>Ga0209512_1000693_pt1 | contig 51028 bp, 62 predicted proteins | sample frozenSSSSmetaG_FD_184142 | JGI IMG/M metagenome (GOLD analysis project Ga0209512, IMG submission 184142) | Glacier valley bacterial and archeal communities from Borup Fiord, Nunavut, Canada, to study Microbial Dark Matter (Phase II) -... | ecosystem: Environmental > Aquatic > Freshwater > Ice >...
CCACAATCCCCATGCGCATCCTCACCCAACGCACCGTCTCCATCTCCTGCCTCTTCAACCTCCTCTACTCCCTTGCCATGATCACCCACGGCTTCTACCTAACCTTCTACTTCCAATCCGTGCTCGGCACCACCGCCGCCCTCTCCGGGGTCTACGGCCTGCCCTACTCCATCCTCGCCGGCGCCTGCACCCTCCTGGCCGGCTACTCCATGAGCCACCAAGGCTACTACGTGCCCTTCATGCACGGCGGCGCCATCCTCGCCACCCTCGGCTCCGGCTTTCTGTACACCCTGCACCGCACCTCCGGCCCAGCGTCCTGGATCGGCTTCCAGCTCCTCGCCGGCGCGGGCTTCGGCCTCGCCGTCCAGGTCCCCTTCATCGCCGTCCAGGTCGTCCTGCCCGACGCCGACATGCCCGTCGCCTGCGCCTGGGTCGTCTTCTTCCGCGTCCTGGGCGGCGCCGTCGGCATCACCGTCGCCGAGAACATCTTCTCGAATACCCTGCTCGCACAGCTGCGGCGGATCGCGGGCCTGGATCTGCAGGCCGTGCTGGATGCGGGCGCCGCGAACACCGATCTTGTCGAGCTGGTGCCGGAGGGACTGCAGGTGGCGGTCAGGGAGGCGTATGCGATGGGTGTGAGGAAGGCGTTTGTGCTGCCGATTGCGGCGGCGGGGTTGGCGTTTGTATGCAGTCTGGGGATGGAGAGGAAGAGGATTATGGACGATGAGGAGATTGAAGGCGCGTCTCCAGCGAGAGGCGCTGAGGAGGAGAGGACGGAGAAGACGGGAGGGATGGAGGAGAAAGTTGCTTGAAAGAGACAATGCACAATCAGACAAAAGTCGCGATGCGATCAATGACTTATGAAGAGAGCTGTACTGTGTCGCTTAACTAGAATAGATTTGGCTATGGAAACTTGTTGGACAATTGGAATCCGCATCGCGTCTCATCCACACGCAGATCCTCGCGTGATCGGTTCAGGTTCAGCGAAGTTGGGGTGTTCGAAGTAAGAACGGGGAAGAGCTCACGCATAAATATCGAGCAAGATGTTCACATGTGACAAGCCATACTGAAGTATTCATACCGTATTCTCATCCAATGCAGATTGCTCTGCATCTTTCGACGATCGTAACACCCCCCCTCTTCTCTTTATTTCGCCGATCCTCACATCGTAACCAGGCGCTCCGGTCGCCCTACTGCAACGCCGCGCCAGCAAGGACAAAAGTCTTCGCAAAACCAGAACATCAGAACATCACAAGACAATCTTGAAGGCCGGCTCCCTATCATCACCTAATCCAGCATACTTATCATACAACCCGGCCTCCTTATCCCTATTAATCTTCCTGCAGTGCAGCACATTAAAGCCACCCTATGTGCCATGATATTAGCCACATCCACCTCATCCCCGACTCCGACTTACAAGAACCACGCTCCCACAATCAAAGCCAGCACCACCGTATGCCCGCGATGATGCTGCGGGCCCTGCCTCGTGGGATAAAGAAAGGCCGCGACGAAGCCCCCGCTATTCGCGATCGCCAACTGCAGCGCGCTCGTCGTCGCCCTCTTGTAATGCCCCGCGGAGTTGTTCGAGTTCCAGACGAGCACGCAGGGGACGGAGGCGTATAGTCCCGTGGCCATCAGGAACGTCATGCCATACTTAACTTTCGCGTGCTCGAGCCCGATGTTGGCGATGACGGCGTAACCGATGATAGCCAGGGGGAGCACGAACAGCATCAGTGTCCCGCGGAGTTTCAGGCGGTCGGAGAGCACGGCGATGACCACGGTGATTACGGAGGCGACGGCGTAGGGGATGATGCTGAAGAGCTGGGTGGAGTTGGCGGTGTAGCCCAGCTCGAGTATGATGGTGGGCAGGAAGAGGCCGAAGGAGTAGAGGCCGCCTCGGGTGCCGATTTCGGTTAGGCCGCGCGCGAGGAGGCCGCCGAAGGCGCCGGAGAGGGAGGCGCTGGTGTAGAAGAGGCCAATGCGGAGGGCCATCTCGCCGCGGGTGTAGATGCCTGAGAGATAGAGAACCTGGAGTCGTCAGTGTGGGTAGATCAGAAGGGGTGGGTGGGAGGTGCGTACAATGCCTGGAAGAAGACCGCCTTCGGCGAAACTGAGTAAGGCTCGGATGGCCATAAAACCGGCGTAGTTCTGCACGAAACCTAGGCACATGGTGATGATGCCCTAGACCACTGTCAGGAGTGGCAGCCAGATCTTGGGTGAGATTTTCTTTAAGACCAGATTACTCGGGATCTCACTGGCATCCTTGTCAGTCACCCAGTGTTGCTTCACGGATATCGAGGTTCTCCACTGACCTAGCAATGTATGTCGCATAGTAGACGCACAACCCGGTATCATACTGATGGTTCGTGGTGTTGATTCCCCTCTCGAACCCGGCAATTTTCGCATTGCCAACATTCGTCCGATCGAGAAAGGAACAGAGAAATAGAAGCGCCATTATGGGCAATATTCTGCTCGAGAATCAGTGAATGGCACTACAACATAGATAAAGACAAGGTTGACATACCTGACATCCAGCTTCCAGAGCAATCCCCTCGTCAACTCCTTGTCCCCATCGACGGCCACATTGCCATTGTCCTGCTCCTTCATATCTTCGATGAACATCTCTTTGGACCTGATTTACTCGCCTTTGCTTCTCGTCGATGTCATATTCAGCAGGTAAAAGGAGTCGACAAAGGATTCTTCGCTGGTTCTCGACAACAATATGTGTCGAGGTCCTCGAGAGTTTTGAGATCTGGGGAATAACCAACTGGGTGCGACGGGGCACAAGCACAGATACCCCATTTTTGACTATGACTATCTTATCACATCTTCGTCAGCATCTCATGTACCACCACATTCACACGACTCCGCATGCTCTCCGCATCTTCGCAAAAAGCTCAATCCGGGGATCGTTTTTGGACCGCGATTACTCAGCGCCGACGCGGCCCAAAGGCGGTGCTGAACGACATACAAATGAAAAATAAAAGTTGGAAAGGGTCCCGGGAGGAGGAGGGGAGGCGGAGACGTGCGGCAGTGGCTTCTTTGGAATGCGGGGGTCCATGTGCTGTGTCGCGTGGGAGTGCGGGGAATGGTAGCGTCGGCGCTTGTTTGACGCCGAAATCTGGGGTAAGGATGCCGATGACGGGTTGTTGCCGAGGGTAGGGGAAGCCCAATTTCTTCAACGTCAGTTCCTGTAAATAGAGTGCGGACCGCTTTCGCTGGAGTTTATGACAGCGAATTGAGCTTGTCTGCTTCGATTACTCTTCCACAGCTTCAAGATGTCCAAGTTATCTCCAGCGCTCAAAACAGCGATCAACGCGTCCTGGGCGCGTCCTGGCATGGTCCCCGCACCGAAGGGGATCCGCGAGATCTACGAGGCGATAGCGCAAGACGCGGCATCGCGAGATGTTGGACTACAGCCATGGCTTACCATTGCCGTAAGCCCCCCTCCTCTTCCATATGTGTGTGCGCGACCAACAAACTGACCTCGCGCAGACAGCCGCGACAATGACGATGAACTCACCCGAATCTCTCACCATCCTGCACTCCATCGCCTCCGCCTCCTCCCCCGCCCCCACCTCCGCTACCACCTCCGCCGAACTCATGCGCGAAGTCGGCCTCAAATGCATCTCCTTCAACGGCATCCCACGCACCATAAACTGCCTGAACGCCTTCCACGCCTCCCTCCCCGCCCCCGTCGCCTCCTCGCTCTCCACAACCCCGACGCGCACACCCACCCCCGAGAACCTCGCGCACATCCAGGCTGCAGGCAGACAGCTCTGGGACTCGATCTACTCGCCCTTCCAGGACAGACTCGTCGCCAAGCTCGCGCTGTCGCACCCAGACCTCCCCGTCCACATCCTGAACAGCCACTATGGCCCGCTGCTCGCGGACCCGCTCGCGCCGGGACACCCCGCCAAGGTCGGGCGCGTGCTCACGAGCGTGGTGGCGGTGAGCTGTCTGCGTGCGCAGAGCGGCGTGGGGCCGCAGGTCATCAGTCATATTTTCGGGCTGAGGAAGGCGTATGAGGATGGCAGTTTTGCGGCGGAGGGGGAGGAGGAGGTGCAGGGAGGGAGGTGGCTGGCTACTGATGATGGGAGTTTGTGGATCTTGGAAGTCGTGGATAGGATTGTAAAGGCGATTGAGGGTGCGCAGGGGACGGCGTTTGCGCCGGGGATCAAGGCGAAGTTGTAGATGGGTTGACAGCGTGCGCTATGGTTGAGATGTGAGGGCGATTGGATATTGATATGGGAGTTGGCACTGTCCTGCATATGAAGGTTCTTAGAGCTTACATACGTTTATAGAGTAGACTGCTTTTCAAATCGAGGAATCACTGTATTCTGTATTGATACATAGTATGAAATTGAAAAGCAAAACCTTCCCATCAACTTGCGCAATTACCAGAGTACGTCAAAAGTAGGCCCGTATTGAATCACATATTGGATATACTGATGATAATTCATACAGGGAGTTACACGGTGGCACCTCTATGAGCTTAAGGGGGAAAGGAAAGGAACTTACTTAACTATGGGGAATTGAGATTATGAGTACAATTACCGTGGAGTTTAAACTCACCTTAACCTAACTACCATTCTAAGGCCTCCAGAGGAGGAGGAGGACGAGGAGGAGCTTGGAGGGTAACATCTGTCGCCATTGGCTTCGATTTGCCACTCATACTAACGCCAAAGCGCTCCAACACATCCAATCTCGGCTCCGCCAGATTCTGGCTTCGGAACTCAAGTCCGATGTCATCTTCGTGGACATCGAGCGGGTAGAGGCGTGTGGAATAATAGCTAGCCTGCTCCTTCAGCCCGATCTTTCGCAACAACTGCACCACGGTGAACTCCTCAGGACCTACCTCGGCAAACTCAATCATGAGCTTGGTGAATTGCACCTCATCAACGTCCCTGGCGAACTCCAGGAGTCCGACGACGGTCTTGATCCACATGACCGTCTCCTCCCCGTCAAGGGTTGAAGCGTGCTGTCGGAACTCGATGGTCTTCTTCGTGCCCTGCACCGGCCCCGTCAGATTCGCGAATTTGACCGCGCAGCCTCTGTTACAGACGTGGCCCATCTGCCAGACCAGGCGGTCCATGTCGTGCCACTCGTCGCTGAACAACTCCTCCAAGACCTCGAAGATGCCGATCTGCCTCCCCTGGCGGAAGTTCCTCGGGTGGTGTCCGTAGACGGACATCTTGCTCAACGGCGAGCACCACTGTCCGTCGTGTCGGTGCGGTGGATGCAGCGTCGAGAACTGCCGCTCAAACACCCACAGCAGACTCACCAGGTTGCGCACAGTCTCGAAACTGAAGCCCTCAACCCCGTTCCCGACGTGCATATGAAGGCCTGCGCTACGTACAGGAACAGCGCGATAGTTGCTCGTGATCACCGCGCACGCAACGCGCACCTGGTCCAGGGCCTCGGGGAGAAAGTAGTAGGCGGGACTGTTTACTTCCATCGGGTGCCATTTGTACTCTGTGGACTGGCACGGCGCGTCCTTGTGTGGCGGAGAAACCGTGGTGTCGACATGGGTGTACCAAAAGCGGCTGTCTTGGGTTTGCCGGCGTTGTGTTGGCAGCCCCGCTTGGTGGAATGAGGAGTTGATGTAGTCACAAAAGGCGTGCACGCGTTGGATCTCGGGATATAATGCGCGGCCGGGATGGGAGGGGTGAGGGTCGGGACTGCCGTTGAGGGCGGCGGCGAGGGAGAATTCAAATTCTACGCCGAAGGTTAGAGGGGGACACATATTGACAGGTTATACTTAGCTTGCTGGTCTTAATGCGAATACGGCTCGCTTTTATGAGATAACTGTGGTTTTTGTGAAAGGGTGACTTCTTGAAGTTCTTATGACGACCTCGAGAGTCAATGTATATAGTCAAGAAACCAGACAAAGAGAGCATAAGCCAATTGTGATGATTTTGAAAAGGAACAGCCCCGATTGTCTTCCTTGAAATAGACTTGCATGAAAAACGTAATCTCAAACATCTAGCCAAGACAATGACAATCAAACAAAGTGAGAACCATAAGCACGAAATTGATAACGGCATTGTTCTCCAACAACACAAAGACAGTGAAACGACTGTTCGCAAAGAATACGCCTGTTTTGTAATCCGCTTTGTCAAGATAGAAACAGTCCCTCTGCTCCGCATCAAGGACTAATATTGAGACCTGTATCTACCTGTATTTTGTGCAGCATCTTGAGATGGTGAGGTTTGAAAACATTCAGGGCATGGAAATTGGGTGGTTTCATGATGAACCGCGTCACATAAGCCGTCTCCCACAAATCCACGAGAGATCCACAACTAAGCCATGGTTGTTGTTTTGAAGTCTTCAGCTGGATGGGCATTTCAGAGCATTGCTGGCGTATATTGTTCGTCTTCTTGATACTGTAAGGGCTTGTGGTATGGCCTTTGTTATGGACGCGAGCGCGGCATCGCCGCATCGCTGATGTTGTCTTTGTTGTCTTCGGTCTTCGGTCTTTGGTTCGGAATCTCGCAAGAAAATCGGATTCGGGGGATGCGGGAGGTGACTTTCCGCGTACTTGCACAGGATTTTCTTTCCCCCTTATTCTGCCATCTGCCCGGACATTATCGTTAGTGAGGTCGCTGTTTTTATGTAGCTTGTCATATGCATACCTATATGGCCTACGGCCTAAAGAAGAGGCAATAAGGTCCGACTCTGCAACTGCTTTGTCGGCGGGCCCATTTCTTATACATACATAGCCGTTCCGGACATGTTGGATCGTAGGGAAGGCGCTGCTTCTTTTTGCTCATCACTTCTCACTTCTCACTTTTCACTTCTCACATCATCCTGCTGCTGCATTTCTTGCTTGAGCCGTGAGGATGCTCGAATAAATAAGATCATCGACGATGCTTTTGCTCTCTTTCTGTTTATTTTTTTTGTTGTATCGTGCAGATCTGGTCCCAGGATATGTACTGGACTTTTCGGTGATGGCTCTCCAAAATGCCATGTCCAGCGGGGTTGCCCTTAAAAGGCCGTCGCTGGCGCTAGTCTTGAAACGGGCAGCGTGTTTATACTCGCCGTACATAGCTGAAGCTGACTCCGGATTTTTCGGGCGCTGCGGTTTCTCATTCTCTCATTCTCCAGACCACTCAGGACGAGGTAAATAGAGCATCAGAAACCAGTCCAAGGATCCAAGAAATGCGAGAGCCGACTCAGTCATGAAATCAGTCATGAAATCAGTCATGAGATAGAAACCATATACCACGGTCGAGGCACTCCACAAGGAGCTTTCCCAGCCATTAAGCAAGGTATCTTCTCCCACCTTCGAACCTCCATGGACAAGGAAGATGGCCACTAACCCCCGATTGCAACAGGACCACGACCCAGCGCTCGTCCAAGCCCATCAATAGATCCTCGAGCACTACAAAGAATTCGGGCGACTCGCCAACCACGTTTGCACGCAGGACCCCGATGCCGGGAAGCGCTTCTACGACTTCGACGAGGCGCAATACGTCGAGCTGCTGGGTGCCGTCGAGCGTCGCGGCTTCGGCAAGCACTACGACGAGATCACCCCGTACCTCGCCGATGCGAACATCGCATGGAGCGACCTCGAGATCTTCGCCGTGACGCCCGATTTCGGGTACGCGATGGGCTACCAGAGGTACTGGGGATGGCGACCGATGGCGTTGCGTTCAATTGTACCTTCAGGATGTCGCTGTTCAGGAGGCGTGATGGGCAGTGGAAGTTTGTGCATGAGCATTCTTCGTTCCCGTGCAATATGGCTACGAGAGCGGCGGATTTCACGTCGGGGCTGAAGGTTTCTGACAAATTCTCGATGGAGAAATCATGAACGGCCTGGCCTGATGGTCGAGGATGGAGGACATTCAGAACTTGAGAGGTCGATCAAATATTAACTTACGATATCTGCCGAATATTACAACTCTCTTCGTGGATGATGTTTCTTTCTGTCACGAGTTTGCGGGTCAATGGGGTGGCACGTTTTATTGTGCAGCTGTCCATCTTTCTGAAGCAGCGCGGAGCTCTCTCAAGAGTATAATGCAGTGTTACATATTCTTGTCTCTCGAGCAATGCTGGCTCTCGCATATATCTCCTGTCGTGAAGGCGTGAGTTATGCACAAGATATCGATCATCAAGGTCTACTCCTTACCGTGTACTGAGTATGTATATAAACGTACCATCTTCGACAACCTTCCAAAGCCAAGAAGAACCCCTAACTGGCATCATTCTGGACAAGACTCTGGCTACTGCTTCTCTTGCCCGGCCCTATTGATCAATTTGATAGAGCATTTTGGATTTTGTACTGTACAGCCTCGGTGCGCCACGTTTGATCAATGACTTGTGCAATTGGTGCAATTAGTGCACTCCTCATGAGATCTCGGGGGTTCGCGATCGCCATTCTTCTCCAAGTCGCGGGGTCATCTTGCATCTCCAAGGAATTCAGAATAAGTAAAGACCGAACGAAACCCAAAGGCGCCGAGAGTAAGGATATTTCTTGCGGGATCAATCAAATCTACGTCGCTTTCAGGTACGAAACTCCTGAAATTCTCTGATTTATCTACGAGATGTAATATTCTGACGACACGGCAGCCTCAAGTATTCCCAATCATGGCACCTGAACCATTATTGACTCGACCTGTTGAGTCTGACCTCTGGATACCCAAGCCGGAAGAAGGAGAAAAATGGGCAGACCATACCATCCACACTCATTATTTTGGCTTCAACGTTCCCGAAGAGAAGATTGGCGTTTTCATCTATATCCGCTACCAACCAGTCTTCAACCTCTGCTCTGGCGGAGCAATGGTCTTCTCGGGCCTGCATAACGTGAAGCCTTTGGACATTGACCATTGCGACTATATTAACACTATGCCATACCCCGAGGTGCAGGAGGGCAACGTGATCGAAACAGCGAACGGTCTCCGTGTCGAGTTCCTTGAGCTAGGGAAAAAGGTCCGCGTCAGCTACAAGAGCAAAACTGCCAACACCTTCTTCGACGTAACTCAGACCGCGGCTACCCCTCTGCTTGTCCGTGGCCACGTCTTCCCCAGCGAAGACGACAATACCGATCCGAAGCAGCTGCCAGGTGGCTCGGAGCAATATATGAGGACTGTTGGCGACCTCACCATGAACGGAAAGCATCATGCGGTCAATTGCGTGTCCGTTCGCGACCGTTCGTGGCGTCAGGTCCGCACCGAAGACGAGGTTCCGTATCCGCCAGTTGGGTGGTCACCGATCTTCTTTGGCGACGATCTAAGCTTCAACCAGGTCGGCTACGACAGCACACAGGTTTGGAATGACACGTTCAAGGTGGATGCGAGCAAGCCTACGCAGTATTTCGCCTGGGTCATCACCGACGGCGTCAAGTGCGAGGTCGTGAGGGTTGAGCGCAAGATCCAGCGTTGGCACCCTCAGCTCTACTCTGCGGTTGAGCAGACGATTGTTGCAGAGGACAATCAGGGCAAGATCTACAGGTTTAAGGGCGAGGCTATTGCGCAGGCGCATCTGCCGTCGTGGCCAAACGGCATTTTCATTGACAGCGTCTACAAATGGACCGACGAGGACAGTGGCCGCGTTGCTTATTGCACTTATCAAGAGGCCTGGTTTGCCGCGTACCAGCGCTTCATGAAAGGGAAGATCGATGCGGATGGCAAGTTTATTGGTTAGATTCGTCGGCCCACTGCAATAGCCCTTTTAATAATAGTTCTCCGAATTCATCGGTCAAGACTTCTGATGTTTTCCATGCCAGAAGTCATAAACCCCGTGCCCGTCTTGCACGATTTCCTTTCTTCAGTAATTTCCATAAGGGAATACCGCCCCTGCCACACCCCGCGGCGAGATTATACCGGGTCCGGATTTCAATGGCCGAATAAATCGAGGGGCACTGACCGTCGCAACACATACGACCTAGTACATATCATCATCAACACTAAGCTTTGCGGCCCCATCACCCTTATATCGCCCGGGTGCCGGTGCGGATGCGGGTGCGGGGTAGGGAAAATGATAAGCTACAGCGTAGAGAGAGTAGCTATGTCGGCACATGTATCAAGGCCATGTGCAGATCCTCTGAGAGATACACGTTCTGTCGGCCAACTGGCAAGGAAAATTTATAAGATAACCACATCCACTCCAGTGAATAATGAGATCATAATTCCTCGAACAAGCAGAGCAAGTCTTCCCCCTCCCCCAATCCCTACAATGAGGATTAATCCCACCTCGACCTGCGTTTCGCTGGTTCTCAGAGCCCTCGACCAATCCGTTGCGCCTGCCGCGCAAACTCTGGAGGCGCAAGCTGCCCTTCACGTCATCAAGCTTACTCTGAATGATCTGCTCAAGCGTCAGGGTCCGTCAATTCCGATATTACTCGCGACAATCCGTAATGGAGATGCTCTAGAGCAGGAGATTATCGAGCATCTCGGTCGCCCTTACACAACGCCAGCAGCTGTTGACCTGACATATGCTGGCTTCGACCAGCTCGCGGTTCTCTATGAAGACCTGACGAGTCGACTGGATAAAGAGGCGCGGTTACTGTCGAGGCAGAGCGGCGACGATGCAGCTGTTGAGCCATTGCTTCGCAGACTCGCACAGTGGGAGGGCGAGTATACTTCTAAGATCTTGCCTGTGCCAATTGCTCCATTCGGAGACGACCCAGCTGTTTCGCCTCCAGCTTTCGAAACCGCAGCCTCACCTTACCGACTTCCTGCAACAGTTCTTGACGACCCAACGAGGCAATCCAGTAGAAGTTGTCGATTTCGTCCCCGTCACGGTGGGTATGGAAAGCAGACATTCAAAGCGACAGTGAAGCAAAAGCCGGCGCCCAAGCAAGCCCTAGGAGAGGATGCAGAGTCAGAGGATGTCTCTGACATCGCAGAACGACTCGAGGTGTTGATCGTTCGCAAAGCGGATCCACAACCCATCATGCTGCACAACACCTTCCGAGTAGACCAAGAGTTCGACCTGCTCCGCTCGCTGGCCAAGACTGACTACCCCGCCCCACAACCGCTCGACCTCGCCCTCGACCTCCCCGGCATCGACGGCACCTTCTACACCATGAACCTCGTCCCCGGCGCCATTCCACGCTCCTTCCTCGACAAGGGCGGTAAGGACTCCGCCATCTCCTCGACCGTCCTCCTCCAGCTCGCCGAGCTCCTCGCAAGACTCCACGCCATCCCCATCTCCACCTTCGAGGACTACATCGTCAAGTACGAGGATGCCTCCGCCCTCGCCGACAACATCGGTACCCGCTACGCCCGCAACATGCGCGGCTGGCGCGACTACATCGACAAGGTCGAGCACCTGCCGTCGCCCTACGTCACCTGGCTCTTCCACTGGCTCGAGCACAATATACCGGCCGACGCGCGGCTGCCCGTGCTCACCCACGGCGATTTCGCCGTGCACAATGTGCTGGCTGTCGACGACAGGATCACCGGCGTGCTGGATTGGGGTGAGCTCTTGTTCTTTTCCCTCAGACATCTTCTCTTCTCTAGTCATCGGAAATATTAACATATTCCCACAGAGTGCGCGGACTTCAGCGCGCCTGAGAAGGACCTGACCTCAAGCCACACATCGTCAAGCACATGGAGTGGGAGACGTTCGTGGACCACTACAAGGCCAGCGGTGGGCAGGAGATCGACGAGGAGCGCTTCGCGTTCTGCGCGGCGTACTCAGTCATGCGGACGTTCCTGGGCGGGCTGCGCGGGCAGCGGAATATCCAGAAGGGCGCAAATCACGACCTGAGGTATCTGATGGTCGAGTATGGGTTTGCGCCGATATTCATGGGGATGGGGCTCGCGGCGACGGGTGGTGCGATGCCGGTCTAAGTGCCGTTTCTGTGGGCGCTTCGTGAGTCGTAATGATGCGGTCGTCAACGTAGTAGCCGAGCTAGTCTTCCTTATATATCCAGACTCCCGATTCTAGAAGTCTAGACTGCTAGATTCAGTTCTGAGATGTTGTTATTAGGAATAGTGACAGGGGGGCCTACTACGTAATACTACTAGAATCTTATAATTTTATAATATAAAGGCATCCCTACTAAAACTAGGCTATACAATGAATGTAGCATAAAGCCTTTTGTAATTAGCTTAATAGGGCCTAAGCTAGCGACTTTAGAGATACTAAGTAGTTAGCCTAAAGATAATAGGAATAATGTTATTAATATTCACTAAGACTATAAAGCATCTCTCTTAAAAAAATAGTATATGATTATTAATAGTAAGTGTAGACTAGTTAAACCTTAGTAGGCTATTAGTTATGCAACTATATCTAGCAGCCTATATAAAGTAAGGATAGAATACATAGTATAAGTTAAAACGCTAGTAGCGCACTAGACTTAAGGGAAGCGGATTACTAGTTATATATATATATATATATATATATATTTAAGCGGTTTAGAAGGCCGGGGAATGGAAAGGCGGTCTTTTAAAAAGATGTTCTGGATTTTGCCTGTTGGCCCCGACCAACATGTGGTGGATGATGCACTGATGATTGCCATATTGTCAAGATGCAGGAATGCCAGGTTTAATCTGGACTTATTTTTCTTATCTACTTCTTTCTAGCTTTGCATTTAAGAGCTGCTGGGATCTTGATGCGGCATTTTTCCAACATCTGTAAGCATCTTAGGCAGTCGGGGGCACTGTTCACCATGGTAGAGGATGAGGATCATGAGGAGCCATGAAAGATGGTTGCAGATTACTTCTCTAACAGAATGAAAGGGGGGTTGAAGCCTTCGTTGGCTAGTGTTTATGTCCCGTTTTGTCTCCCTTGCACGTAGTGTTATATGAATTTGTGTTGAAGTAGAGTAGATATGGATAGATACTGCATTCTAATGTTATTAACATTACTAGTATGAACGATGTAGATAGGCATGGTAATATAAATGATATATATCATAGTAATGTAAAAATGAGAACTAGAATAGTAAGAAGAAATCAGAAGGCACTTAGGATTTATAAAGGAGACAGCAACGTCCTGGTACTCCTAGCTCTTCTTGCTATGTAACTAAACATCTACAAGGAGTGAGGTAAGATTTAAAATGAAGTCCATGATAGAAAAAAGTGGGTATAGTTGCTTCATAACTTGGTGGTAGCATCTATAATTTCACTCACATCATGATTTTGCGCCATGCGGCCTCAGGACGGCCAAAAACGAGGAGGCCATGTTAATGTCTTGTGCACAAACTGCTGAATTAATAGTTCTGGAAGGCAGAGGAGAGGGACAGGGCTGCAAAGTGGAAGCGGTGATATTGTTGATTTACCTTCTTTATTTACTTTCTTCAAGACGCGTTCGCATAGCCGCATCAACAACATCAACAACTTGAAAACTCCTACCCGCTGCGACGCCAAGACCACGACGTATGGCGGGGCACATCGATCGAGCAAAGCAAACGGGAAGGGGCGAAGAAGCATTTGGCCAAGATTTGCAACGAAAAGTCTTTCGAGAGGAATTTCGTCATGGTAATGCTTTAGATGACCGATCTAAGACCAAAGGCAAGCAGCCAGCTTTGTATAACTTTTCCATCTATTGAGTCCGAAGCTAACTCGATTAAAGCCGTTCAACATATTAGAAATGGTCTTGTTCGAACGGAGCCAACACCTGGTATTCTGTCAAACCTAACTCCAAGATCGAGTTCAAGAGTAGGCCAACAGGCTGGACATCCCACACGGGAAGCTGCCGCCGAGCAAACCAACTTCAGCGGCTCCTATGCCGAAACCCGAGACCAGCCATCAGCCATGGACAACGACAGCGACTCTGACGATAATTTCTTTGCCCTATACCCATTCATTGGCGGAACAACGTCAACAGCTATGCGTAGACGCTTAGGCAATGCAGCGCTCTTGAGAAATCGTCAACATCGACCCCGCCACGAAATAACACCAAACGTAGTCATGGCCAGTGACAGCTCTGGTATGACCATTTCCTTTCCAAGAACCCGTCCGGAACACTGCTGATGCTAGTGAAGAGCCAGGAAATCATGCAGCTTCAGGACGCTCAAGCCACGGCTATCAGACGGGTCTTACTGCTATGGGGGATACTCCCATACTTGATACCCCCATACTGGATGGCACAGACACGGGCGGGGCACCTTTGCAAGGGATACTCATCACCACTGCTGAGGAGGACGCTCCCATGCTTGACAGTACACCTGCCATCACGCCTTCACATGGGATACTCATCACCACTGCCGACGATGATGCAGAAGCCCGCAGCAATGATGACATACACTCACTGTCGAACACCCAGTCACTGTCAGACAGCCACCAGAATACAGGCAGTGGTGCGGATTATTCAACAAACTTCACGCTTATGGCTAACTCCATGATAGATTTCACTGATCAAGCCTCTGCTATGACCGACCAAGATGGTACATCTGAGCCTGGCGATAATCAGGACAATCAGGACATGGGTGATGGTGCCCATCTTTCAACCAACGTCGGCCTCATGCTTAACTCTATAAGAACTTCCACTGATGAAACCACTACTGTGGCCAACCAAGATGGTACAACTAGGGTTAGCAATAGCCAGAACACGGGGGATGGTGCTTCTTCTTCAACCAACTTCAGCCTCATGGTTAATACCATGACAACTCCGACCAATCAAACCACTGTTATGGACGACCGAGCTGGTACGCCTGGTTCTTCCACCGCAGCCCCTTTCAGACCATGCCGCTTTATCCTGCCAGATAGACTCACAGGACATAATGCCTCGAGAGATCACAACGTGGAGAATCCTTCCCCAGGAGAATCATCGTCAATGGGTGCAGCACGACCGATTTCAAGGTACACCAGCAATGGCATGGCTAATTCCACAACAACTTCCGCCAGTCAAGCCATTCGTGCCGCCGAACAAGACCGTAGATCTAGGATTTCGACCGCAGCATTATTTAGAGCATTCGGTTCTACTCTCCCAGGTAGACTCACAGGACACAATGCCTTGAGAGGTTACAATGTGGGAAATCCTTCCCCAGGAGGATCATCTTCAATGGCCACAGCACTAAGGCTTTCACGATACACAAGCAATGGCATGGCCAATTCCACAACAACTTCTACCAGTCAGGCCATTCCCATGGGTGAGTTGTATGAGACATTTAGGAGTTTGACAGCACCAGTACGACGCCGGGTCATTCTCCCAGATTATCTTCTGAGGTACGACACCTGCAACAATTTCGGTGGAGAGAATCCTCCTCCAGGAGAATTATCATCAATGGCACCTACACAACCACCTTTGCCAGACAGCAACTGCATGATCAAATGCACCTGCTGCCAGGAGGACATCCCTTTCATCTACTGCATGTACGCCGACTGTAACAGAACCCGTCACGCATGGTGTCGAGAATGTCTGGAGCGCAAATTCACTGCCTCCTGCGCCGACGCCTCCCAATTCCCCGCTCGCTGCTGCCAAGGCAGAAACAGCTCGTTCAACCTCCAGGAGGCGTCATTTCTGCTGAGTGCGGACACACTACAGAAATATACGCAGAAGATCTATGAAGCCGGGGCTACAAACGCAACCCACTGCGCCGACGCGGCTTGCGGCGCCTTCATCCGACCACACAATATTAGGGGCGTCGTAGCGACCTGCCAATCCTGTCTCAAGGAGACTTGCACACTCTGCAAGCACAAGATGCATGAGAGGCATTCCGACGAAGCAAATGGAAATTGCGTGGGCAATCCGGGTGAGGATGGCCTCATCGCAGCCGCGCAGGACAACGGTTGGCGCAAATGTGAGGGCTGCCAGATTTTTGTCGAACGTGCTAGTGGTTGTAACCACATCGTGTACGTTTGATTCTGCAGATTTCCAAGCTGCTGACATATACTGACGGACTCTAGATGTCGCTGCGGGAGGGAGTTCTGCTACGTGTGCGGCCGGCAGTGGAGGACGTGCAGGTGCTCCTATATAGGACAAGTTGCACGCAGGGTCGATAGGCGCCACATCGATATTGAGTGGGAAGAGCTGGCTGCCGAAGACGTGCCTGAAGCACTACACGAAATACAAGAGCGCCTTGAGCGCCTTGAGCGCCGCCGAATGAGATATGAGTATGCCCCCGAAGTTGAAGTGGGAGATGGAAATGGACCTCTCCGCGCTGCCGACGAGGAGCTTGCTGGCTTATTTCCAGAGGAGAGGCAGGCCACACCTTTTCCTCGCCGCGAAATGCCATGCCGCCATGACAACGTGAGGCTGAGGGCGGAGCTGGGCCAGTGTGACTTGTGTGCACACCAGTCCCCTCGCTACATCTTCGTCTGCGCAGAGTGCGAAGCGCGCTTTTGCGCCTCGTGCCAGAGAGACCAGGCAACCGCTGCCGTCGACGAAGATATTGCTGATGCTCGAGCCGCAGTGCAGCGGAGACATGCGGGCGAGCCATGAGGAGGATGGGGCTATTTGGGACGGTTTGCTGCGCGTATTTAAGCGCAGTGGGGCTGCGGATGGGGTAGATGCATGGAGGGAAGCGGGTGGTGTACGATTGTGCAGGCAACGTGGTTACGTAGGAGTATGCAGGAATAGAGATAGCTGATACTGCAAACTTTAGCATGCAGTAGTGCTAAACAATGCATCTGCAGATGATTTTGAACATGCGTCGTCAATCCGCTGTGGTGACTTTCTACAGGAAAAAATAACGGAAAGGGAGACCGTAGGACACAATAGATTGGAGAGAGCATGAGATGTTTGCAAATAACGTGAATCGTGAATTGTGAATCGTGAATTGTGAATTGAACAGACATTAACGATGGGAAGGGCAATAGGTAGATCTAGATCGCAATGAACTGTGATATTATCGTCTGTGTATCCAATATCCAACGTGGAATAAGGTGATGAGAAAACCCTCTTTGTCACTGCATTTAGAATAGAGTCTGTGCTGCAGTTCCATTTAACACGTACAAAAAAATGCAGCTCAGCTCCATTGAGCGCATAACAAAAAAATTCTCGCTGGGACCTGCAGACAACGATAGATGCGAAGGCGCGACGATGCGTAATTTTTCGCCTTTGAATTCCCCCGTATTGCCAACCTCCATCGACACCGCTTATCGAGACTGCCTTGTGCACCGCGCACTGCTTTTATAGCTGGGTTCCAACTAGAGCACCTGAAGTAGATCCCAACATATGACGGGAAAAGCGCGCCCATCAGCAGGACAGAATGGCTCTCGCCCTCGCCACAACTAAGCAAACTGGCATCCAACCTCGACACCGCCACAAAGGCCCTCCAAGCCCAGCACATCCTTCTCCAAGCATCGAGAGCCCGCGAAGGCAGACGGCCAGGGGACAGGCCATCTCGCAAGAAGCTGCTTGAAGAGTACGAGGAATTCCGCTCCTCGGAGCTGAGGAAGGCCAACGATGTCGACATCCGCCAGTTGCTGCTCCCGCGCGCGTATCCTCCATCTGTGGCGCCCTTCGCCGAGCTCGCATCCGTCTGCATCAGGGCTTTTGCTCTCGGCGCGTAGCACCGCGGGAAATATATCGTCCTGCGATCTATCACTGAATCGATGAGGACTTCGGCCATCGAGGCCGTGATGGAGGACGAAACGGACGATGTGGTGTTGCTGGAGGTATATCAGGCGGAGGAAGATGAGGAGCGCAGGGCAGCAGGGATCCTGCCCAAGGGTCGCGTCGTCGTCAAGGAACCGACTTTTACTGGTCCCGCACCGCGCATCGGGATACGGAATTCACGTCGACCATGTGAATGACATCATATGGGCGAGAGACGACGATACTAGGACTCCGGAGGACTGGCGGGCAGGAATCGTGGCACGAATACTGGATTTTATAACCTGAATCAGATGGCTCATATGGCGATGAATTCGCGGAGGTATCTGGCAGCCATAAATCTGTAGGTGAAGATGGGCAGCGCGGCATATTTGCCAGCCCTGCTAACGAGACGCAGGTACACGAAAGCGCTTGAGAATTCATCACTCTCTCGGATGAGCAGAGAAGAGATATAAAGCTCAACCGCGCGCATGCTAGTCTCGATATCGGCCGCTATGACGCCGTCTTGAACGATATACAGCCTTCACGGATGATGCTTCCAATATGATTGAGGATGCACGGTATGCGGCGGGAGCGGCTCTCTATGCGCTGAGGAGATACCAGCAAATCCAAGAATTGCTCAGAACCATGGCCTGCGAGGACAAGAAACGCGAATCAGCCCTATTCAAGAGGACGATTAAGAGGATCAAGGAGCAGGAATCAGGATCGTATAATTTGGCAGCGATGCATTTTCATGATGGGGAGAACAAGAATCCATACAAGGACAATGCAACATATGTTGGACCTGTCGCTGTGAAAGACTCGCCTGGTCGTGGCCGAGGGCTGTTTTTAACAAAAGCTGTGAAAGCTGGCGACCTTCTTCTGTGCGAGAAGGCATTTGCTTATTCCTACCTGTCAGAGAATCTGTATGAAGGCCCAAATTCGAGAGTCACAGTCCTCTACGATTCTGATACAGGCCTTACCACCGTGACTTCGGAAGCGGCGTTGTTGCGGGCCGTTGTCCGAAAACTTGTGTAGAACCCATCACTGGTTCCCACGGTCTTGGACTTGCATGATGATACACACCAGTCCACAGACTTTGTTGAAGTTGACGGAAAGCCTGTCTTTGATACGTGAAGTTCACGTCACCGAAATCCAGTCAATGTATGGATAACGTGCTGACGAATGTAAATTTCTCCTCGAGCGGATCGTTTCGGCCAGTGCTTTCGTGTGTCCCATAACCACGATCCATTATCATAACATGGAAGCTGACTTCGGCACTCATCTCTTGAGATCGGAGGGCCTCTGGATCATGACTTCATACATAAACCACAGCTGCGTCCCCAACGTAAACAGAAGCTTCATTGGCGACTTCCAAATCGTACGCGCGACGCGCGATATGGCCGAGGATACGGAGCTAAAATGGTCGTATCTGGCGCCGATGTACTGCAACTTCGAGGGCATAGGAAGAGAACTAGCAAGATGGCATATTAACTGCGACTGTGCCATCTGCACTGAGAATCGGAGCCTCTCAGAGCCGACCAAGAAACAAAGGATAAAATTCCTGAGTGATCTCACTGCGGCAATAGCAGATCCAAAAATCGTCGACTGCGAAAGGGTAGAATGATTGCTGAAATCTGCTGCGGATACTTGGGGCCCACCGGCAGATAAAGTTCCCCGTTTGGAACTCTTCGCTACGTGGCGCGTTCTGATATCTGTCTATGACAGCAGCAGGAGGCAACGGAAGGCCATCGACGTCGCACTAAACGCATTGAAATGTATCGGCTTCGTGCTTCGAGGCGCTAGCCTTCCGCTTGAGCCAGGAGTTGATTTCGAGATTGTGAAGTATGGAATTCCCTTTCATGGGGTGCTCCAAATATGGATCTGTCTCTGGCAGATTTATAGAAAATTGCGGGCGTCAGAGCTTTCAGAGAAGGCCTACGCATCCGCCAGGACGGCATATCTCATCCATTTTGGCGAAGATGCGACGTTTCGAGTCAACTTGGAGATACTAGGTATGAAGATCGATGTCGGCATATTTCTGCTTGAGGATATTTTTTGTTTGAATACAACAGCCCCAGATACATATATCATAAATCTTGACGTGTCTGGAGTATGAACCATGAACTACTACTGCAAAGCCCAAGAATGCGCTGCCTTCTCTGAAAGTTGCCAAACCGCTGACGCAAATTCAGAGTCTTCACTCATGATCCGCTGTTCAGAAAGCGGCTGGAAAGGTGTGACATCTGGCTTGCATACAGTTTGGTGCCGAGGTAATGTGCCATCTTGGAAATAATCTCGTATATGTCTTGCAACACACGAAGATGGCGTCGAAAGTGATGTATGCTTTAGCCACAGTCAATATACTTCTCAAATGAGGTACCTAGAACGTCATCACTTACTCCAAAAGAATCCGAAATCAGTACCGAAGCATTTTCGAAGCCTTCTGCATTCTGCATAGTACTTTGAAGTGGCGTAATGTTGTCCGCTTTATTACCGATAAACAGCATTGGATAACTCGTTTTCCCAGAAAAAGGGCCTATGGATCATCTTAGAAAGCCTCTAGACAAGTATGGCTGAATATGACGTACCTGAGTATCTCCACTTGGCTCGGATTCTCCATCCCACACATCTCATTCTCGACATCGCATTTACAGGTCCTGCGGCTTTGCTGGCTTCTAATATGCCCTTCGTATACCCTTCAACAGCCTCGATGGAGTCATCCATTTCACCCCCATCAGTACAAACCACGGCGGAAAAGGCATCCGCTGTTCCTTCTTTGTTTTCGATTGCGGGTGAAGGGTTGCTTGGTTGGGGATCGCATGATAACGGTGTCTGGGATGCACCGTAAAGATCAACAAACGGTGTTCCGTCTCCTGCCTCAAGAGAAGCAAGAATATTGGCCACAGCCGGGAACATATAAACCGGCTGATACAGGGAGGTGGCTATCAATTGTCTGACTGAAGAATAATAGATAACTTCTGGTAAGCCAGCTATGCGCAATGGCATAGGCACCACAATCGGGCGCACTTTGAGACTTTCAAGCACTGCGTCTAGTCGGGCTTCAATAGCCTCTGGGGTTGAGCTGTAGAAGGCACAGCCTTCTGGTCCAGCCAGATGGCAATATTTATAGAAGGCGTTCATCACCTCATCTGCATCGTTGGAAAAGCTCGCATGAGTGTTGGTAGCCCACTCGTGATAATTGACGTTCCCGTCATTCACCATTCTCTCAACTTTCTCGGGCCATAGTACTGCAAACATGCCGCCTAGCATCGTTCCATAGCTGAAGCCCCAGTATTTGAGCTTTTCCTCTCCCATCGTCGTCAGGATTTCAAGCATATCTCGCGCAACGGACGTCGTACTGATGTAGCTCAGCAATCCGTGCTCCGACCCGTTGGAGTTCGAAGTTCCTCCCATGGCGCTTGCACAAGCCCCTGAAAACGCCGAAGCGCGGGCATAGGCGTCGTATAGAACACCTGGATGAGCATCAACGACGCCAACTTCCAACAGCGACCATATCTTTGCGCTCTGGTCTGACGGCCAGCATTGGATTTCTGGCGTCGATGCTCCGATCCCTCGAGGATCAAAGCTGATCAGGTCATGATTCATACCGACGATTTGCTGGATATATCTTCCTCGATCCCTCATGGCGAAAACGCCAGAGCCGCCAGGGCCCCCAGGGTTGAAGAATACCGGACCCCTATAATCATCAACCTCGGTCGCACGAAGACGGATGACGGCCAGGACAACGCGAGCATCATCTGATGGCTCAAGCCAGTCAAGGGGGACATCCAGCCTTGCGCAGTCCAAGTCTTCGAAGCAGGAGTGCCATTCAATCTCTCTACTCGGAGCAATATCACTCCACGACCACGGTTTTTTGCTTTCGAAAGTGAGTACGTCCTGGCTCCCATGGAAACGAGATCCGGAGATGGTATCTCCTTCGAATGCTGGCAGGAAATGCGCGTAGACCAACACGATCGACGCTGCTATCAGAGCAACCAGCCGCACAACGCGCCAACGACCAGATTGCCTGGGCGCCGGCACCGGCACCGGAGCCTCACGGGCATTCGGCTTCATCGTGATATCCAAATACCGCATATTGTGAATTAGTGCCTAGAAGCAGTTACAATAGGATGCGAGGTGACGACTGAAGGATGCGATGAACATCTCCGAAGGTGGCGGTTGCACTGTGGATTGGCAGCTTCCCGCGGCAGGCTTCCCGCGTTGGGATCCTTGCGTTTGACGCTGTCACGTGCTATTATCCCTCTGGGCGGGCGCGCCCCCCCCCCTTTTTTTTAGAAATATCAGAAGAAAAGACGACCACACTCCATGTTTAAAGACGACCTGCAGTTTAGAAAAAGCTTTAATTGAAGCATAGTCACCCTTCAAAGGAAAGTTTTCTATTGCTGACTTTTCTAGGAAGCTCTATTCAGTGACTTGGTTATTTTCATTCCTGAATAAAGAAGTTCTGTGAACTTTTTCCAAATTTCTCGACTGAAATCAGACGGCAAAATCGTGAGAAACGACGTATCCACCTGTCTGCGCTGGAACTTGAGTAATCAGCTTGTAGTTTGACAATGGCAGAATGCACATTGGCCAGCACAAGCCTCTCAAGTTTGGCCCATATCCCCACCTGCGAGAGATCGACTGCGTTGCGGTTGTGATAGATGATCTGGTCTTCATGTCGAATGCGGGCGCGGATGGCTGACGGTCAATGCCTACCACCCGCGCCGAGGATTCCGAGGGTCTTGCCTTCGCGGGATCGTGGCTTTGGGTGAAGTCACCACGGCGCTGGCCTGGAGTTATATCAGCAGACTATCTTCTACTCGCCTAGTGGTGAAGGTTCCGTTTACCGCTTGCAACGGACAGCGTGGGAAGGTGGATTCTTCTCAATTCCCCCAGCATGAGGAAGACCGCTCCATCTTGAGGGTGCGTGCCGAGGTCGTGGCGTTGCTGTGAAGCAGGTTGGGACGGAGAGTTAAGGAGAGTGGGGAGCTGCTTTGACGGACGCGGAAGAGAAGTGAGATGGTTGGCCTAGGTACTGAATTGACCCTGTTGAGGAGACTGCACATGCATACGATCGTATTTTATTTCAAATAAGGATGGACACATCGCCGCGGACGAATGTGTGTTGGAAGGTAATCAACAGAGGACAGCAATTAAGCAGAAAGCATCTCATTCGATATCTTAAGACAAACATCGTCCATGCAACTTGGGGTCGATTTAGTGCGACTCAGACATTGCTTGGAGGGATAATGGATTCAAGGAAGGCAAACAGTATGTAGCTTCCACTATTGGCTGTCTAGCTTGTTGTATCATATTAATATTCGTTATTTATTCCATATCATCTACTACCCGGGGGCTCGCACCCCCTACTCGTGCCTCGTAGGGGGGAAAAGCGAGTTGACCCAGGAAAGCGAGTTGACCCACCCACGTGACCGGCAGAATCATGAAAATCGTGAGAACGTCGAGAACAGAGAATTCTCTACGCCACCTACGTAGAATTCTATTACCAACTATAGATAGGACTACATAGACTAATGTAAAGAAATTGTATCTTGCTGAGATGTAAAAGGACATGGTTCATCTGTCCAAGGATCTGTGATTTGAGGCCCAGCTGCAAATTGTGCTGCCTCCGCATTTGTACCAATAAATTCTCCATCTTCGAAGAACTCTTGAAAATCGATGGTTCCAAAGAAATCAACACTTGAATCGCTATCCTCATTAGAATCAGAATAGACAATTCCAGCTGCAGTTGCCTCTGCTTTTGCCTTCTCTTTCTTACGCCTTTGATTGACCCTCTTTTTGCGTTCCATCTCTTCTTTTGCTGCCTTCTTCTCTGCTGTCTTTTGTCGCCCTACTCCAATAGAAATAGCCCCTGTAGTCCTTAGCCATGACCGTGCAATTCCAGTCTCTTTTGCACGCTGCTTTTCCTTGTGGCTTACTTGTATATCAACAATTTGGTTGCGGTATACTGTCCCTAGACTAACTAAAGCCTCTGTATTGGTTTTCCAATGTGAGAAATTAGCCCTAGTTGGACTACTAAGGATAGGGGCAATTTTCTTATGTAGAAGATCACCTTGACGTGCTAAAGACTGTGGAGTCTTTGGATTTATAGGTAAATCTATACCTATATCCTCTTGTAACGGCTTTGAGTATTTCTTCATTAATTGTAACACTCTAGCCCCACCATCTGATGGTACAATTCCAGTCTTTGCAAATGCATGTCGTATTGTCTTTTCTGTCATTGCTTTACGTCGAATTTCTGGTAGGTCTCGTAAGAAGGATTCAAGAGTATAACCATCCTCAAGACGGGTAATAGCTTTGTGTACTGCAATTGAATGCCAATGCTTATATGGTTGAAAGACTGCAACATCTAGTGGTTGCATGAGATGTGTAAGATGCGGAGGATAGCGATGTAGAATGATTCCATATCTCTATATAGTATTAGTATATATATATATAGTCATTAGATCTTATACTTACCTTTGCAAGAGCATCAAATTCCTTTGTAGTATGAGAACTTGCTCCATCATAAAGTAAGAGGGCAGGATTCTTCCCATTTTCAGTTGCATGTTGAATAAAAAACTCTAAATATCTAAGTCCTATAGCCTCATTTGAATAGCCTGTATCGCTGAAATCAATCATTGTATGCTCATCCATACCATCTTTAAAGTAGTAGCACATTTGCCTTTTACCCTCAAGAATGATATAGGGTGGTAAGAAGTCTCCGGAGCCACTAATTGTCTCAATAATGGTCAAAGACTTCCTATTCTCTGGGCTTGCAAAGTACATTGATTTAACACTTTGCGGAACAAGAACAGAGGCTTTATGTGGCATTGCAATTCGAATGCCTGTCTCATCAAAGTTCCATATATGTTGTGCTTTGATATTGTGCGTAGTTCTTAAATGCTTAAGCTGTTGAAACCATTGTGTAACAATCTATTATCATATTAGAATAGTTATAACTTAAGAACATCTATTACTTACAGTAGGATTCTGTGCTATAATCCTTTTAATATCCATAGGCTTCATTTTAATAATATGAAACTCTGTCTTGTGCTCTTTTAAGAATGTCTTCATCCATCCTCTTGAAGGTGGTAGTAAACCAGCTTGTGCCCGCCAGCCCTCGATGATTGCAAATATCATATTTGCAGTAATAGGAAAGCCTGCATATGCTTGGCTTTTAATATATTGTATTAAAGCCTCATTTTGAGCCTTTGATAAGACTCTATTTAACCCTCCAGAATGGTATGTTGGCTGTCCATTCTTCCGTCGCTGAAGGGTCTTACGGTCGACATTGAATTGAAGGGCGCATGCTCGTATTGAAACATGAGCATTATCATGTAAAAACTGTATAGCTTTAGACAACCGATTTTCACGGTCTAAAGTCTGTATAGATGGCATTTAAAGGGTGTTAAAGCATTGTATCCATTCATTAATTAATCTATATACTATATACAGTATGTTCATCATGATTTTCATGATGATTTTCATCAAGGCGGTGAGCTATTCTATGCATCACGTGGGTGGGTCAACTCGCTTTCCTGGGTCAACTCGCTTTTCCCCCCTACGAGGCACGAGTAGGGGGTGCGAGCCCCCGGGTAGTGATTCGTTGCTTTGCTTGAGAGTCGAGAAATGGCTCGCCTAAGGACCTTTACCCCAAAGTACAGTAAAGACTCTGGAAGTGCTACATATAGAACAATTACTCTTAAAATTGAACAATATATCAGAATATATGGGAATATATGGGAATATATGAGTATATGGAGCAATGCGTAGCTTTTCAGACCGAGATCTTGGACAGAAGATAGAAGAATATAATGAAGTGTTGGATGTGCCAGATGTGGGAAGAAACTTGATGTTTTATCACGTGTTTGTGGCCTGAGGCCTGAACCTCAGACCTTGGAGCTATGACCACAGGTAAACAAACAATTTCGAATCTTATCTGACCACTCATCCAAGTAAATCCAACCCCACTCCATTCTTCCAGGCGCAACCTTGGAAGCATTCTCGATAACCTCATTACAGAATTGCATCTAGACCATCAACATTACCTTGAGAAACTTGGTCCAATGTCGCCTCCTCGACGTCGTTCTACGCGAATTCGCGGGAGTAACAACACACCGTACAAGGTAAACAAACCCGTTTGTCCTCAGCTCAATGCTCAAACAATGTCAGCTGTGCTAATACAGGACTTGTCCAGCCTACCAAAGCTATTCTAGATCCACTTTCGATCCTCGCCGAAGACGAAGAATCCCCAAGCTGCAGACCTCAATCGAACCTCGACTCCATCGTAGCCTCACCGCCAATTCCGAGCACACCGGCTACAGGTGGGCGTATTCGGCCTTCACGCGACGAGATGCATCCAAGCAAGGTACAACAGAGCACAAAGAAGGAGGACCAAGGTATCAGCCTTGGATTTTCCGATATTGGAACCCGCCGACCTGAACCTCTCACCACACCATCGAAGATAAGCATGCCTGCTTCTTCGGAATTCGACTTTCGATTCGCCAGACCGGGTCCTTCGCTCGGACCTGAGGCACAACAGATGATGGCTGAGATTCGTGAAGAAGCCCAACGTATTAAGGCCGAGCTTGCCGCAAAGAAGGAGGAAGAGAGACTCAAGAACGGCGATGATAGTTTGAGCATGCTTACGGGACGAAAGTTTGCCCAACCAAAGGGCAAAGCTAGCCGCTACAGCGACGTCCATATGGCCGAGTTTAAGAAGATGGATTCGATTGCTGGCCACCCCTCGGCATTTAGGGCGCAGCCTGGAAGAATCACCCCTGTCACAAAGATCCTCAAACGCACCCAATCCAAAGCCAATCTTGGTGACCGAGACGGCAATGCTCCGAAGTCCACTATCAAACCAATTTCTCAATCATCTCGCCTAGAGAATGAGGCTCCAGCAAAGCGCCCTCGCCAGACAGGTGCTCAAGATACCTCTTTTGCTAGACCAAGCTCAAGAGACGCCACTTCGCAGATTCCGAGCAAGCCATCAACTCCCACAGTCGCACGTTCTGCGAATTTCTTGGACTCTATTACCACTCCAACACAGGCATCATTGGCTCGTGCTGCAAGTGCCAAGCAACCAGGAACCCCTTTCCCGTCAATGCCTCGTTCGCCTTCCAAAATTGCTTTGACACCAGGATTGGTCAAGTCCGCTACGATGAATAATGTCGCTGGTCTCGCGAGGTCCGAGTCTACGCATAAGTTTGCCGACAAAATGAAGTCTATCCTTCGTCGGCCAATGGCTAGTCCAGAGAAGCCAACATCGAAATTGCCTAGCTCTATCTCATCCTTGATCAAGAGCCCTAGCAGACCGAATCTGAACAAGGACCTTCCATCTGCGCCGACAACTCCAGGAGCTTCCCAACTTCCGCGTTCGAAGAGTGTTAAACATGTCAATTTTACCCCAAAGACAATCATGAAAGATGTAACTCAGCAATCCCCCACTCCTTTGAAGTCAGGTATTCCTCGGTCAAAGTCATTCGCCAACCTTAACTCTGTGGCCTACCCAACATTGCCTTCGCCATCAAAACCGATTGAGAAAAATACCGAAAAGCCAGTTGAAAAGTCAATTGTCAGCACCATTGCATACCCAACATTGCCAAAGGCACGTGAGCTCCCCCCTACTCCAGCAAGACAACCATTGCAGATTCAGCCTGAACCTGTTCCTGGTGTCTTCACCTTCACCAGCGGCCAACAGATCAAATTTGGAACCCCGCCACGCGGCTTTGGTTCCTCCCCAGGCCAATCCAGCATCCGCAAAGTCAGACAGAGCATCTTCTCAAGCAAAATGCCAGGCAGCTTTCCAGAAGGAAAAAACAAGGAGAACAAAGCCCCTGCAGTTCCACACGGGATCACTAACAAGAAGCGAGCCCGAGCCACTTCTCCTGACGATGACGCCATGGATGAGGACCAGGAGCGCTCGCCAAAGAAGCGCAAGGCTGCTGCTGTAGCTGAGGGCCAGGTGCTCATGGCTCCGAAGTTGTTGGCGGAGAAGATGGCGCCGAAGAGCAAGATTCCGAGCCCAGCGAAGAAAGGCGGCTTGAGCTTGAGTCGGCTCAAGCAGCTGGCTACACCGAAGAAGAGGAAGTAAGAGAGAGTTGTGTGCTTTTTCATCTCATGGCGTTTTGTTTTTCTTTGATCATGGGATGGCGCAGGCATCTAGTGTACGAAGTGCTCATACCTAGATAGGATTTTTGTAGCATGATTCTTGTGTATGGCGTATATTGTTTGTTAGTATTTGCATTTCACCAGAGCCGATTTTATTAAAAAGGGGAAGAGCCCTTAACTGTAGGAATATTTCTCGACTTTCGGAGGTTTTATGATTGCTATACCTTTGCTTCTGTTGATGGTCCGACGAATCAAGCTGTGATCCAGATTACTTCATTCTATTGTCTCCTGACGATGACGCCGTGGATCAGGACCAGGAGCGCTCGCCAAAGAAGCGCAGGGCGGCTGCTGTAGTTGAGGGTCTGCGATGACATCTGAAATGCTGTTGCCTAGCTTTAGCCTTTAGGGTCAGGGAGAAGCGAGCCATAACTCCAGTCACTATATCTTAGACACCCCCCGCGACATACTCCCACATTCAATTCATCATTTGCGGACATCACAAGTCAACTATCGCCTTACCCCGCCACATCGCCATTGCCTCGCCCTACCACATCCGAGAAGTCGCCATGTCGCGTCCCGCGACCAACAACCCCCACCCTCACATCGAGATTCCTAGATGGAAGCTGGCATTCCGGCCTGCGGTCGAGCCCGAATACATTGTGGACATTAAGAAACATATCGCGGAACTACGCGATATGCTGGCGCAGGAGAGATGGGCCTCCCAGAAAACTGATATCACCAAGGCCATCGAGATGTACGAGACCGGGGCCTTGCCAGTGCCCAAGTGTGATAGCATATGGCTTAAGAATGGCCAGGTCATCGATGGGCAACAACTCGCCATGTTAGACCCCGCGACCAACGTCGCCTCGCCCTACGTCCCCCCCTACCACTTCCGAAAATTCGACATGCCCGCGACCAACACCTACCTCGAGAGGGAGCTAACATTGGCGCCTGCGATCGAGGGCGAATGCATCATGGACGTCGAGAAACGACTCGCGGGACTACGCGATATGCTCGGGCAAGAGAGATGGGCCTTCCAGAAAACTAATATCACCAAGGCCATCGAGATGTACGAGAGCGGGGCGTTGCCACTGCCTAAGTGCCGCCTTGTATGGCTTAAGAATGGCGAGGTCATCGATGGGCCGCCAAGCCAAATCCGCCTAGAGGAGTATTTTTGGACCGAGCGCATTGCAGGCCAATATGCTACAATGGCCCATCAACTCGTCATGTTGGATCCCGCGATCAACTCTTACCTCCATATTCCTGGGCGGAAGTTGACATTCTCGCCTGCAATCCACGGCGAATACGTCCTTGACGTCAAGAAACGACTCGCGCAACTGCGCGATATACTCACGCAAGAGAGATGGCGCTTCCAGAAAACTAATATCACCAAGGCCATCGAGATGTACGAGAGCGGGGCCTTGCCACTGCCTAGGTGCGGCCTTGTATGGGTTAAGAATGGCGAGGTCTTCGATGAGCAGCCAGACACCGTCAACCCCGGGGAGCATTTGTGGACCGAGGGCATTATGTACCAACTATAGGCCAGCATGCTGCAATGCCCCCAGCGGTTGGCGGAGAATATGGCGCCGAAGAGCAAGATTCCAAGCCCAGCGAAGAAAGGCGGCATAAGCAGCTGGCTACACCGAAGAAGAGGAAGCGAGAGAGAGTTATGTGATTTTGCGTCTTGTGGCGTTCTGTTTTTCTTCGATCATGGGATGGCGTAGACATCTAGTGTACGAAGTGCTCATACCTCGATGGGAGTTCTGTAGCAGATTCTTTTGTACGGCGTGTGTTGTTTGTTTCTATTGCATTTTACTGGGGCCGACTTTGTTAAAATGGGAGAGCCTTGGTAGATGCTGATTCGGAGTTGGAGAGGGTGGATTCATGTCTTCATGACTACGCATATTTCTCGACTTTCGGAGGATTTGCGATTGCTATACCTTCGCTTCTGTTGAAGGTCCGATAAGTCAAAGTTGTAATACAAATCACTCCAATTCTACGAAGTATTCTATTCTCATCGGGCCTTCCTTGTAGTCATTATGTATCAAATAGGTCCTTCCTATTGCTGGCGCCACTGTTCCACGTCTCTATCCATCCGGCTTCTCCACTGCTCTTTCCTCCCGCCGCATACCATGAAACTACAGCTATTCGTTCGAATCATCCCACACAACGCTAGGTCGAGACGGCAGTTTCGACTCCCGCCCCTCAGAACATCAGATTCAGAATCCCCCTCCATCTCCGAAACCCCACAAGCCCCTGCTCCTTCATTGCCGCCAGCACAAATCTCTAGCTCCATCACCAACCCCATCAACGGGCCCTCCTTCCGTCCCACTCCCACAAAGCCGATTCCAAGATGGACGGATGACCCCTGGACCTAGCCAGCGAACACAAGCACCATCCGCGTCTGTATCCTATCCAATACAGCAGGTCATCCCGGCAGATTCCACGAGCGCGGCAGCAAGGACCTCGCCGGCGCAGGGGAGCTGGCGTCCCCTCTCCCTCAGTGTCTTCGCCATCTGCTGCAGAACACCCCGCTCCGCATACGGCTCTCAAGCTCCTCGGTGCGCTCACTACAGTTTCAGAATCGTCGAAGACGACGGAGAAGGTGGGGCGTCGAGAGGTCGATTGGGAGTGAGAGTGAGAGTGCGAGCGCGAGCGCGAGCGACGTCGAGGTGTATGGGAGGCCGTCTGAGTATCCGAGTTGTGGGTATGTTTGGAATTGGGGTGTGGAGGATGCGGAAAGGGGAGGCGGAGGCGGGATGGGAGGAAAGGGAGGCGAGCTGAGCGCGGAGTATTTGGGGCGGTATGGCTCGAGCAGGCAGGAGAAGGCGCAAATGGAGAGGGAGAAGGAGAGGATGGAGAGGATGAGGAATGTTAGAGGTGCGCTGGAGAGGGTACGGGGGAAGGGGAGTGTGAGATATGTGGTTGAGAGGGCGAGGAGGGAGCTGCTGAGGGGAGAGGCAATGGGGAAGAAGAAGACTAGTGGGAAGAATGAAATGCGTGATGAAAATGGGAGGAGAGAGCGGCTCAGAAGAGAGTTGATGGGACTGTTTCGATCGGACTGAGACTGAGAAACATTGAAGTGGAAACTTACGAAAGAAAAGAAAACAAATTGTCAAGCACATCGAGACCCCAGTCACACAACCCATCAGATAGCTTTATCAGATCATTAAATCATGTTGCGTCTTGCAGCTCATAGCATCTAATAACTTTTCCCACGGATTTCCATTTCCTATTCTCCCACGTCATCCCCTCTAAGCCAGCTCCTTCAACACCTTCTCAAGCTCCTTCGCGACGGCATCACCGACCTCTGTGGTGCTATTCGAGCCACCGATATCCCTAGTCCTGACACCCGCCTCGATAGTGCGACGCACGGCCTCCTCGATGGCGCGGGACTCGGCGGGCAGGTTGAGGGAGTAGAGCAGCATCATGGCGACGGACAGGATGGTGCCGACGGGGTTCACGATGCCCTTGCCCGAGATATCCGGGGCGCTGCCGTGGATGGGCTCGTAGATGCCGTTGCAGCGGCTGCCGTCGGGGATGCCGCTGAGGGACGCAGAGGGCAGGAGGCCGATGGAGCCGGGGATCACGGAGGCTTCGTCGGAGATGATGTCGCCGAACAGGTTGGAGGTGACGACGATGCCATTCAGGGCGCGCGGGTTCTTCACCATCAGCATGGCGGCCGAGTCGATCAGGTGGTGGCCCAGCTTGAGCTGCGGGAACTCCTGCGCCATGACCTCAGAGACGACCTTGCGCCAGAGCCGCGACGACGCCAGCACGTTCGCCTTGTCCAGCGACCACACGGGCAGCGGCGGGTCGGCCTGCAGGGCCAGATGGGCCGCGAGGCGCGCGACGCGCTCGATCTCGGGCCGCGTGTAGGCCTCGGTGTCCCAGGCGTATCCGTCGCCCGTGTCCTCCTTGCGCTCGCCGAAGTACAGGCCACCGGTCAGCTCGCGGATGATGTTGAAGTCGGTGCCGCGGCAGACGTCGGCCTTGAGCGGGGAAATGTCGACGAGCGAGGGGGAGACGAAGTTGCAGGGACGCAGGTTGCCGTAGGTCCCCATCTCCTTGCGCAGGGTCAGGATGCCTTGTTCGGGGCGGACGGCGCCGGTGCCCCATTTGGGACCGCCGATGGCGCCGAGGAGGACGGCGTCGGCGGCTTTGGCGGCGGAGAGGGCTTCAGCTGTTAGGGGGGTGCCGTGGGCGTCGATGGAGCACTGGCGGGGAGCGGGTCAGCTGGCGTTGGAGTGAGGGGGAGGTGAGGGGGAGAGGATGGGTGTACGTACGCCGCCGAGGAGGTATTCCTGGAAGTTGAAGTGTCCGACGCTTGGGCGGGCCGCCTCAAGTACCTTGAGGACCTATCTGGAGTCAGAATGTCTGCTTGATGAGCACAATGCGCCAATTCAGCATTACCTTAATAGCTTCTGCGCAAACCTGCAATCAATCAATTAGTCCAGATCTCCGACGCACAGTTATGGTTGGTAGAGACTCACATCAGGACCGCAGTGGTCACCACCGAAAACGACGATATTGTGCGTAGCCATTGTGCAGGTGTTGGGTATCTGAAGTTCTGTTGACGTCGAACTCGTGAGAAGGTGGTGCGTGGTGTTGCGTCTCCGTTTACTTCTCAGAGAACTTCCCCGCGCTCCGATTTCGGATAAGTGAGCTTAAATTAAGCTGGATGTGACGTAGTGCGATCTCGGGACGGGAGAGATCGTTAAGTGCGAAAACGGTGATGGGGAGTTCTGTGCTTCTCGTTTGTCTCAGAAATGCGATCAGCGATCACAGTTATGAGAGATCAAATTGGAATATGTATGTGAGCATGAGGATGTTGAGTATTCATTATTGTGAGTGTTGCTAATGATGGGCTGAGGCCCTCGGTAGTTGCTTCGAGTAAGTTTGACCTTGAGCTTGACCCCTATTGTTTACCCCGAGTTGTTCTTCAGCAAAGAGCCGTTGTTGTTCTGATAACATGGTAAGGCGCTGCGATGTTCAAAGATTTTGAAGATTGCCATCTCGCAATTTTGAAGGGCAGAATAAAGCAAATCATAGACTATCATCCAGGAATGTCGTATGTTCGGATGATCCGTCGACGACACATACATGGAGCTATCTTGCCTAGCACATGTTGGCTCCCATCTTCCGACTTTGACAACGCCTTTGTAGGATCTTGCAAGCTGCGACATGCGTTACATAGGCATGTACTGTACTGCACATCTGTGGAAGGAAGACAAAAGATAGATGTTCAGTTGCTGCGCTGATACGGCCGAGTAAATAAAGTGTTTGCAGACGTTCAGACACTCTTAGAGCCTTCCTTGCTGGACCATCATTGCCATTGGGCGGGGCGGGTGCCCAAGATCCCCGAGGGCTCAATCTCAATCTCCGTCGGCCCCACAGCCCTGTCAGCTCAGCCTTATCAACAATGACAGTCAATCACAGTCAATGACAGTTCATCTGAAGGGCAGAAGGCTGCTAAACCTATGGATCAGAATACGAGCACTGCACGGATATGTCCATTGATCCGTGCTTCGAGTTAACACAACGGCATCACCGATCCGAGTTGTATCCTTGAAAGAGGAGGACCTGTTGAGGTAGAGGCCTCTAGGCTTGAAGTGGCGGATCTGCGGGGGTTACATTGGAATCGATATTCACAGGGGCCAAGCAAGCTCCGTGTCAAGGTTGCGTGAGGATGTCCATGTCCGTGGATCCTAGGCCGATGGAAGAGAGACGATTTTCGGAGTGTCTGAGCACAATATATCTCTTGCTGAAGACATGCCGAAGAGAGTTTGTCTATGATACATAAGTACACCTCCGTCTTCCACTGCTTTGAGAATGGACATCTCAAAATGCTTAAATAGACTTGTTGACTCTCCAAATCTGCAAAGGTTAAGTGCTTGCATAAAGAGCGTCTCATTTCCGCCCGGAATGATGACGCCACAGACCAGGGCGGCCTCTTGTTGGCGTTCTTTGGCGAGGTTCCTTGCTTGGCTGTAGGTGGTCCCAAGATGCCATTTAGCCATTTCGCATGGGTAAGTAAATCCGAGCAGCTGAATATGTGCGTATGCACCATGTAAAAGGAATACTCTATGCAGAATATTCGCGCTCAGACTGCAGTTGACAGCTGAACTGAACACGGAAACCCCGTTAGGATCCCATTGACGACGTGTGATACTTCAAAAAAGGATTCTGCCACTCATGCATGAACCTTGAATGCTGATGCGTGGCTTTCCCGCTCATATTCATGTCAGGAAGGTATTTCCAGAGTGTAAACTATCAGGTCTCCTGGCCCTCGTTCTCATTTGCGAGGCCTGGACTGGCCCCATAATCGTATAGGCGCTGTCTCCAACCATCACGTCTAGCAATTGGAGACGGACAGCACTCCTGCAAAATCACTGGATCGGGATTGAGCATGCCTTTAATCAATCAATCACATGGGATATGAAGAACTTCCTATCTCTCCTTCTGAGGCCGTCCTTGGCTCGGAACGTTCATGACGGAGCAGCGGTATGTTGGGCCTATCATGATGATGACTCTGCTGCATATCAATAATCAGGATTCTGCAATAGCTGTGCCGTCGACAATTGACGGAGTTAAGAGAGGACAACACTCCGCTCACATGTCAGCAGCAGCGATGTGCCGAGCGAGCGAGCGGCAAGCTCAGACGTCGTCCTCAAGGATGTCCTCAGCTATCTTCTCCACTATCCAAAGCCATCCATAGAGCCGTGATCAGGAGAGTTCTTGCGGCGTAGTTTCAGGAATAAGAGTCATCAGAGTCTTCATTAATGCTGCTCCTCCTCCTCCTCCTCCTCCTCCTCCTCCACAGTCCAATGATGGCCCTGCGGCTTTGTACTGCCTTGAGCATGCAGTTGATGAGGCGAAGTGGAGCCTGGCGATGCAGGTACGAGAGCACCGAGCAGCGACGGATCATACCCGCCGTCTGCCGCTGCACGTTCCGGCTGAATTGCGATGAGATATTTTGAGAAGAGCAAGAAGAGTAAGAAGACATATCATATGTATAAGAGGGATCCTGCGACGTCGCAGTAGGAGCATAGGCCAGGAGAAGAGGAAGCTCTAAGTAGAGAGAAGGATAGTTAGTTAGTCAATCAGTGGCGAGAAGGTAATGACCGATCGACGCACATCAGAGAACTTGCAATGCATTAGAGCATCACAGCACAGATGATGTAGAGAAAGCCAGAGAGTATATCCACCTTGAGCTTGAGATTGTCCTGGACCTGAGACACTTGGAAAAGTCTTTCGCCGCTGCGTGATCCCTCATGATGATCATGCACGACGGGTCTTTTCGCAAGTTGTGAGCGAGTTCTACGGGGGAAACCACAGCAACGGATGGGGAAGTTCAAAGCTACGGAGCTGTGCCGTATGTACTGTACTGTAGTGCGGACATAATAATGACAGGTCCTTCAATCGCACATTCCATCTGTTTCTCAGTGTGTGTGATATGTACCTGTGTGTGTATGTCTGTCTGTATGTACATACATACATACTGTACAGAGTAGCAAGATGATCATTATAATCATTATAGTATTATCGTCATTATAATCATTATAATATTATAAGCATTACTCCAGGCACGCATCGCCCTGGCAGTACTGGGGTATGCACTGTATGTACAGTATGTACAGTACATCCACTACATACATCCACTACATACATACCTATCGAGTCCTACAACGCCCATTGTTCTCTCTGGCACGCAGACAATCTTTTTACGAAGTAGCTTGAAATTTATCTCTTGTTCTGAACACTCTCCCTATATATTTTATCTCCCATCCTCAAAATCGAACGATTCCCGTCTCCTCGTCGTTCGATGAGACCCTTCATCCGTCTGAGTATATATGTACATCCTCTGAATATCACACTGCAGGCCGAATTAATATACTCGACAGGAATTCAGCATAGCGCACCCACTCCCCCATCCTCCCCCCATCCACAACTCCCTGGCCCCAGCAGGCATCTGCTCCGCTTTCTCCATCGGCCAAGGATTATTGACTACTCGATGATCTTATTTTTGACCTGATCACTCGACCTCTTTGCTGCATAGGTAGGTAGGTAGCTGTCTTCGCTGACCAGCTGTTGTTGTACTGTATGTCTTGATTCCTGCGTTTGCTGAGTGAGATACAACGACCGTCTCAGCAATTGAGCGACTCGAGCCTTCGGAAACATATCATTGCCCTTGGGTACCGGCATAGCTTGTACGATATGCATACTTCTCCAGCTCTCCTCATTATTGTGCACTGGTGCTAATTCTGAGGTCGTCCATAGTGCCGTCACTACTCAAGCTCTGCCTACGACCCTGCTATGCTGCCTACGAATTGACCTACCTGCTATATAAGAACAATCCTCTCTCCGCCTCGATAGCCCAGGTGCTGCCATAGCTCACACTGCTCGCCGGTTCATCCTCTTCGTGTTCGGGATACAGGGCAGTGTGCAGCAGCAGCAGGGCGGGGCGAGAGTGCTGTGTGAGGGTTGAGTTTGGACATATTGTAGCAGATAAGGACTATATATGCCAGTCAAGACAGTCGGCACTTTACATAGCTTGCTATGAGTTGGGAGTCACAGATCTACAGGTACGGAGTCCTCTCATCCAGCAAGGAGGTTCCCCAAAGTCTCGATGGTTAACCAAGAAGAACAGCTTTGGGAACCCCGATGCTCCAACCCGGACTCCTCAACGGACACCTACCTCAGCAGTTTTTCCAGAGAGCACTTTTCAGACTCCACAGGCACATAGCAACACATTCGATCAGCACGCGAGCTGGACGCCAACTTTTGCCGAAGATTATACTGTCTTTAATGCCACTCCTGGCCGTCTCACGAGCATACATAGCACGTTCGATACATCTTCTCCGAGACTTGCAACGCTATCGAGCCAGAAGCGGCCCCATTCGAACACACAAGATCTTCAAACTGGCATAAACCCTACTGTTGCCGACGAGCATCCACCATTCGTTGCGTTAAAGTCCCCGCTGCAATTGGGTTCATCGTTCATTCGAACGCCGCGTACATATGGGGAAGGCTTTGAGAGCAAGGACACCAAGAAAACACCGAATAAGCCAACTCGCCATCTGCAAGAGCCCTTTACTGGGCAGACAGTTACTCCTCCACGGTCTGCATCCAAGCACTCAAGGAAAGACGAACGAAAGCCTACCAAGAACAAAATGCAAAATGATCAAGAACCATATCTTCGGTCAGGCGTTATGGGCCAGGGCGACTTTCTTTCTTTTACACCAACCTCTGCGGAAATGCTCTCATATCCAATGTCTGCTCCTGCTGCGGCACCTGCATATGTTTGGGACCCTGATACTAGCATGGCAGACATGCCAATGGATTTCACATCTGATGCATCTTTCTATTCAACCTCACAGAGAATGGCCACTTCAGGAGATTGGACTCATTCCAACGAAATGTTTCAGGAGCATTCGAATGTTGCACCACTTCAACAAAATGCTTCCCAGTCAGCCAGACGGCACAGACCTTTACTTGCAAAGCCTCCGGTGACCACTGTAGCGCAAATCTTATCTAATACGGCATTTGATTTCGGCTCGTCCATGCCAGAAGACCCGTTTGGTGGTGTAGCTTCCAGCGGAGCTGTCGATCCAGGGCTTATTTTCAGCTTTCCACAAGTTACGTCGCCGTTGCGGACGAGCCAGAATGATGCTTTTGTGACCCATTCTTCACGACCTTCAACTGGGCAAACTATCCATGAACCATACCAGCATCAACAGCGAGAATCATTGAGAGATCAAGAAGAGCTCCGAAGATCACGGTCGTTAAAGGAAAATAGAGCGGAGATTCCGTATGACAGAGCTCGCTTCAGCTCTCCAGCCAAGAGCAGTCGTCCAGGAATTCGTCGCGCAGCTAGTGATAGCCGTCCTCAAAAGGTTCCAACCTTGAAGGCTGCTCAGCCTGTTGAGTTACATCGGCCGGTCAACTTTGCTGGAAAGGGTATATACAGCAGCGGAAGGAAATCCCCAGTCAAGCAAGGCAGTCGGTCAAACCTGTCTTCAATACCTGAAGCTGCCGGCTTCAACCCTCGAACTTCAGTTACTTTCAGCATCGACGCCAATGGCCGGGCACGAACCGAAACAACCATTATAATGGATCAGAGCAAGCCATCTAGAGGAAGCCATTCTCGGACCTCGAGTGGTGGTTGGGACTCTCCTCAATCTGGGTCTTCCACTGATGAAGATCCGATCACGATTCCCAGCAGAAATACTTCTTTCAATCTTCCCAGCAGCCGAAGCATGCCGAAGATGGCTCACTTCGCGACATCTGCAAAGTACGACGTACGATCACGGAAGGGTGGCTCGGCCAAATCGTCTTCCCGAGGAGATCCCGACAGCGACACCGAAACCATCATCGACAACGACAAATCCGGAGACGCAGCAAATGCTCTGCGGAAAGTCATGGAAAGTCGTCGGCGGAGCATCGGCGCTATGCCCACTATGCAGTCTTTACAGAGTTCAACTCGCCAATCCGTTGGACGAGAGACGCACTATCGGCGGCAATCATATGCCTACCAACCCCCTTCTTCAAACGTCTCTCCAACCACCGTCAGCGACCCAGACGTGGGAACCCCGTCCACCGATCGTGCGAGCACCCAGAGCGACAGCACTCGATGCGTGTGCAACAGTCGCGACGGCGGCGACTTCATGATCCAATGGTGAGCCGCCCCTCTTCTCCCCCAACCCAGCATGCTGATCTAACATCCCCCCCAGCGAGTCCTGCGAGAAGTGGCTCCACTGCAACTGCGTGAGCGTCAACCCGCAACGCCTCCCCAAAGTCTACATCTGCGCCTTCTGCGTGCAGACGCCGAATATGCGCGGCGGCCGCATCCGAGACACGGCGCGCGGGACACAGGCGGCCTCGTCGCCGCTGGCGCACAAGTCGTTCCAGAGTTGGCGATGATGAGACGAGCTTCCAGTGCTGGAGGATAGATCAGTTGCCACGCGTGCGACGTGTTCGCGAGACGATTTTCTCTTTTGTTCTCTACTACGATAGATACCCTGCGCACCCAGCGAACAGCGAGCAGCGAGTAGCAAGCAGCACTCCTCTTTTTTCCTTTTTCTTTTTTTTGTCTTTTCTTGTATACAGCATAGGAAGCGAGTTTGGGATTTTATAGCATAGCGAGCTTATGCATGGATTTGCGGGTTGGGATGGGACGGGATGGGATGGGATGGGATCGGATGTAGCAAGGGATATAGCAAGTGGGTAGAGCGGCCTGGGATGCCATGGATCTGACGAGATATGCGGCGCATCCGTCGAGCAGATATGCAAAAGCATAGAGTAGACGAGAAAGAATATGAAGGCATATTTATGAGACGTAACGTACCAATCCCGTTAGTGTTACTTGACGTACTAATTTTGTGAGTGTTACTTCATATTGTACTAATTCCGTTACTACCCCCAATCCTTTATTTTAGAAAGCCGAGTCGGAGTCACTCACTTACTGCTCCATTTGCGTCGCTAAGGCCGCTGGTGGGAGATGTAGAGGATGAAGTAACACTGTAACAGCATTGCATTGCTCTAATTCGTATATTCATTGCTCATAAGACGTAAATCGTCGCTCGCTACATAGTGTATCGCTCCTTGTTTGCTTGCGTGCTTGCCAAACCGAAGTATTAAAATCGCCATCCAGCTCCTCCACTGTGTATATGGCTCTCCAACAATGCTAACAACAGATCAAAATGTCGGCTTTTCCCTTCATTAAATCAAGTCATATCACATCCCACACTTTTCCCCCTTTCTCCATCCACATCCCAGACTGCTCTCCCCCCTCACCCCTCCCCGCCCGTCCTCTTCGTGTCCCACGTCGCAACCTTGCTCATCGTCCTCTTCCTCATCTGCGCCTGGATCTCCATCTCCATACTCTCCACCCCCATCTCCAGCAGCAGGTCCTCGCGCTCATACCTCCTCTCCTTGCGCCGCTCCCACACCCACCAGCACCCCACAATCGCCACCGTCAGCGGGATAGTCACCGCCCAGTAGATCCAGAACTCCTTCGCCACGACCGGCAGCCCCGCGAGGCCGTTCTGGAAGTTGAAGAAGGTCATCGAGAAGACCGACGCGAGGTACGCGCCCGGCAGGAACAGCGCGCCCAGCAGCGCGATCGTCTTCTGCGCCCCCGAGTCCCGCTTCGACGCGTGCGCCAGCTTGCGCTGCTCGCCCGCCATCTGGAAGTTCAGCTTCGACTCGCGCTGCGCGATGATGTTGTACAGCGCCGCGCGCTGGATCTCGAGGCGCTGCAGCGTCGTGAACGCGTACGAGTCGATGCCCTGCAGCTTCTTGCGGTAGAAGTCGTGCCGGCTCGCCATGCTCGCGTGGAGCCTCCTCATCTCGCCGCCCCAGCGCCTCTCCGCGTCAGCGCCCATGACCGCGGTCTTGAAGAGGCCCATGGCCTCGCCGAAGCCGTCGAGGATCTGCATGTACGCGCGCGGCCGCTTCCACAGCACCTGGCTGTGGCACTCGACGAGGTGGCGGTTGATGAGGTCGAAGTCGACCAGGCCGTCCTTGTCGACGTACGACTCGCGGTCGTCGATCTCGGTGCGCATGCTGACGGCGTGCTCGAGCTTGCGCAGCCAGTCGCGCGCCTCGCGCTGCTTGATGTCCGTCTTCGCGCTCATGTCGTGGCTGAAGACGATCGTGGGCAGCAGCATCGGGTGGCCGATCTGCGGCGCGCACGCCTTGAGGTGGCGCACGCACTCGACGACGTCGCTGCTCGGCGTGCCCTTGCAGAAGCCCGTCGTGTGGCTGCCGCGCAGCGAGTGCGAGAGCATCAGCTCCCAGCCCCGCGTCAGGCCTTTCTTGCGCACGTCCGACTTGCGGAAGAGGATCTGCAGGTGGGGGTCCGTCTCGTCGGTGTCCAGGGCGCACCAGAAGAAGGGCCCGACGGCGCTGCCGCTCTCGATGCCCCGGTAGGGGAGATGCAGCGTCTCGACCATCTCGACATAGGCAGAGGGCGTTAGGCTGATGTGGTAGGGCGAGAACGTCTCAGGATGCCGGGCGTCTTGCTGCAGCACCATGCGGAGGCTGGAGAGGAGCGTGACATCCGGGGCGAGGCGGCGCGGAGCGAAGGCCCCGCGCTGGTGCAGGAAGTTGGAGAATTCGTCGGGGCTGAGGGGGTGTTCTTCTACGGTGTTGAGGGTTGGGTCCTGCGGAGGAGGATGCATGTCAGCATTGGGGGGATTGGAGACGGGGAACAACGCACGGAGTAGGAGAACATCTCAAGGTAGGTCGTCCCCTCGACCACTGATCGCGTGTTCTTGACATGCTCCCTAAACATATAATCGTCCATCTCGTCCGCTCCAGCTTCCGCCTACTGCCTCTCCTCCTGAGTCCTCGGTCCTGCTTTCACCTTCCAGGCTTATCGCTCTCAGCTCTCGCAGCCTCGTCCTTATCGCACTCGTAATTTAACAATGCATCATCAGCGTCATAAACCAAAAAATCACAGTAACTTCAATCGCACACGAAACCCAAAAAGACAAATTCGATGATTCCTCAAAGATGGAAGAGGAGGAGAAATCAGCAGCTGAGCGGATTTTAAGCTTTGGAGCCTCATCAATGGCTGTCAGCGCCGCATTCGAGTGGCGGGAGAACTAATGCACGAGGCTGAACGCTGACAGGGGATGGGGCCGTTGATTGGTGCTGATTGGTGCCAAGGTTAGGTAGGGGTCTGTGAAGCTGTGAAGTATTGTCAGCGTCATATCTGCATCTCCATGTGAAACCCCTGAATAACTAGGTATGTTGTATGTATCCGTAAATATGACAATTGAATGTTTACGTAGTCATTGTCCAATTACGCAGGGCGGCCAACAGCAGAAGACTACATCTCAACCATCTTTTTATTTTGATGCTTACCATCATCTACTCTACCTACTCTCCCTATCTATCTTCAAGATCTATCCCTATCCCCACACCCGCCCCCAGCCCCCTCTTCCCCACCTCTCCACCAGCTGCCCACATCAATCCAGAGCATCTCATGCAAGACCGCCTCCTCCTCCTCATCATCCAGATCATCGAGTGGTATAAAACCCAATCTGAACTCCAACCAGATGCTCGTCATGCAAAAAACCATCAATTAACGCCCAAATGCTGATGCCATGCCCTTGACAAAAGAACCTCGTTCGCTTCTCCTTTTCCCCTAGCCTACCCGTTCCATCTACCCGCGCTGCTTCAGAAATGCCACGAGAAAGTTGGAGAAGATCTTCCGATCCGTACTCGTCGTCATCGACCGCACGAACTCCGTCCCGTCGATGCCCATGGCAGGGAAGAAGGTCTGCTGCAGGTGGTCGATGAAGAGATTGCCCGTCTTGCTGTAGATCGTCTGCTCGAGCCCGGCGATCTCGTTGAGCACCGACTTCGCCTGGGCGTCGTGGTGAGGCCGGAATTCGGGATTGCGCAGGACGTCCCAGCACACTGGGTTGAAGCGGTTGATCAGGAATTGTTCGAAGCCGGGGAATGCTGGGGTCGGTGCGGGAGTGGAGGCTGGAGGGTTTGCGGATGGCTTCGCCACGTCTGGTCCTCCCCACAGCAGCGCCATCTTGGCGAGAATGGAAAATGCCAGTCGGCTTGCTGCAAGATGGCCAGTACCATTGCTCACCATCTTTGCGAGAGTCTCGACGGAGACCAAGAGAACATCGAAGAACCCTTGGTTCGTTTCGCTGACAAGAACGGAGGCGAGGTCGTTGTTCAAGATAACCTGGATGAAGGTCAGGTATTCACGGCGAAGCTCTCCGAGCTGAATCTCATCGTCAGTCCCAGAAACTGGTTCTGCCAAGCCAGCAAGAACCCTCTGCAACAGTGGTGTGAGCAGAGAATCAAGAACCGCAAAAATTTCAGCCTTGAAGCCAAAAACGATCTGGTCAAGCACTCTCAAGAACATGGCCATCTCGTCCTTTGAGGATTGTTGAGATAGCAGACCGTCAATCCATCGAGGAAGTTGCGGCAAGAGCCTGGCACCCACAGTTCCGACAAGTCGAGTGAAGGCAGATCTTGCTGCTGTCCGAATATCGAAGGACGACTTCAAGGACTCCAGTGCAACAAGAATTGCTTCTGACGCACGGTCGAATTCTTGGGATACTGCATCTGCGGGAGCTTTGCTCGAGCCAGCGGTGGTCCCCGGTGTCCAATCCGAGAAGCCGTGAGCCAAAGTGCCAAGTGCCATGATGATATGGTGGACTTGGAGAATGGCTTGGGCGTCTCCGCTCTGTGCAGCAGGAAGAGCAAGCTGCATGCTAGCAAACAAAGGCTCCAAGACAGATCTAGCGTAGAGAACCTGCTTCTCAATTGGCGTCGTCGTTGTGGAAGCGACCGTTCCAACCGCCTCGAAGAGATAGAGCTGACTAGTGAAGACAGCATCGGCGGAATGATCGCTCTCATCTGAAGACATGTCATCCCCATCATCCGGTTTTGGAACCTCTGCCTTGATTACAAGAAGATCGCTGATAGCGCTAATGACAGTTTCTGCGACATTTCCAAGAAGAGCTCTGAGATGCTTGACAAAACGGCCAAAGAGATACCAAGAGCGTGTTCTAACACGCACATGGTTATGGTGGACGAGGGCGACGAACTGCTCAAGAACTTGCGGAATAAATGATGTATTAGCCTCGAAGAATGAACAGTAACGAACACAGATCTCCATGTACTGAAGCTGGATAGCCGGGTGATTATAAGATGCGATTCCTGCTATTCGTTAGCGACAATCTAGTTACTACTTGTAGTAAATGCTTACCAGATTGAATCATCTTGGTCATCATAGCGACCAAGCGTTCAGAAGCTACACTGGAAGGCTGACTTTTCGCATACAACCCAGCGTTTGGAACCGCAAGCTCACCGAAGAGATACATCTCATGCAGAGCAAGATCAATATCTCTCCAATCCGTCTGGTCACCATGCTGCTCGATCGATTGAAAGGTATTGCCAACAACATTGCTCAAAACATCTATGTATAGTGTTTGATTGACCGCAGCGACGATCTTTTGAAGCACTTGTAGTCGTTTCCTCAATTCCAAGAATTCTGCCCCATCTGTCTCGGCGACTTGATCATCCCATGATGCTGTATCATCATATCTCATCTTCGTAATGATGGCGTTAAGAATAGGCGAGAGCATGCTTGCGTATTGTGCTGGCAATGGTTGTGCCCTGCGGAAGAGGGTAAGGAGGTCTGTGAGAGATGGAATGACAGTGGCACAAGGCTCATCATACTCGTCAGAGAAGAAGCGCAGGAGGTGAGGGAGGAAGATCAAAAGTTGCTGATCCGCCTTGATTCGTGCAGGCGAGCCGTCTGGACTCTCTTCCAAGGCTCTTACAATATCAAACACAGCGACATTAACGAGTTTTGCAACAGCTTCCGCGAAGTCAACATCGTAGTTCGATCCAAAGCGGTTGGCAAGGGCTGGGCTGGCGATGAGCTGAGATACGATATCCCCCAAGTTCAGAAACTCAATCATATCCATTTTATCTGTCGATTTCATCTTCTTGGCGACAGTCTCCGTTAGACATCCGATAGCAGCATCCCTGACTCTGTCCTCGCCGTTGCCATTGCTTGGTGGTGGCCTTCCAATCAGCTGAAGAAGGATCCTCAGGAAGTTCTGATTTACAATAAGAGAGATGTCGACCCAGTTGACCCAGCGGCCGATAATCCTGAGAGACATCTCCACCAAAGAGTCGTTCTTACCCTGCCAATACGTGAGGATCTCCTGCCATGACTTGGCGACTTTATGGACATCACGGTCTCTAAGCAGATCCTTCAGCTCATTGTTGCGCTTCTGCTCCGTGCCAGACCTCGACATAAGGACATCCGCAATCTCATCGTGGATCGAACCCAAGACCCGCAGGTATAATGCCGTTCCCGCAAAATTGTCCCTCGAAGTGCTATTCGGCAGATATGTCATGGCCAGAAAGTCATCCAGGAAAGTCTCCCATCCCTGCTTATACGAGCACACAAAGATACTCGTCAGCGCCTGCGTCAACTTATTCTGCAAGCTCGGCGTGTCGACCTGGTCCTGAGGGCCAGATCCAGAGTACACCCTTTTTGCATACTCGAGCAGGCTCTCTTTCAAGAAGCGCAAGGACTGCTCATCCAGGTGCTGGTTCGCAACAGCGTTGTTTACGATCTCGATCGAGACGAGCCGCACGACCTCGGAGGTCTTGGGCGTCCGCGTAAATAGCGTGAGGCAGATCTGCCAGCCCGAGGCGTCGTTGCGGAGCTGGTTGAGGAAGTCAAAGGCTTGGCCCTTGAGCTCCTGGCTCGAGGTCGGGTTCCAGGCGATCTCAATCGCGTTCTCGACCTATATGCAGAAGTTTGTCAGCCAAATATCTTTTGGAATATGGCTGTGTGGCTCTCATGGTGGGGTAGCCGCCAAAAACAAAATGGTGCGTTGCGGACAAATACCAGGCACTATGTGCGCAAAACTCACCTGTGTATCCATATGGTATCCGTCGCCCAGAAATATGTTTGTATAAAAGTATGCGTCTAATTATGGCCTGTTTGGTGGCTGCTGTGTGAGTGGCAGCTGTGGGTTTCCAGCATGCAGCATGTTTTGCGGGAATAAATCTGGCTACAGAGAAGTCATAGCTCTGGTCGGTATACTGTGTAAATTTGGACTTTTGATTATATGAAGCACTGGATGCTAGACGGATGTGATATTGAGTACGAGGGATGCAGGATATCGCTGAGATTATGAGGTTTGTGCTAAAGAAGACCTGCGACCACTTGCTGTGGGGGAGTAGGTAATGTGTGAATTGTCGCCAAGCAATATTCATCGCGCCGCGCTTAATTGATCGCGTGAGGCGACCTTCCGCGCTTGAGCTACACACGTGCTTCGTCATAGGAGGGGCACGTTTGATAGCGAAGATAAGCTGCAAAAATCAACAGATCTGGCAGCATACCATTTGGGATTTTACTTTCTTATTTGCAGTTCTTCTTTGTTTATAAACTCGTCTTCGGGTATCTCTATAGTTTTTCCCTAACGCCTTTGATGCCCAATGCAGCCCAATCCAGTTGACAGTGACCAACTTCCAATACGCCCTTCTCCTTTCACCGAGTATTTTCATCCATCCGCACCGAGGTCTATTTTATCGCTTCAACCCCTATTTCGCCTCTCCCTCCCTCCCCCTCACCCTCCACCCTCTCCCAATCCCCGCCCGTACTCCTAACCACCCTCTCCACATCCCCCCTCACCTCCGGCAACGCACTCGCCATCTCCCTCGCCAGGACATCCCTAAAGCTCCCAAACGCCTCCTTCTTCCCCTTCATCAGCTGGTTGCCCCTCCTGGCCAGCTCCACAAACTCGCGAGTGTAGATGTCCGGATTGCGCCCCGCGTCGACGTACTGGATCAGCTCGGGCGGGATGCGGATGGGCAGCGCGGTGGGGGAGGAGGCGCTGGCGTGGAGGTCGGTGAGGGAGGCGTGGAGGTGTGCGCTGGGCGTTATTAGCTGGGGAGGCTCGGGATTTGAAGTGATCAGGTTGGAGGGGAGGGAAGGAAAAGGAGGAGGAAGACAGGAAGAGGGGTTTGGATGGGAATGGGGAGGAAAGAGTACATCGTATTCTGCATCACATCCCGCGAGTTGGCTCCAGGTCCTGTGTTGCCATACAAGTTTGTCTGCACCATCAACTCGTAGAGGTCCTGGATGATGTCTTTGAGCTGGTCTAGGAGCTCGAGTTAGTTAGCTGGCATTCCACGCCCACGACGAAAGGGAGCTCGAGGTGAAAAGGAAAGGAAAGGAATGGCTCGCCTTCGTAGACATTTTGGTCAATCCTATCCGGTGCCATCGTTCCTCTTAGTAGCCTTTTTGAAATAGATGTGTACTGCTGATCTCGAACAGCTATGCTCGTCGTGAAATAAGCTTAACTTAACTTAACCTCACCACAGCCCCCAAGTCCACACCTTATAATTGCCGCCTTGCGCATCAGGCACCAACTTATCCTCAATCACGTGGCCCTCCCTTCGTCCAAAGTCCGAACGCCTCCTGAGTCCTCACCAACGCATCTCCCAAATCCCCATTACCAAGCCTCTACTAATCATCCACAAAAAACCGTTCCCTCCAGGATATCCCCGGATGCGAACGCTTCCGATCGCCCGGCCGAGTAAAACGAAACTAGGGCAAAGCCTCGTTCCACCTCTCCTACATCGCCAAGACGCTTCGCTGCCCGAGTTTCAGGAGCGTTGCAGCTCGGGGCGGCCGTCTCAGATCACGCATGCGGCTCTCTGTGGGCCTCAACATTTTGAGTGAGCGAGTGAGTGAGTGTGAGAGAGAGGGGGGAGGGTTTGGCATGTGCGTCTTGCGAGGTTCTCACGTCGTCTAGACGTTGAAGATCGCATGTAGAATGCCGGATGCCGACGATCAATCAATCAATCAATCAACCATACAGTTTCCTATCAAGACACGCTCAGCTCAGTCATGACGTTCCATTGTCGAGCTAAGAATAGCTGACTCTATCTATATCCCTATCTAATGATCTCTGTATATACTCCCTGGCAGGATCTACTCTACCGGGCAGCCCTTTCTGTGATATCCAACAACGTGCACCTCCTTCCCTGCTTCCTTTTCTTTACTCGATTAAATATCTGAATAAATTGATGCCCGCATCAAACGCATCCGATTTGGTTTGGTTTGATTTGATCCCATCCCTTTCTTTCTGACATTCTATCGTGACGTCGTGGCTCATAATCCCCTCCCTCATAAAAAGGCCCTCATCCAAAATGCCACCGAGGGTATCAGCCAGTAAGCAGTATTCCGCTTCGCCGGGGCCCATATTTTCCCTCTCCAGCAATTGCCCGAAACAGCAAAAGTCCTGCTGTCTGAAGAAAACATAAACGCAATGTGTCAAACTATCGACATAAGAAATGAATGAGTGGTGTGTCTTCGTAGAGCGCACTAAGCGCCGCTATATCATATTCGACAAGCTGGCCAACGGACTGATAATCTTCCTCGTCGCCGCCGCGGGAGTCGTTCCCGCACTGCTCGTCGCCGCCGGCGTCATCAACGGCGTCATCGGCTCCGTCTTCGGCTTCGTCCTCGGCAGTTCCATCTGCGGCTTCGCCATCGTCGATGCCGCGAGGGCGCGCGTACTGCTGCTTTCGCGCCTGCGCTTGGGCGCGTCTTTGATTTTCGGATGTGTGTGGCACTAGTTACGTCAGTGCTTGTATAAAATCACAGAATCGGATTGGGGGGGGGAGTTTTAGTATGAGACTTTTGCACGGAATTCTGAATGAACATACCTTATAAGCATGTCTAAACCACGTAGTCCCTTTCTTCTTACTACTAACCAACGCAACCCACTCATTACAGCTCCCACACAACCCCTCCCAAACATCCGGATTCCCATCCATGCGTCTCGTCTCCTGCGGCTCCTGGAACGGACTCCCCGTCGCCGCGCTGATGCCGTGCGTAAAACTCTTATCATACCAAAACGCGCTATTCTTGAGCACCAGCCATCTCCCTGGTTTGCAAATCCCGCACCAGCCTTCGCGCTTGTTGCCGTGGCCCCGCACCCACCGCGGCGTGTACAGGTCGCCGTCGAAACGCAGCTCTTGCTCGTGCGGGACTACGTCTGGGTCGCTGGGATCCATGTCTTCGGGGGGCGGCGGGATTTGTTCCTCGTGTAGGGACGCGTAGAGGTCGGGCGGGTCGGAGAGGTCCGCGTAGTGCGTGTGCAGCGAGTGCGGGTCTGCGTTGCTTTGGAGCATGCGGAAGAGGCCGTGAGAGAGGAGGGGTGGTGGGGTTTCGAAGTGCCGTGGCTCGTGGTAGGCGTTGGAGGGGAGGAGCATGCTGTTGCGGTGGAAGACGGCGTTGTTGGAGGCGAGGAATGGGTATTGTTGGGTCTGGAGGTTGGCGATGTTTAACGGAAGGTGAGTGTTGGGTATTGTCGGCGAGGAGTGTCGCGAGGACATCCTCGGTGGGTGTTGAGAATATCCTTCAGGTGTCGAGTGGTAGACGAATGGTGATGGTCTTCTCGGACCAGAAGCGTAGGAGCCAGTAGACCATCTTTTGCTTCGATTGTCCATCGAGTATGGTGCAGATCGCACGCTGGGCCTTGGAGAAGGAGATGCTCGGCCACGACTCTGAGTTCGGACCAGTTCAGACCTATTCTGAGGCGTCATTCGCGGAGAAGCGACAGGTGACAGGTGAGTAGAAGACATGAGCGAAGTCCTGTTAGATGGAGGAGGATAGTCGGAACTGAAAGACGGAGCCTCCGAAAGAGTCGTGGAGAAATCCTCATATGATGGCATGTCTGATAAGCCACCAGTTGTTGACATGGTGAAAGAAGAGCCCGACATGCGCCTTGGGTGGTATGGGGTGTCAATGTTCAGATTCTCGTTGTCAATCGCAGTTCCATTATACCTGAGATCCAAGATGGGCACACATTCGTCAGTCGTGTAAGCTTGGCCGATGTTCATTTCCGAGTCCATGTGCTGCAGCTCGATGACGTCGCCACATGTTTTATTATTCCAAGCCTCCGTAATCTGCGAGTAGCTTTGACTCAAGTACATCGATGAAGGTCTACTATCGGTCGCTTCAGATGGTTGATAGAAATCCTGGCTGATGGCATACGCCTGTGGAACAGCTTCATGACTCGACGTCAAAGTCATAGTCGAAGAATCCCAAGCAGGCATCGACATAGGCTGTTCAGGGATACAATAGCTGAAGCCGTTCAGATTGGTTTCATGCATCGTCATAGGCCGTGGACGCGACATATTCGGGACCTGTCTTGTTGCCCATATTCCCGCCGTCGCAGATTCTGATTGCTTGGTCACCTCGCTGGAGTCTATGTTGACCGTTGGAAAGGAACGGGGAGTCTGGTATCTCCGAAACTTATTGTTTGGATTGAAGGCTAACGTAGGTGTTTGGAACTGTTGGCGACTATTTGCAGGTGCGGGATGAGCATATGGGGGCCCTATATGAGATTTATGACTTACAGATTCGCCTGACCGGAGTCCATCTTGAGATCGCACCAAACGTCAAGACTTTGGATTAAAAATATTAGTGCTCCCAAAGACGTGCCAGCTTTGTTAGATGTTATCTGGTACTTGCGACTTCCCAAGTGATATCGGTCGCAGACAACTTGGTGTTCTCAGATGTATGAAATCAGATAATGATAATCCAGATTCGATGCGATTTCGCAACGGCAGGCAAGGAGTGTCGTCGGCGAAAAGTAATATGGGCCGTGATGCTTTCGCAAAGCCGATATGGATATGAATTAATATATTGATATAAGAATCGAGATGTCGGTAAGGAGCGTATTGGAGATGGACTATGCGGCGAGTATAGAAACAATCCGTTTGGGGATCTGCGAAGGCCGGAAGTAAATTGGAAGCCAGCTCCCAGATGTGGTATAAAGACAAGTTTGTTAAGGAAAGGAAGGTAAGTAGCATGAGAAAAGAAATTAGGAGACGTCAAAAGGAGCGGCTGGGCAATTGGGGGAGCAGAAAGAAAAGTTGTGTGGAACGAGGCAGCGAAGGGCTGGAAGAATAGAGTAAAATGTGGGCAGCGTATTGTTTGTTGCTGACCACCCCGGAGTATAAGAAGAGATGTTAAGTTAAGTCCTGGCTGCTATGACCTACGTCGACTAAGGATCCCTGGCTCGGATCGGTAACATCAATATCATCGATGTCATCCATGCCTGGAGATCCTGATACAGAGTAGACACAAAGCCAAACTTGGCCAAACCATTCTGTGTTGTGGTGGGGTGAGGCGGAGCAGGGAGTGCGGAGCATCGTATGGTGTGGACTGTTGTTGGACACAGAGTGATGTTGAAGATGCTCATGATGACTGATGAGTTGCCAAGATGCACGGGGTAGAGCAATAGAGTAGAGTAGTAAGAGACTAGAGTATCTGAAGGCGCATCTGCATCTTCGGACTCTCGATGATCCCAGTACTTACTTACGAAGTATGTAGAAAGAAGGTATGTATGTAAGGTACAACACCATGGACTACATAGGTATCCTTCCTTCCTTCCTGGACATCCGGGCCATCCAAGAACAAGACGCATGGGTCTGTGTCGATTTGAGCTGGCGATGGAGAGAGCGGAGAGTCCAGAAATAGATTCGATATGTGTGTATACATACATAGGTATGTACATACATGCATACCTACATACGTGTTTTAGGTGTCGCAGAAAGTCCGAGGCCATGTCTGTTGTGGAGTGTAGACGAGGGAGGAGAGGGAGGAGAGGACGACATGCATCGGACAGACCTCATCATTGCCCTCTAGCCATGTCCCTGTCGTTTATATTCGGGTATCATTATTGTATGTATAATGCTGCCGTGCAGAGCAATGTTTTCTTTGCCTCCTTTCGAGTATATGCACAGTATTCCGTAGAGTATATGATATGTGAGTAGTGAGTAGTGAGTAGTGAGTAGTGAGTAGTGAGTAGTGAGTAGTGAGTAGTGAGTAGTGAGTAGTGAGTAGTGAGTAGTGAGTAGTGAGTAGTGAGTAGTGAGTAGTGAGTAGTGAGTA
>Ga0209512_1000694_pt1 | contig 50799 bp, 34 predicted proteins | sample frozenSSSSmetaG_FD_184142 | JGI IMG/M metagenome (GOLD analysis project Ga0209512, IMG submission 184142) | Glacier valley bacterial and archeal communities from Borup Fiord, Nunavut, Canada, to study Microbial Dark Matter (Phase II) -... | ecosystem: Environmental > Aquatic > Freshwater > Ice >...
GACATTTAAAGTTTAATTATATATAGTACCTTTTCATATTAAATTAAGTGTAAAGTGACATATTTTCATTATACTACCTATAAAGTTCATGTTCTTACATTTTCGTGAGGTGTCGCACTTCGCTTCCGCGTCTCAAATCGCTTCCTCCGACTCTGAGCAGAGCTCAGGTTTGGTTCCGACGATTACTGAGAAAAAACTGCTTCTCAGGTCGTAGATGGACGAAAACCTCGAAGAGATATGCTCAAGACTAAGACCATGAAGATTAAATAGTTACTGACCACACATAGAGCATCTCTTCCTTGAACGCCGCGCTTGACTTGGAGAGGACTGAAGATAAGCGATGAAGGCATTGTGGAAGGCAGTCGTGATCTCCCTTGCCACAAGCAATATCCCAGGTAAGAATATCTCATCTCCGATCACCATTCAAGCATACCGCCTATGCATTGTACCTTCTGACAGATGATACAGTAACATCCCGAGGACTCTCTGAAAGCGTCTTCAATTGCGGCCTCGATAGTCGGTGCTGGACTGTCTCGCCACCGGAGAATCATCTCGGCATCTCAAAACGGGCAAACCGACGCACAACAGGCCATATTGGATACTCAAATCTTCTCGAGATTTTTCCAGCGGGCGAGTGCAGGTCCGGGCCGTTATGCCATCGACAATCCTTCGGCAGTGACTGCTTTATACTGACTCCTAGCATTGAGTACGACGATGCGAGGTACAAGGACACAAGGACACAACAGTGAACTCGACAGACAAACACAGAGACGGATGGGGTGGCGCACAGGGATCCATATACGCGAGCTTTGATCTCGTCTCGTAAAAGACCTGTGACATTGTGACATGGTCGGGGAGCTGTCGGGGAGCTGTCGGGAAGAAGAGGAACAGGAGGGCCTAGAAGCCTTGAGGGATACAGAGACGTTGTTGTGCGATTGAGGTTGAGGCGAGACAGTTTCGCCCTCCTGCATTCCGCCATGTGCTGTATCACTGACACCTGTCAGGCAGTGTCACATGCTAAACGCTAGAGATACATAAAAAGTGGGCGGGCCCATAGTGCATACCATACCTGCACAGTGATGTACGACACAGCATGAGCGTGATTGGCGCAAAGTGTGGCTGGTGAAGGTCGATGCTGGATGCTTGATGCTTGATGCTTGATGCTCGATGCACGTCCCTCCGTTTTGAGTTCTGGCGATGACGATCGGAAAGGGAGAATTCGACCAGTCGAGCCAGACCATGCTGTCGGTGTTTGACTTGATGGTGAAAAGACACCCCCTATGGCATGCAAAGTATGAAGCTATTACCAAGCCAAGTCGGATCGAATAGGATATCCTTGGCTTGACATTGTCGGTTTACTACGGTGACGGTGACTCCGTGATAGATCTGGAGGCCGACAGCCATTTATTTCAAGAAGGTGCATAGGTGCATAGACTGATAAGATACATTACAGAGAGGTATCTGTACTCCGTACAAGCAAGAATGAGAAGCGAGCGTCTATTTTTGATATCTCTGTAAGGATGCTTTTGGACATAAACCCTCGCAGATGCATTGAGAGCACTTTGGCATGGTGTGATAACGACCCTCGCTGTCGCAGGGACACAGGGAGAAGCTAACGAAGGAGCAATAAGGGAACAAAGTGACAGAATAGGAATACCGGATATGCTCACTCTAAGTCCGGGGTTTTGCTTGGGATTGGGATGTTCACAATCACGAAGCTACTGCTTGATGTTCCCAAAAAGTTTCAACAAAGGCAACGGGACAAAAAGCGCCAACTGTCATGAAATGGAGGCTCTCCGGAGCAAGCTCTTCTTCCGGTTTACACCGTCGACATCGACAAATTCCAGATGTGATTGTGAACGTCGGACGATCACCCACAGGGAAGGGAAAGGCGACATGCACATGCCAGCGACAAGAAGTGTGGCTGGGTGGTGAGATACCAAACGTCGTCTTCTACTTCTTCATCTTGCCTCTTCCCTAGGCCAGGACCAGCCCGCCACCCACCTCACACCATCCCAGCTGTCACGGAACTACCCAGTACGCAGTACACAGTACACAGTACACAGTACACAGTACACAGTGCATGGATGTCTATTATGAACATCCTCGTAAGAACTCAATTTGCTGAACCCATCCACTGAAGGTCTGTCTATCTGCTACTGTACACTGCTCAAAACGAATGAACCTGCATGTGAATGTGAGGGTCACTCCATCAACATAGGCACGCCATTTTCTCGCCCCAAGCTGGCTGGAACAAATTAATCTATTGTGGATCCGAACTTGCATGTGCGGTTTCGTTTCCTGCTTTTATATTGTGGCGCAAGAAGAATGCCATTTTTCACGGATTGGAATGCTGCGAAGCGGACTCGAGCTGGTGGGTGAGACAGAACCGACACGCCCTCGATAGTCTTGATAAAATAGGCTGCACCACCACCACCACACTTTCTCTTACTTCATTGACAAAATCTATTTTGCTGCAAAGAGAAGTTATTATAAGACATATATAAAGCTGACTGCTGCTTGCGATTAACAAAGAGAGCCAACGTTTGAGTCTCAGCGCTTATTAAAGGTACGTACCTCTGACACCTTCACATGCCAGACATCTTCCCTATGATCTCACTTCACCTCGCGCTGCATTCGCGATATGAGTAACAGTGCTAAGAAGCATCAAAAACAACTGCGAATAGGCTTTGCAGCTAACCTCTAGACCAGATACAAAAGCAAATTAATATATAAACGAAGCAAACATCATATGCCACACGCTGAACATACCGACAACATGTCTGCACCAACTGTTAACGGTGTCGTGGAGAACAAGTCCGCCTTCATCTCTGTAAGTCTCTTTTATCGATAGCCTCAATATCTCTAGTAAAGTTCTGTTGGGTTATGCAAGTTCATAAAGCTAATAGACGTCAGCACCTCATTTCCTACCCCGTCATCTCCGACTCCCTCAACACCGTCAAGTCGTCTCCTCTCGGACAAAAGTCTCTCAACCTCACACACGCCAGCATCGAGCGCATCCAGCCTCTCCTTTCTCCCTTCTATGGCCCATACAGCAAGATCACCCCGTACATCACACCATACCTGACCAAGGCCGATTCTCTGGGCGACTCGGCCCTGAACACCCTCGACACCAAGGTTCCCGCTGTCAAGAAGCCTACTGGCGAGTTATACGGCGAGACAAAGGACTTCGCTTTCTTCCCTCTGCGCAAGGGTCTCGAGGGCAAGGACTACGTGATCAAGACCTACGAGAGTGAGGTCAAGAAGGTTGGCGGAGAGGGCATCGTCACTTATGGCAAGGCTGCCATAACAACCACTCTGATTGTCGGAGGCGACGTATTGGCCTGGGCTGCTGCATTTGCGAACAGTAAGAAGGCGGCAGCCAAGGAGGTGGTGAATGAGAAGACGAATCAATAAGGGATGAGAGGCGACGTGATGTGATGTGATGGGTTGCTTTGTTTTCAGGTGCGATAGGTTAGATTGGAGAATACCGGGATAGAATTTCGGAATATTGCTCGCGAGACTGGATTTGCTTGTTTTGGAAGTTCGACATGGAATTTGTGACTGGATAGGAATTTTGAATAGGACGATGTGTTTCCCTCCTTGCTTTCGCGTAGTGTAATGGAATGGATTCAATAGATTCCTTTCTCATTTCGAGCTTGAGACCTATTTGGTTGCGCCACGAAAGTAAAGAAAGACGATATTATTGAATCTACAAACCTAGGTAAATAATTACAGAATTGAAAATTTCTCCAATGCCCGCAGGAATAATTGCGATGCTGGACGGAGGACGATCCCAATCTGTCCATGAAGCCGATTTCGGCGATAAGCAACCAACGTCATACAGCAATCGTCAAGAAACACAAAAATACCCACACGAGCTTTATCCGCCTATCTGAGTGGACGAAGCGCCAACAAAATCGATCATTGCAACGAAGAGCGAGCTATATCATCATCTTTACGTACACTTGCAGCTCTCCCATTCTTATATCTCGCCGTTTGCTCCTCCACCGATCGCTACGACAACAACGAAGCACGCAAGCAAAGATGAAGCTCTCGGCATCCTCAGGCGCGCGAGCCCTCGAGCGCATCTGCTCCTCGAACTCTACCACTCTCACAGCTAGACAGACACGCGCGGGTAGAAGCCTATCGCTCGCAACACCGTCGCAGCAATACAGCCGCCTTTCCTCCTCCACCACATCCCCGGCACTCCTCACACCATCTGCAGCCTCCGCCCGGCCCTCGATAAGCCGCACGAGTCGCAGCCCCCGCCTCCCCTCCTCGCCCTTCTCCACCACGTCCGCCACCTCCCAAGACATCATCGAAGACACCACCGTCAACCCCCTAAACGTGAGCACCTACTACGACCTCTTCCCGCAGACGCTGCCCCACGGCCCCCCTCCAGCGGGGCCCTTCACCATCGACCTGGCGGCGCTGCGCCGCGAATTCCTGCAGCTGCAGGCGCGCGCGCACCCGGACCGGCACGCGGGCGACGCCAAGGCGGGCGCGGAGGTCGCGAGCAGCGCCATCAACGAGGCGTACAAGACGCTGCAGGATCCGCTGCGGCGGGCGCAGTACCTGCTGATGCTGCGGGGCGTCAACGCCGAGGACGAGGCCGACAAGCTGGGCGGGCCGTGGGGCGATCCCGCGGCGAAGGAGGAGTCGTACGAGCCGGGGCTGCTGGGGCAGGGCGAGGATATGGAGTTGTTGATGGAGGTGATGGATGCGAGGGAGGCGGTGGAGGCGGCGGAGGATGAGGAGGATGTGAGGGTGTTGAAGGTGGGGAATGAGGCGAGGATTATGGAGAGTGTGAGGGTGCTGGAGGAGGCGTTTAGGAGCGGTCAGTGGGAGAGGGCGAAGAAGGAGGCGGTGAGGTTGAGGTATTGGAGGAATATCGGGGACAGTCTGCATGAGTGGGATGGGAAGGGGAGTAGGCATAGTTTGAAGCACTGAGGAGGGCTGGAAGGGGTGTTTGGATAGGTGGGTGATGATGTTTTGATAGGCAACGCTCCCGGGCCGCACCATTGGGACAGCTGCATTGGGGCGCATAGCAGTGCCGCAGAGGCAAATGGTTCTTAGAGGAGCGAAGTTTTGGGATGGGAAAAGCTACGTCGCGGATTTGAAGGAGAGGATCCATCATCTCCCGAATAAAACATGTATTATACTTCTTCTGATGAATCAAGGAAGCTATGGCACCCCATCGCATCGCATCAGGAGAAACCATTCAATCTAGGCATGTCGGCCATTTTGACTCTTCATCAGCTGAGCGCCTAATATGAATAGGCATATGACAATAACTTCCACATACGGTCACAGACTGAAGAGAACTGGGCATCTTTACGGGAGGCAATCGGTGAATGAGACAGATTTGTGAAGTCTGCTGCTGCTTTCTAGATATCCCGTTGCGGAATCTTGTAGGTAGTTAAGCATCTGCTTTTACCTGCCAACAACACTATCGAGAAACGGGAGAACGTATACAGGATCTGTGACTCGAGCCAAGATTTTGCAAGACAACTCGCACAATAGTGGCGCAGGTACTGCGGTACGTTCATACAAGGTAGGAAAATTATCGTACAAAGTCTTCTGTTTCCAGTGTCGCGGGTTCGGTTTTCCAGATCCTGGAAATAGGACATCGGCCACCCCAACTTGTTAGACTAAATAAATATGCCTTTTGCTGCATAATCAACCGTGCAATATGCTCTTCGGTACTGCGAATTGAAATCCTTGGATGTCCGCGCAACAGACGAGTTCGATGGAGAGAGAGGAGGCCATGTGACTAATCGGCGACGTCGAAGGCATCTGGAGCATCATCGTAGGAAGATGGATTGGCTGATGCCATGGTCGTCTAGTGAATCTGCACGCCCATCGAACGGCGCAAATAATCTAGTAGAGGCGCAAGAGATGTTCATTATAGGGCGCAAAACATTCTGTTGCCGTCTGACAAAAGACGCCTTTCGTCTGCCTATGGCATTGGAACCTTGGTTCAGCTCCTCAGTGTTTTAATCCCCATGTTCGTCATGTCTGATCGTTCGAGCTAGCTCGTCCATCATCGTCGCCGCCAGTTATGCAGCCTGTCTCCCTAGCTAAACGAACTCCCATTTGTTCCGCGCATCCTGTATCTGATATGGATGGTTCAAGGGCTGTCGCTGGGTCAAGGCTATCGAGGACCTCCTTCTTCGAGATTCGCAGAAGAGCTGGAGCCGAATCGTCTTGCAATATCTCTTTTCTCATTTCTAGCGTTGACGAGTTGTTGGTATTTCTCTGGACCGTATTTATTCTTGAACTCCTCGTCCGTGTATCCAGACTAATGAATGATTAGCACCAATTCGCACCACAGAACAATCGGACCTCACAAGTTTAGGCCTGTCGGCTGGGTTGAATTGGAATCTGGTCCGAAACTGTGCGAGAATGTACGGGTGTATTGGCCCAGGCACAAGCACACTATCACGGGCGCGGGCTGTTAGTCAGGAGAAGGGAAGATGGTAGTCTTGTTACCTACAGCTCTTTCGCATTCCATTTAAACCACAAGATACCATAGTCCTCGGCGTCCACAGGACCGTTATCGATTAAGAGGAAGCACCTTTGATTGTATAAGAAAAAGCCCCCTTCACACGTCAGCCGGTCACCTTCAGAATCACTGAAGTCCCGATTCCAAACGCGTCGACAAGCGATATCAGCCATCAGTCTGTTCTTCTCTTTATCTAAGCCAGGCATTTCATGAGATTTACAAATAACGAGAATACGAGTGGCCATGATCTTCACTTGCATTACTGTGAACATGTTTTGAAGAATATGGATGAGGTGAGGTGTTGATCGCCTGTCCTGGTCCTGATATATATATTCATATATATATTCATTCGACAACTCGCATGAACCTTATGCACACGTGACACTGTCCTCCCTGCTCCTCTCTTCTCGGCGACCCCACCACACCCCATTTGCCTTTCACTGTTCACTGTTCACTGTGATTCCGGCGATCCATAGGCGTTGTGAAGGACGACCGATTTGGACAGTTGTCGCCAAGCTCTGCTGTGGTGCACTAGAAGAGTGTTGCTTTGACTTTGCTGTTAGATGGGCGCCTACTCTAGTCGAAGACAAAGGGTGGGACTGTGCTAAGGCGGTTGAGCTAACGCTATGGGCTAAGACTTTGGCTGAGCTCTGTGATAAGCTTCCGGCAGATGTGATTTCTAATGACTTAGATATTCCCCTTAGGATGGTCTTCTCCTCCATAGATCGATCCACTCCGCCATTCCGCTGTCCACCGACTATCGACAAATGCACAAGGAATTCAGAAAATGGTACAGTCTGCAGTCCGGCTCGTAATGACTCTAGGTGAGAACACTCGAGCCACATCTTTGGAACTCGTGGAGATGGGCCTGGACCGTCGTATTAAGGATATGAAACTAAATAAGAACTTTTTAGAAAACAGGTTGGATGAACAGCTCCGAATGATCTGTTAGCAGCGCGAAGAGCTTGATAGGAAAGAAACTAAGCTGTTGCTTCAAGGTTCAGGGAGGACATTGAGAATAAGCTGCTGATAGGCTCTATCCTAGAGGCTTCAGTTAGGCAAGCCTTTAGTTTGCCTGAGTTGAAAATGGATAGTGGATAGTGAGATCCTTCCGATGTCTGATAGGAACGATAAAGATGCTATGGAACATGTCAGGGAGAACTCTAAAGGATTGGATACAGATGATGAGAAGGACATTTTTGATATTAGTCGATGATGTAACTTGAAATAAAGGGATATTGTTAATGGATCCTACAACCTTTTGTTGCTAGCCCAATCTAGCTCGATCTTAATCTTTTACTAAAGAGCCAAAAGAACAATGCCCGCGCGACTCTATATGATATGTGTACCTCGCGTTAGGCTAATGACAAGGTGTTAAACATAGTATTAGTGAACTGTGGGCATAGAAGCCAAAATGATGAAAAGCAAATAGAATAGAGACTAGCTAAACTATTAAATCTATCTACTATTTATATGCTCTCGCCTAAATAGGCATCAGTCGTCTATTAGACTAAAGGTAGGTGAATACTCTTCTGCATGCTCTTGATGTGAGACATGCATGAAGTGAGAACTGAGTTCTCACCGACACAAGGCAAGTGGCGGCTGTGTCGAAGCCTGCATGGCCTGCGCTTGTTTATTCTGATTGATCCTAGACGCTGTGCCTAATATTAGCAAGGCTACTTATTGAGTTAATCGATCACTTTGTAATGTTTCGGAATTGTCAGATAACAGAAGGGTATGTCGCTTCAAGGTTAGCGTCATGACGGGGTGGTGATGACCACAGCGTTGATAGACTGACACGAGGTATTAAATCCATCGTATCCAATCCATTATAGTTAGCCCTACAATCGTGGTCAAATTTGCTCCAAGCTTGGACATCAGCGAGATCCAGACAATGTACTATATTTGGACCCACAGAAAAAGCATCCCAATGCCAGAGCCACTGGGAGTAGTTTACATAGGAGGATACAACTACATATTCATGTCATGCCTTAAAGGACTTGCCCTTGGATCGCTCTTGCCAAGTCTTAAGCCGGACCTGAAGAATTCTATATGACTGCAACTAGGGAAAATCCTACAGTGCCTCAAAATTATGGTCCGTCTCAAGAACTGCAAGGGATTATGCCGGAACTTGGGGATTTCGTACAGAGATGTGGTGCAAAATTACATGCCAATTTATTTATGATCTAGTATACAACCCGCTGGGGTAATTTACAATAACAGTGCTGCGGTCATTGTGACTACAAATGCTTCATCGTCAGGCTGCCACGTCCGCCAGGTACGGATGCCCCAGCGCCTCTCTCGCCGTCGGCCTCTTCGTATGATCAAGCACTAATAAGTACTCAATAAACTCGATCAGATCCTGCGGCACCCCCTCAATCTTCTCTAGCTCCTGCCGCACCGTCCCTACCGTAATAAATTGCTTCACCTCCCCCGTCTCCGGGTCCTCGTACTCCGCTTTCTCCAGCGCCCTCGCCAGCGAGAACTCATCGAGGAAAGCCTCATTCACAGGAGGTGATATCGGCCCTACGAGGCGAATGATTTTGGCTATGCACCATGCCTCAGTGTTATCGTCTATGATCTTGTCGCCGGCGCCGAAGACGAGCCTTTGGGCAAGCCAATATGTCAACTTGGTATTTGTTAGATTCCATGGGGTTTGGTTGGTGGGGAGAGGATTACCGTAGCGCCGAGGGACCAGACGTCGGAGCTGTGCCAGCATCCGAGGCCACGCCAGACTTCGGGGGCACGGGTCGGTAGGCTTTGGATCCGTATATCATCGTAGCCTTCTCTGAGCACTATAATTTTTTTTAGTCTCGTTCGTTAAGTAGATAAATGCTATCTTACTGTTTCCCAAATCGCCCACTTTGACAACAGGGCAAGCACTGTCAACATTTGATAGCAAAATATTATTTGGATTAATATCTACAAGATTAGTAAGGATATCTCATCTCTGTCTATGCAGGTAAGGTTTGGGGGGGATGATACCTGAATGGAAAGCACCATAAGTTTCTTTCAGAAAGGCAAGTGCTTCCAGGACTGATCTTGCGATCACACGTGGGAGCCCAGGCTTGGAACGAAACCGAGAGTATGGCACAGTGCGAAGATCCTGATCCATCCACTCGAAGACCATGCACTGCGGCTCCAATGGTTTCTGGGAGTCAAAGCCAATAACATCACGGAGCGCTCTTATTGTTTTGCATGAAGCCATATGTGGGAGTTCGTAATTGTTTCGCTCACGGTTGAAGACATAATTCATGGTCTCATTTGTCTCTGTCTTGATCACGGCACTATAAATAAGTCAATTAGCTATCGAAAAAGCATCGAGGCTTCTCATGATAAACAGACAATTGTTGGGCGCCTGTAGGTACTTTCTCGGAAGTACCGCCAAGGACTGCGGCTTTAAACACCGTGTTTGTTTTCAGTGCCTCAATGATTTCGTATAAACCATTCTTCCCTTTCAGAATCTGACCAACGCTGACCGGTAGCTTCGACATGGCAAGAAAGGCGAACAATTGTCGATTTACGAGAGAGCAGCAAGAAGCAAGAATCGCGTGCAATAAGGTAAGGATGTGGTCCGTGGGTGCGCCTGTCACCTGATCGCCAAGGCTGAATCGTGGAGGCCTGGACTAAATCTGGTCATCTGTTATGGGCAAGATCGCCATGTCCTAGAGTATGCACCCTGGATGGCATCCATTTGTTTAAGAGCCGCCGGCGTTAAAAGCCTGGCCAAGGCCTTCCCGTCATCGTTTCATGCGGGTCCAGGCTATATTACTCTGTAGGCGCTCGCCTCTTGGGTGACCGCTCCTCTCCGCAATATTTGGCGCTTCGGATTTTATCGCCAGTAATAAACTCCAAGAATAGAAAGTCACATAGAAGGCCGCTTTAGGCGCGTAAGTTGTAAATAGCATCCAATGATTTGTCTGAACAATGCCTGTCAAGCGTCTTAGTTACTGGTTCTCCAAAACATGGATTTGAGTACAATAAATAGCTCCCATTCATTTCAAATATCGTCAGTATTTATTAACTGCTCTATTCCCACATATCAGCTCGTAAATGCTCATCTTGACCTGTTCCCATATACTCTCACATACGATATTCTGGTGAACACTCATTCCTTCATACTACGTCGTGTTAGGCTCTATCAACATGTCGGGGAGGCTTATGAAAACTATCGTTATGGGGGGGGCGCAAGGTGTCAATTTATGTGGCCGAAGAGATCCAGGAGAAGGGTTTCAAGCGCGTAATCGATGCAATTGACCCGTCCATTGTAAACTCAACAGTTGAAAAGACTGCGGCGGCATTCACTGGACCCATCGTTGCTTCGGATGCCGAAAAAGCTAGAATTGAGAATCTTAGAATAACGTACGGAAACCCATTTGCTCTAAATCTCCTGCTTACAGCAATTAGATCAATGCCACATCCAAGTCCGGAGGATCCAGTTGACCACGCAACTGTTTACGCCACAGATAAATATGGCAAAACAGTTTGTGTAGCGCATGTCACCGAGAACCCTAAACTACAGACGGTAAGTGATCCATAGACCTCATTCATGATTTAAGGGCACAATACTAATGTTTGAAAGCCTGCAAGATAAGTTATCTCATGGTTTGGCCTGCTTTCTAGTAGAGAGCACATAAGAGACAAGGTGGTATGCTAGAAGATAGATATGTGTGCTATGGGAGAGGAGGATTCGAACAACGCCCTAGTGGCGTTGTTATTATTGTTTTAGAAGACGGGCTCTTTCCATTGCAGACAATTAAACTCATTTTGAAGAAATATATGATCTCATAGTATGTTTACGTATGGGAAATATCACGATCAATCCTCCCGCGCCGCCATCAGCGAGTTTATCCTTTTCCACCGTCTCCTTCCCTCCCATACTACTCAAACTCACTACTATCTTGAGTGTAGATCGAACATCCAGTGTAAACTTTCAACCTTATCATACTTGCAAGATCATTGTCTCTTTCGACCAGCTCCACTGCAGAGTCCGTTGATTGAGGTGCTTACATACTCGCTCCAATGGACATGCTTCTTTGCCCCTTGAAGTGTTGAACACAGCACTCTGTACTGTGGGCACGGAAGATGTGAAAAAGCATGTAGAATAGAGACTAGCTAACTATCAAATCTATCTACTATTTATATGCCCAAATGGGCGGTGCCTATTCAGGCATCAGTCGGCTATTGGACTGGAAGGCAGGTGAATACTCTGCTCTGGTGTTCGGTGAATGCATGATGTGAGACATGCATATGTGAGAACTGAATATCGTCGCAACAGTTTGAAGAACCTGAGGGAATCAACGGGTAGGACAGAAAAGGCTCAATGCATGAGGGCTCTCAACCCCTGATGCAAATTCAGGAGATCATGCAAACAGAATATTGAATACAAATAGAGATCCATAGTCTAGATAGTTTTAATTGAATTATCCTTTCTCATATTTCTTCCCGCTGCCCACAATTTTATCATATTGTGTTCAACAGCAAAGACTTGACGTTCAAACAGATATGATTCACAGATATCATCAAAATTCTGATGCCGGATGAGGAGGAGAGGGAAGTAGGTAAAGTTTGCAGATTCGACCCCATGTTCGTCTGGAGATAGATCATTAAACCCTTGAATTACTCGCACTGTGGATCTATCATTGCAGAGGACAAGGATTGTCCCCGAGGGGAGTACGAGAAATTTTTCGTAAAAGTCCCACGGGCTGCAAGCAAAAGATGGAATATCCCTCTTTCCCGCGGACCAGAAGTCTCTCTCGGTTCTGGACGATGGATGAGGCTGTTCCGGAAACAATAATGGAGAAGGAGGAGGGCTATTTCCAACAACAGACGATTGTATGCGCTCTGGAGTATCAGCAAGCTGTGTCTCTTGTCCTTCTTTTATATCGAAGAGAAGTTGGGAATGAAAGAGGGATGGCCACCTGCGAATTGCTGGCGAGTAGACAGACTGGCAGAGAACTAGGAGTCTCACAATTAACAGTCGTACACGCTAGCCAATTGCGCCATGGAGGATATTTGATTACTGGGGAGGGTGGTGGAAGGGGATGGCTGGATGCATGAGAAGGGCTTATGAAAAGGGGGGGAGAGTGAGTTTTGCGGAGGGGTAAACTGGTGAAGGCTTCAGGGAGGAAAGATGGGATGGGTGGGAATTGGAATATAAGATTTGATCGTTCTGCTAGAAGGCCACACGGCAGGCAAGGCTGCGGAGAAAGCTCAGCTGAATCATGCATGGTTCATGTTTCGTCTTTCGTTACATTTTAACCGATTATCTTAAACTAAGCTTTCTCTTCATCATGACTTCGCTTCTCAATAGCCACACTCTCGCCCTCCTCAGCAATAGCTTCTTTTTTCTTAAACAACTCATCACTAACCTTCTCCTTCTCCTCCTTGCCCTCGAACAAATAACTCAACTCTTCCAGCGTTGGCCCAGCCGTCTCCACAAAGAAGAAATACACGATCAAGAAAATCATCGCCACCCAAACGCAATAGTAAATGTAGAATCTCCAGCTAATATTCGCCAACCCGACCGGATTCACATATCCGGAGAAAATACTGGAGACTTGGATAGTTAGGAGAACAAACGACCAGGTCTTGGCGCGCATTTGGTAGGTAACGATTTCGAGAGGGTAGGTGACGATGAGATTCGTCCAGGCGAGCGTGTAGAATGTCTGAAAGAGGAAGATGCATGCTAGGACCAGGCGACCACCAGCGAGAGACCCGCGATCGATGTACTGCTGCGAAGCAATTGTCCACACGATGAAGACGACCAACGTACCGCCTGAGCCAGTAAGAAAGAATGTGCGGCGCTTCCAGCGGTTGATTGTGAAAGTGACAAATAGCGAGACGATATACTGCCACAGCGTGACCATTCCGTTGATCATTGTGATCTCAAACTGGGTTGAGAGACCAGTGTCTTTGAGAATCTGTGTCAAATAGTTCGAGACAAGGTTGTTTCCTGCAGTCTGGGAAAACAAAGCTGTGAAGAAACAGAGCATAATGCGCTTCCAGTTTCCGCGGGATGTGAAGAAAGCTTTCCAGGTCATGTTGTTCTCTTTCTCGATCTTGATGGCGTCGGCAATTTCCTCGCACTCAAACGCCACGAGCTCGGAATTCGGATCACAGTCGCCATGATATTTGACGAGAATCTCATGTGCTTTTTCAGGTTTGCCATGTGCAATCAGCCAGCGTGGTGACTCCGGGCAGAACCAGATGAGACAGAATTGGTATGCTGATGGCACGATCTGGATCAAAGTTGGGAGTCTCCAAGCCCATTGACTAGGGATACGGTAGCAGCCAAAGGTCGCCCAAGCACCAATCACATAGCCCAGGACAATCGAAGTATTGTAGAATGTGGTAACGGCAACGCGTTCCTTGGGATGACTGAGTTCGGTGACGAGGACTGGTGCTCCCATTTGAATGAATGAAGAGCCAATGCCAACGACAATTTTGCCGCCGATATACATGTTTAGGCTAGTTGCAAAGAACTCAACGAGAACACCGGCCATTATAATGACTGATCCAATAGCAGTCGGCCAGCGGCGGCCAAGGGCATCAGTGATCCAGCTGAAGAAGATAAAGGGAATGACTCCACCGATGGCGGTGGATGCACCAAAGAATCCAAGAGTTGAGCCTTCAGGATGGCCGAAACGATCTTGCCATGTTTCAAGGACTTGCATCCCGTTTGTCATGGACTGTTTAAGAAATCAATTTTATTTCTTTGGATATTTTTTTGCATGAGAACTTACACCATCGATTCCCAATGCCATACTTGCCAGCAACGACGAAGTAAGCAGGAAATAAAGTAAAAATCCATTTTTGCGTTTGTAAAAGGGAGGAAGCGAATTCAGATCGAGAGGAGACCTGATGTTGTCCACCGTGTGCGCAGCAGCTGGCGCCATTATAGAATCTCTCTATTCTTTCAACAGGGGCCAAGATATGTTTGTTCATAAAATCAGACTTCTTGATCCGCATGCGATCGCCTTGGTGCACTTTAGAAATAGGGAAGATCCCTCACCTTCTTATAGAAAACATGAATATATCAATACCTGATGAGAAAATTGGTGGCTTGAGATTTTGTGAACATGCGACAGCATAGACCAGGATAATTGAGCGACAAGATGATTTCCTGGGGTTTAAGTTTGCCATATGGCGCATGCAGATCCGGAGCAGGGCATCCCATCTTCGAATTGGGAAGATGAGGGGTAGTTTTCCCGAGTTGTATTTTGACAACGCGGGGTCCACATGTATTGCTAACCCCATGATTCCTGATGTGGGGCAGGGAGGAGAAGAGGTCTGGAAATCTGAACATTGCAAACTCCGGCGTTTCGATGTCCGCAAGAACTTCATGAGCAATAAATTTAATGAAATGATTATTGCGAATTTTCATTTACTGTAGCCTTCGGACATTCTTTGAGAGTGAGATATTCAGAACAGCTTGGTAGATCTACCGAGTTATTCCTGGCGCTAACCCGTGATAGTGGTTCAAAACCTGGGGTTGACCACTAACTTGGATATTGTGCCAGCCAACTCAAATCCGGGACATCAGCGAATAACAATTGCTTGTATTGTGGAGATCATCAACTTCTGGTCTTGGTTCGTCGTTGAAAGCCCAGATTATGGGGAAAGGTTGTTAATTTAGACGATCCTAGTAAGTACATAGGCTTGAAGTTTCACCGAGAAGAAATATTTCGGAGAATCTCCGCATGCATCTGATGCACCTGCTCGTTTCCCCGACTAATATGCAGCAGATCCAAAAAGTTCTCCGCATTTTCTCCGCAGCTACTATGAAGACAGAAAGAAGTGATGATGATCAATTAGGATCGATTTGGAGATGGTGGAAATTCGCAAGAACCCTCTAGACAGGCGAAGAGTACCCAAGCTTAAGAGATAGACTGGTCCTGTGTCTCTAACTTCTATCCTCATTTTCATTCTCATAACTCGTTCTTCTCATCCTGACTCATAACAATGGGCAGCATCGCCGAAAATCCTATCAAGAAGCTCCCCTCAGATTTTGATTGGGGCTTCGCAACCGCCGCCTACCAAATCGAAGGCGCAGTTTCAGAAGGGGGCCGCGGAAAGTCGATCTGGGACACATTCTGCCATCTCACGCCCTCTCAAACCAAGGGGGCAAACGGGGATATTGCGTGCGATCACTACCACCGATATGAAAGCGACTTTGACCTCTTGTCATCCTATGGCGCGAAATCATATCGATTCTCTCTCGCTTGGTCGAGACTTATTCCGCTCGGAGGTCGAAACGACCCTGTGAATGAGGAGGGAATCGCTTTTTATAACAATTTGATCGATTCGTTGCTGGGGAGAGGTATTATTCCTTGGGTTACGCTCCATCATTGGGATTTGCCCCAGGAATTGCATGATCGGTATGGTGGATGGCTGAACTTGGAGGAGATCCAGAAGGACTTTGAGAGGTATGCCAGAGTTTGTTTTGAGAGATTTGGAGATCGAGTGAGACATTGGATTACTTTGAACGAGCCTTGGATTATATCTATCTATGTCAGTATTCATCATTCCAGGTTTCGCTCCAGTTCACTTACATTATTGTTAGGGCTACTCAACTGGTGGCAATGCTCCAGGTCGAAGCAGCACAAACCCAATGAGCTCAGAAGGCGACTCAACAACTGAGCCATGGATTGTCGGGAAATCATTGATCATGGCCCACACCCGCGCAGTCATCATGTACAATAAAGAATTCAAACACTCTCAAAAAGGGCAAATTGGAATATCCCTTAATGGCGACTACTACGAGCCATATGATGCCAACGAAGAGAAGGATCTCGCCGCAGCACAGCGCCGCATGGAATTCCACGTCGCCTGGTTCGGAGACCCTATCTAGTGAGCTTGTCCTCCTTTTCACTCTCGCTTGTACATATTAACAAAATGCAGCTTGGCCCAAGACTACCCCCAATGCATGCGTTCGCAACTCGGCTCTCGTCTTCCATCATTTTCCGAAGACGAATTCTCCGATTTGCGAGAGGCACGAACCGGGCTCGACTTCTACGGCCAGAACTACTACACCGCGCAATACGCACGACATAATACCTCTTCTCCGCCTCCTGAAAACTTCAACGGCAATGTGCTCGAGTCCCAAACCAACAGTGTCGGCGAGTCCATCGGCGCAGAAAGCGGAATCCACTGGCTGCGCAGCTCGCCGCAAAGCTTCCGGAAATTCTTTTCCTGGATCTATAATCGCTATGGCCTCCCAATTGTAGTGACGGAGAATGGGTGTCCGTGTCCAAGGGAAGATAAGATGACGCGGGAGCAGAGCGTCAATGATGGGTATCGAATTGAGTATTTTGAGGGACATTTGAATGCGATTTCCGATGCGGTGAATGTGGATGGGGTGCCGGTAACGGGATATTTTGCATGGTCCTTGTTTGATAATCTTGGTAAGTGGTTCCTTCATTTTAGCTTCTTTTGGAATTTCGCGCTGATACGGTTGTGATGCAGAGTGGTCGGATGGGTATGGTGTGAGGTTTGGTGTCACGCATACGGATTATGAGACGCTGGAACGGACGCCGAAGAGGTCGGCGCTGCATTTGAAAGAGTCTTTCCGAAGACGTATGGGGAATGGAGAGGTAGTCAAAAAACGCACCGAGGAGCATGTTTCAACCCGTCCAAGGGAAATTGCGTCCTTGTAAGTATGATACTCTGGCGAATCTTGTTGATATCTGGATCTGGGCCGTTGAGAAAGGCCACTTACACTAGGAAAGAACGACAGACGTTATCGGATTCCCAAGGACATTTATATCTTGTATCAAGAAACGTTTTGTTTACTCCTTATTAGTTATCGCTAGAATAGTATAATTCTAACCTTGACTCTCGAGCCTTGAACCCAAGTATCTGGCCCAGCTTCTACAACTTAAATCCCTTACCTTTGAGACTTATTAAGGCTTCTGTAGAACTATATGAGGGATGATTAAGAAGATATTGTCAACTCTTTTCTCTCCTCTTAAGACATGAATAAAGAATAAAGCGAGGGTATTGAACAAGAGTTACAGTAAGATCCCCGCCAAAAACATCAGCACATCAAAGTAGCCTCTGCTAAAGCCCTATCATAGATCCGCAAACACCGATATGGCAAAATATACTACAATCATCCCTGCCAGGAAGATCCATCCCTCAACGCATCTGATGCCCTACTATCCAGTCTTGTTAGCACATCCAACAATACCACAAACTCAGACCTCGCCCTCGTTGCCAATGGCGAGTCTTTATTCGTATGAATAACTTCCAGCAAACTCGCACCAATAAGTCTTATTTTCTCCACACAAGACTCGCCATTGACCTGCAGCGCCCAGAACGGCGGTTCCCGAATGGCTCTGATCATATCTCGTGCAATTTCTGTTTTTCGAAGCGCTAATCTGTTGCTCTGCTCGATTCCAACGTTAGAGGAAGAGAATTCAATGCTCTCGAATTTTTGGGTTATGACCATTTTCAGGCAGTGGAATGAGACGCGCAGATTGACGCTCTGGATGAGATATTCTCTCGGGGAGGCTGTGTCCTCAACGTGGCCGTAGGCGCCGGGATCGAGTTGAAGGAACGCGGGCAAGGAGTCCAGACAGGTCATGAATTGGATGTAAAGGTAATCTAGTTTTGATCGCTGTTCTGGAGTGAGGATGTTGGGTTTATTGGGATTAACAGTGGAAAGAGCAAGGCGAAGTTCGAGGAGGAAATCAGCAGCAGCTTGCCAGAGGCGGATGTTGAAGTTGAAACCGGTCATGATGCTTTGAGTTTCGGTAGATGCTATTTGCGGCGAGTTTGGATGGTGGATGTCGACTTCTGATGGATATGATGCTGTGATTCCAGACTCGAAATTGAACTTATGGATGGTGATAGGGCGGTTGTTAAGGATGGCTGCGGATTTATCTCCAATGTAGAGTATCCAAAACGCTCTTCTTCGAAGCTCTGCTTCTATTGAATCAAGACCTTCATAGGAGGACTCATCATAAAGCCGCATCATCTGTGCTAGTCTTGCTGCTTCGCCGAATATGTGCCATGAGAATCTTGGTTTACCAGCAGCATGAAGGCAGTTAGAGTGAAAATACCGGATAGCCACCGAAGTCGCATTCGGATTCTCCATATCAGATTCCAAATATTCAAGCAAAGAATTCCGAGAAGCCGTGAGAAAGGCTTCTGCGATGAGAGGCCCTTCGGGGAAGAGGTGAGTGGGTATCATGGATGCTGACTCGGCACATAGCGCTGTGATGAGAGTGAAGATGGAATTTAATTCTGGATGCATATGAGCTCGACTATGTGCATTGGATGCGCTTGGTTCAGATTGCAATGCCGCGTTCCATGTGGTAACCGTTGGGCTTTGCGTGCTCTGGTTGTAGACCTGCCAGACTGCTGTCAATCCAGATCTTGTGCTGGCTTCGTCCACAATTGGTATCAGAGGAAACAAATACTGAAAATACAAGTCGATGCATTTTGTAGCGATAGATTCAAAACTTTGTGCTGGCAGAACACGCGACAGAGTTTGTATGAGTTGGCCATGAACAGCAAGCGCAGAGGACGCAATTGTTGATGCGATTTGAGAAGACGGGCTACTCGAAGTCTGAGGAGCTGGATTTGCTTCAATAGCACTTCTGGTGTTCCAAGAAACTGGTTGTGTCTCCCAAGCAAACTCTTGAAGTCCCGGGAGAATGGGCCTGTCTGTAGCTGGCTCTTGATCATCTCTGGCCTCAGCTCCAGTAGGTGTTCGTGGACCACGAGATGTGCGTCTCGTATTCCCGGGCTTTGGGCCTCTCCTCTTGAGAGGTATACTTGAGAGGCATGCTATGCCGTGTCGCTGGCAATTGCTGCAAATTCCAGTGCTCGACTCGGTAATATCACACTGCTAGGACGTCAGCAGAGCAGAGAAGCTCACACACAAATTTCACCGATCAAACCTTCACTTTTCGCCGTCGACAACTATCACAGGCTTTCTGCGAAGCTGCAGATGAGTCCATCGCCAGCGTTCATCTGCATATCCTAGGGATTTCGCCGAACCGTGATTGCCCCGAATATTCGATATTGGCAGGCCGCGACAGACGGATACTCCTGTGAAGCAAGACGCGGGGCTGTAAAATCTCGCAGAAATATTATTACGCCGACGTGTCCATTTAAACTTCTCCCTAGAATCTCCCGACCCCGCATTATTCTAACAACCAGGGGCCAACTCGGCTTCTCCGCACCGTAACCCCGCACCATTTGATTACTTCAAAATCAAAATTGTCCAAACCTGGGGTATCTAGAGAGAACGGCCAATTGAGATGATCGTCATTCATGTTGTTACCCCGGATTCATCCAATTCCGAGCGAAGTCTCCGAAGCAAGAATTTGGAGAAATGAAGAAGCTTGGAAGTTCCTGGTGATGTCTTCTCGGCCTTGGTATAAATTGTCTTGAATGCCCTCCCTCACCATGGCTATCTTTATTCCTTGTATCAAGATATCATCTCGTTTCCATATATCTTAAACTTCAAGATGCTTTTCTCTTCTATAGCCCCAGCGGCGGCTCTGCTATCTCTCTTCATCCCAAGCACGAGCGCTGTCCCAGCCAACCCCCCCAGAACTCCAAAATGCCGATTTGCTCTTGAGTATTCTCAAAAGGATATCCTAAGGAATCCAGATAAATTTACTCAGGATCTTCTGTTCTGGGAAGGGAAATTCCATCAGAACAATATCGGAATCAACACCGCGAACGGCATGACATACGATGGAACTTTGCTCAACCAAACTACCGGAATTGCAACAACTAAGAATGCTTTCAGTGCAGCTAGTAAAGAGGTACCTTGACCCTTGAGTACTCTGCATAATACGTTCTAATATCCTCTTCAGTCCCTTCATATGATGCTCTTCGCCCAAGCAATTTCTGGATCCTCAGATGCCGCGAGATTTCTTTCTCCAGACAAGCCAAGTGCAGCTCCTCAGATTGCAGTGAACATTTTGACAACAAAGTTGGAAACATACCTGAAGTTTAATGAGACATATCCAGGATTTGGTGGTCTTTTGCCATGGTTTACTGCGAGCTCTCAAGAAATAAGTCCAACCTGGGATTGGGTCAATCGCATTCCTGCTTTGGATAACGGGTAAGCTTGAAACATTGAAGAATCGCTGGGCCAATTTGGAAATTTGCTCATGGATTCTCTGATAGCGAATTGATTTGGGCCGTTTATGGAGTTGTTCGAGCTCTGGAGAAATCGCCAAATAAATCATATCAGAAGCTCGGAAAAAGATGGGAGCAATGGCTCGACTATACAAAAGTCACTGTCAAGAAGGTAAGCCGTCATCACTCCATCTGTGAATATTACACGTCTAAGTTTCTGTAAAATAGTTATGGTATCAAGGCAACGGTAAAGTAGCCGCCGTCACAGGAATGACAGACCAAACACTTGCGCCCAATGACCCTAAACAAGTGTATACCAATCAAGACCCAACCTATCTCCTCGATGATCCGTATGAAGGAGAGCTCATTACCTGGTGGCTGCATTTCTTCGGTTTTCTTTCTGAAGAGGAGAAACTCCAGATGTGGAAGATCAAGAGAGCAAAGCTTGAGAGCGTGGAGTACAACCAAGGAGGTATTGGACCAATTACCGTGCAAAAGGGTATTCCATCCTGACTTCTCAATAATATTTCTCGCTGACTCACCATACTAGGCCATTGGTTTTCCAGCCATGAACAATGGAAGGTCCTCGAGATGCCCTACCACGACGTCAGTCTAATCCAGTATGTGCCCCCTCCCATTTTACAGGACTATATTTTCACTCTAACTCTCCTCAGCCGACTCGACATGAACGCTGAACGTGTCCGCACCTGCAATTCTGTTGTAACTCACAACCCAGGCATGTTCGCATCCGTTAATAACTCTACCGACCCGGTAACAGGCAGCATTTACGGCTATGTGTCCAACACTGGCATCCCATCCGTGTCCCGGCAGACGACGTTTGAACTTGATGTTATCACACCTTACAGCGTGTATCCGACCGTTTATCTCAATAAAGCTGTGGGTTTGGCCTGGTGGAGAAATATTGTTGCGGGGAAAAAAATGCAGAGTAAGTATTCCTGGTCCTCATTCATAGAACATGGGGCCACGAGAGGATGATGGAAAATGGAAATGCGAAGACTTGAATGGCGCTGACGGCATGCAGATCCTTATGGCAGTACTGAAAGCGCGAGAATTGATGGGACGTTGATTAGTTCGTTTGTCTCGTGGGATAGCAAGATCACGACGGTTGTTGCCCTACTCGGCGGAGTGCAGGACCTTGTGCGTGAAGGGCTGAAAAGGGATGGGAAGTATAATGAGTTTATTGAGGTTGCGAATGTAAGCCTCCCTCTTTCTCCTTGATGTAGAGCATACTAATGTAGGATTCTAGCGTGAGTGGTCAAGGGTCTTCAAGGACTTGAAGGGCGAAGATATCGATTTTTGTTTACCGAATGTGAAGGTAGCGGATGTGGGACTTGTGGATTATACCGAGTGTAATTGAGATTATTCATTGGGGTCTTTTTATCAATGCAGATTGTATACGTTGGTACAGTTTTTCACATGCTCATAGACGACTTGACTGCCATTTTGTAAGGATTGATAAACTTCAACTGGCGATTGCGTCAATAAGATGACCTTATCTAAGGGTGTTTCAGTGGATGCTTTGGTCTAAAGTTCCCTTTATGTAAGTACAAGATAGCACCGCCAATGCATCATCGCCCAAGCATAAACGTCTCTATTGCCGATATCAATGAGAATTTAGAAAATCTTGAAAGTCACAAGAAGAATCACAAATCTGTCCCCATAAACTAGCAACCACAGTCGTCACAAGTGCAAGGGCTTCCAGTGCTTTCCCCATCAGCAAGCCAGCCTGTCGGACGATTTGCGATATCACTGGCATAGCAATGCGTTGCAATACCATCTTCAAGTTTTTCGCTGTCCCCAATTTCACCAGAATTGTAGACTCTCGCCGCACGGTAAAAATCGGCATCAGTGCTCAACCCACTCTGATCGATACAGCTCGCGAGCCCAGCACCATCAGTCATCGACCCCCGTGAATCCAGACAGGCGGGCGGGCATACCGACGAAGTTTTGCTGTTTTCCGCCACGATGGTGGTTCTGTTCCATCCCTTTCGCACCACGAGAGGGCACACCGAGACCTCGTCCCGGTTAGTGCATTCCCATCCGTGATGGAGCTGCATCATGGTCTCATCCTTCCTTCGCACATTCCCAAGTACGGGAAAGAAAGAGAAAAAACCTCCTTGAACCTGTCACCACACCCGTGACCTAACGGAGCATCTTCTCCATCCACTCGAAGCTCAGCATCCCCCTGCGCGCATGCTCCTCCGGAATGCCCGCGCGCGGGTCCGCCAGCGTGCGCGAGAAGACCTCGAAGCTGACCCAGCCCGCGTAGCCCAGCCCGTCGTCGCCGACCAGCACCCGCAGCACATCGAGCACGGGCAGATACGCGCCACGCGCCGCCTCGCCGGGGAACAGCCGCGCGTTGCGGCTCCAGCTCATGCGCGGCGCCTGGCCCTTGACGTGGAACACGTGGGTCTCGCGCAGGGGCTCGCGCATCCGCTCCGCGTCGGCTGCCTGCACCAGGAAGATCTTGCGCACGTCGACGTCCCGGCGCATCTTGGCCAGGCTGGCGCGCAGCACTGCGTCCGCGTCCGGGATGCAGCCCGTCGCCGTGGCCGGGTCCGCGAACTCGCGCCCGCAGACGTTGAACGTGTCGATGCAGATCCCGAAGTTTGCACGGTCGACCGAGACGACCAGCTCGTAGCTGCGCGACCAAGTGTCGACGAACGCGCCCCAGCAGAGCGCCTCATACGCGATCCGCACCACGGACGACTGCTGCGCGCCGAGGTCCGCCACCTCCCGCATGTCCGCCACCAGCACGTCCCAGTCCCCCGTGATGCCCTCGGCGAGGAAGTTCGAGGGGATGACCATCAGGTCCGTCCGCAGCGCCTCGCAGATGCGGAACCACATCGACAGCTCCTCGATGCGCTCGGCGTGCCGCGCCCGGTCGAGCAGCCCCTCGTAGTGCATGAACGGCTGAAAGCAGATGATAGCCAGGTGGCGCGCGTCGCACATCTCCCGGATCTGCTGGGCCGCGAGCACCTGGTTGGCCGGCGTGACGCCGCCGGGGAGCGTCTTGGCGAGGTACTCGAGGTCTTCGTGGAACAACTCGACGCCGTTGTAGTTGTTGGCGGCGGCTTGGTCGAGCTTCTTCGCGAGGCCGTGCACCCAGGCGCGCCCGAGGGAGAGGGAGGCGATGCTGCGTCTTGGGAACATGCTGGAGGTGACGGAGGCAGAGGCTGCAGGAGCTGCGGCGGTTGCGGGGGTGCTGAAAGAGCTGACTGGGCTGTGCTCACCGGACTGTTGCTTCATGGCGGTGGCCGTGGTGGGATAAATGCGCGCGTGATGTGGTATGAGGAAACACCTGAAAACAGAGATTATAGGGAGGAACTGAGGTGAAAATGTATAATATGAGGAATGATCAAAGAGAAGAGTGTACAACACTCAGCACTCACAAGTCGCCGAAGCGGCCCCTATATGGTGCCCTGGATCCCGCACATGAGATCCCCGAGATCCCCCTTCCGCCATGTCCTGGCTTACATTACAGAGTACGTGCGCCCATCAAGATCAATAATCCCGAACCTCTGATCCGTCTCATCGCCGGTCAGGGCAATGTGGTCACCCCGGAAACTTTCACATCGGTCCCTTGACGTTGGGCCTCGACGTCTGCCCTCTTGGCATTGTGTCGTCGTCCCCCCGACGATCACGGGTATGAGAGTGGGCATGGTCCGGCGGGACGCAACTTACCCACGGCACGACCGCTCAGTGCTCAGCCGGTGGTGGCGGCGGCCCACCTTATACCATCTGCCGAGATCTGCATGGCGGAAAGGGGGTGGGGGAGGGCCGCGAACGGGAAATTCCGCTGTGGGGTCGTGTTGTAGGCTAATATGGTAGGGAACGAATTAGAATGATTTGATGACCTCTCATTAAAGTTGAAAGTTTTCATCAACAATGAAAGATGCCGCCGGATGGAGGTGGGACAAACGGCTGGGTGCGTAGCTCAGGACCCCTTGGTTTATATTGAACACAATACTAAATAGTATGGTGGGCGCGGAAGATCGATTGATAAAAGCATGTTTTATATATCTATATATTCTATGAATGTATATATATATGCCCCTGAATAGGTCGGCTATTGGCTTGGCATATGGTGAAGGCTCTTGTGCAGGATCTTGATCAGATCCGGAGCACGTGACTCGGCGCTCCTGAAATAGGGGCACGAATAGGGGCACCGTGCTCGGGATTCAACAACTGTATGAGACCCCCGCACAGCATCCAAGTAAATGTAGGGTGCAAGATTTTTTTTACCGAAGATGAACTTGTGGCTCTTTTAGATGTCACATACATTCAAGACTCTCAAAGTGGCCAAGAACATAATATATTGTCGCATGGCTTTTGCAATCTCCTAATCGAATATCAAAAAACAATCAAATGAACTCTAAGGCTTCTTCTGCCAGGCGCGAGATACTGTGATACATAATCTTGGTACGCAAACAAATGAACAAGCAGCTTAATTCCTGTACTCCGGAGCCCAATGGCTGCAGTTGGCGCTTCCGGGGGTATCTTTTACATATCACAAGCGTGTCCATGAACGTAAACCGTTTGCCCAAATCACTCCAGCGTGGGGCAACCGTCCAGTCGCCTCATCGGATGCTCCTACCTTGAAAAATATCCCTTGAAAAATAAGACAAAATGCTGTAGAAATGAAATCGAGCGTGAAGGTGGGTGACGTAGATTCGTATTGATTGAGGTCAAGGATGATGGGGTGGTGGTCGAGATGTGAGGGCTGATTCAGACATTTTCAACTTCGGATGGTTTCTCCTTCGTGAGCCCGAAGTCGCTTCCCTCAACATTGTGTCGAAAGTGCTCCTCATCGGCGAGCAGCTCCGCCATGACCACCTTCTGCGCAGTTCTGGTGTTGAGACCGGAGCTGAACAGGCGGTCCATGGACTCGAGTGGCACGCCCTTGGTCTCGGGGAGAAGGAAGAAGACGAAAATGGCACTAAGGATCATGAGGGAGGCGAAAAAGAAGTAGACGCCGTAGCCCATGGCAGTGAACATCTGCGGAGTGAAGCGGGAGACGAGGAAATTCCAGAACTAAAAAAACGTCAGCTTCTGATAAGTGGTCTGGGAAGGACGGAATGAGAAACGTACCCAGTTGCTACCAGCTGCGCAGGCTTGGCCCAGAGTCCGGACATTCTGAGGGAATATTTCGGAGTTGTAGACCCAAGGTGTCCCGTTCCACGATGGGGTGTAGAAGGCGGTCCAGAGGTAAAAGAAGAACATGGCGCTGATTCCGCCACCGCTCAGCTGAGGGGTGGGGTTGTTCGTCGGATCAGCTACCGCGATGTAGGCACCCACATACCACAGGCATATGGAGCCTCCGATAGCTCCAATCATGAGAAGATTGCGACGGCCCAACTTATCGATTAAGAAGAACAGCCAGATCAGGGTGAAAACGGTCTTGATGACGCCGAAGATGCCGGTGGTGAAAAGGCTGGTGTTGGTTCCCACAACACCAATAGATTTGAACACGGTGGGTGAATAGTAATTGATGGCGTTGATGCCTGATCCATTCTGCCAGAAGAAGAGCGACACGGCGAGGAAGAAACGGTACATGACCTTCCTGTCACGGCCAAGTGCTCGAAATGGCTGCCAGAATCCGACGCCGACGGTTGAGCGTTGGTGCTCAAGGACTGCATCAATCGCCGACACTTCCTCCAGCATGTACATATCGTTGATGTCGAGTTGACGTATCCAGCAGAGATTCCGCAGTGCGCGTTCGCGGTGGCCACGCTCCATGAGCCAGCGCGGCGACTCGCGAATGAAGAAGAGTCCGATGAACATGAGGCCGGCGGGGATCAGTTGCACAGCGAAGGGAATGATCCATTGCGAGTGCGACGAGGGCATGCCGTTGAGGATTCCGTAATTGATCCAGAACCCGACAAGCCCGCCAATCTGCCATCCGAGCTCATAGAGACCGACCAAACGACCTCTGATGGCCGGAGGAGACAGCTCCGAGATGTAGATGGGTGTCAAGTTCGAAGCACCCCCAACTCCGACACCAGCCAAGACCCGTCCGGCATAGATCAGAGCGAGGCCGCGGTCGCGATTGGCGCCCAACATCAGACCGGCTCCCAGGATGAAGATGCCGGCAACCACTTGAAGACCCTTCTTGCGACCCAAGTAGTGACCGGCGACGTAAGCAGCGAAGGCTCCAAAGATTGCACCGGCCTGATAGCACGAGACGATGTTGGCGGACAGCGTGTCCTTCTGGGACTGACTGTGTTGAGCCCAGTTGAATTCATCCTGGAAGGATGGGAGCGAGATGGTGCCACCAATGAAGGCAGAATCATAACCGATCATAACTGATTGGGTTCGTTAGCCATCAATTCCTTTTTCTTTTTTTTCTTTTTTTTTTTGGGGCGAGGGGCTCGATGAATCAATTGGGATGCCCACCAGCACAGAAGGCCGCCACTGTTGCACAATAGTAGACGCGCCAGTTGTAGACTGCCGATGGCGTCGGCCTGTCTTCCTGGAGAGACAAGATGCCCATCGTGGAGGGCGTCTGGGATCCGTATGGCGCGGAATAATTTGTGGTAGGGTAGCACTACACAACGGCAGGAAGGAGCCAGTGAAGAGATTTTGAGATGTTTGTTTTGCATCGCTGTGTGATCGGCCGCATGTTGTCTTATATGTCTTTGCAGGAAGCAGTGGAGGTTTCGGGGTAAACGTGGAGGTGGAGGATTCCCCAGTCCTTACCCCACAAACCGCCCAATGCGTCTCCTCGGGGTCCCATGTCAATCAATCTCAATTTCTCTTTCCCCATAAATCGGTTGGGCCACTTTCTCATCCCCGCTTTCTCCATGTGGTGGCGTCGTGCGGTTCAGGGGAGCCGTCGCTGCGATTGGATTTGTCGTTGGTGGATCTGAGTTCGAGTTGGCGGTGGCCCTTGGCGGAGTCTTTGCAAGGCGGGCTCAATTATGTGCCGGCGGCAACAGCAGGTTCACAGTTCCGCCACGACACGACACCACAGGAAAGCAGAGCCGCACGGCCGGACCGCTATCGACATAGAACAATGATCGTCACCGTTCCTGCTCCATAGCCCGCCCCCGTAGCATCTCCACGGATACGATGGCACGATACGATGGCATGCGGAAGATGGCTCCGATGAAACGAACACAAGAGCCCCCTCTCCACGTCACGTGTGCTTTGATGGCGATGGCTCCCCATCCTTGATATCATCTGCCCTTCTTGCAACGAGCTCCATTGATAACTCTCCCCGTCACCGTCGTGCTTCCTTCTATTCATTCCTCCCAAGTGTCTGTCTGCACGCCAGCCTCTCCTGCAATAAGCACTACAACTACCACCACCTGCACCTCCACCTCCTTCACCACCTACCGTCACCATGACATCTACATCTACCATGACGAGTCCACCCACAGTCACGATCTCAACCGAGGCGAGAGACGATGCAGTCGTCTCAGTTGACGACGCGCCTCAGCACAACACCGACCACCTGGACCGCGTAGCCTACCTCTTTGGGCATCCCATCTCGCACTCGCTCTCCCCGCTCTTCCACCAGACCATATACGACTCCCTCTCCCTGAACTGGTCCCAGCTCTTCCATGAATCCCTCTCCATCCCCTCCTTCGTCGCCCTCACGCGCGACCCCAAGTTCTTCGGCGCCTCCGTCACAATGCCGCACAAGGTAGCCATCATCCCACACCTGGACAAGCTCACCCCCGAGGGCGCCGCCATCGGGGCCCTCAACACCATCTTCCTGGAAGAGGCTGCGGACGGCAGCCGCACGCTGGTCGGCACGAACACGGACTGCATTGGCGTCCGAGAGGGCATCCGCCAGAACATCTCGCCCGAGCAGTACGCGGCGCTGAAGGGCCGCCCCGCCTGCATCATCGGCGGCGGAGGAACGAGCCGCGCAGCCGTCTACGCGCTCGTGCAGTGGATGGAGTGCAACCCGGTCTACCTCATCAACCGGGACGCCGGCGAGGTCGCCGCGGTGGTCAGCGAGTGCAAGGCCGCGGGCTTCGGCGACGGCCTCGTGCCGGTCAGGTCTGTGGCGCATGCGCTGTCGCTGGCCAAGCCCGCCGTCATCGTCTCCGCGATTCCGGACTTCCCGCCCAAGACCGAGGCGGAGAGGGCGGTGCGCGACATGATTAGCATCATGATGGACGACGAGAAGGAGAAGGGCGTGCTGCTGGAGATGTGCTATCACCCATCGTCGAATACGGCGGTTACTGCTATTGCGAGGGAGGCGGGGTGGGACGTGGTTCCGGGCACGGAGGCGATGATTTGGCAGGGGCTGGAGCAGGATCGGTATTGGACGGGGAAGGAGGTGACTGAGTTGCCGGTGGAGAAAGTGAAGGCTGTGATACACGCTGCGTTGGGGAGGCAGGCCCATTAGTATCTGTATCAGTAGTATTAGGAATTTAGGTTGTGGTTTACGGGGCTTCTGGGTTGCATATGGAGCACGGCATTACGTTGTACGAGTTTTACGAATACAGTTTCTTTTTACATATATACGACGTTCGCCGAACTTGTTAAATGTATGGAATTCTGCGGTTCTCAGGCTCCCGGGCGCCTATAATCTAGGTGACGTACCCTCTTCCACGTCTCTCGCACGACGCGTTCCTGTGCCTCTCGCCCCGTCTCCGTCGCGCTGTCTCCCGCGGGCCTGTAGCCGTCATTAGCTTCACTGTGTGTGGCGTGGACAATAGAAAAAGCGCGCATACCGGATTGCCAGATATAACCTGCTTCCGAGCCGCACGTCCTCAATCGGGTCCGTCTCGATATTCGCCGGCGGGTTGGCCATCGTGATGAGCCCGCCAGCCTCCCGCAAGATGCAGATCCCGGCCGCCACGTCCCTGTGTGTGCATGTTTAGCACCTGCAAAACTGTAAAAACGAGATAAGGAGCGAACAGAAGGAAGGGAAAGGGGGGAAATCACCATTCCCAGCATCCGCCCTCCCACCAGATATCGAAAGCCCCCGTGGCAACATACGCCAGATCCATCGCCGCACTACCCACACATGCAAGCGATTAGTCTTTCGCCTCCCTCACAAGCAGCAGCCAGAGAAAAACGCCTCACCTTCCCAGACTCCTCACTCCATGGACCATCCCGCCCTTCCCCTGCCTCCCGCCCGTCTCCGCCGCCATGGTCAGGAAGCTCTCCACCTTCCGCCACATATTCCCGTCCTCGACGTCATTGCGATCCTTGCCCCACTCGCAGCTGAAGACGCAACCGCGCGGCGCGGCCGCCGGCAGCACGGGGACCGGGTTGCGCACCAGGGGCAGCTGCTGGCGGCGCTTGTGGCGCGGCGCCGGCGACGACGGGCTCGAGTCGTTCAGCCAGGCGCCCTGGCCGGCGAGCGCCGAGTAGGTGACATCGAGCACGGGCGCGTAGATGATGCCGATGACGGGCACGCCGCCGACGCAGAAGGCGATCGACACGCAGAACATGGGGAAGAGGTGGGTGTAGTTCACGGTGCCGTCGAGCGGGTCGATGACCCAGGTGGGAGAGTCGGAGACCAGGTACGACTTGGATGTGCCGGCGCTGTAGGTCTCTTCGCCGATGAAGCTGCGTGGTTGGTGTTACACTTGAAGAAGATGGAGGGAGTTGCATGGGGGAGCATGAGCGTGCGACGTACTGCACCGCGCTGCAGTGCGGTGCACGCTGGGTCTCGGGACTTGGGGCGGGGGTTCGTCTTTGGGAAAGACGCGAGGCACAGGAGAGAGGCCGAGGAGGCAAAAAAATAAGGAGGAGACTGACTTATGACTCGGATATCTCGCAGTAATCTCATTCTTAACAAAAGTCTCTACATCTGAATATTGCAAAGCTGCGTGTTAGCCTGTCTCTATCATCGTCTGGCAAAGATACATTCGCGGCCATCCGCTCATTGACAACATCCAATAGGCAGCGTTAACATCAGTGTCTCTTTCCCTCACTGCCTCCCAACCGGGGGCATCACTGAAGAAAGGTGCGGGGAAAGAAATAGCCCACCATGATCTGTCTGCGTAACGATATCCACCACATTCATCTTCTCGGCCTGCGCCTCACTCCTGCCATCCTCCTCACCGCACCGCCTCTCCACGCCATGAAGCAAGATCCGTCCGGCGCGCCGTCCGAGGCTGAGCGCGAAGTCGTAGATCTCGCGGAGCTCGGCGTCGCCCAGCTCGGCGGCCGCCGCGCTGGCAGAGGGGTGAGAGAAATCATGTGACATGTTTGGCGTCTGCTGAGAGGCCAGGAAGGACGGAAATGGGGGTATGGCGAGATAGATTGCGCTGGCGACTTTAGAAGGAAGAGCGTTGACGACGATGGATGCTGGCACCTCACAGGTGGAGGTGGCGGGTCGTTGATGCCGCGGGGTGCTTATCGAGGCGGGTTGTGGTAGTTTGGGTGGCCGGGAAATAAATGTCCCGCCTGAAGGACTGGCGGAATGGAATGCAAGACCTGAGCCGGCCGGTCCATCACTTGACGATCAATGGAGATTATGATTAATTCTTATGACTAGTGTTGGAGTAGCATGGGTAAATTCAGAGACTCTGTGATGCAGTGGTTAAAGATATCATTCATTAACAGTTTGTCCCCCCCGTAGCATCTACGAATTGTTCTATACTCGACTCTCACCGATTCCAACATGGCTTCGTCAATCCTCCTCTTGAATGGTCCCAATCTCAACCTCCTGGGAACCCGGGAGCCCCACATATATGGCAGTGAGACGCTGGCCGACATAGAGTCCATGCTCCAAGACCGCTGCGCGAACCTCTCCACGTCCGCCAAACCTATTAGCATCTCGTGTTTCCAATCCAACCACGAAGGCTCGCTCATAGATCGCATCCATCAAGCACGAATCGACAAAGTCGGTGCGATCATCATCAATGCTGGTGCGTACACACATACGAGCGTCGCGCTGAGAGATGCGTTGGCGGGTGTGGATATCCCGTTTGTCGAGATCCACGTCACGAATGTACACAAGAGGGAGGAATTCAGGCATAAGAGCTTCTTAGCAGAGAAAGCAGTTGCAGTGATTTGCGGTTTGGGGACATATGGATATGTGGCGGCGTTGGAGTTTTGCCTGAACCATATGAAGGGATAGAGACGCCATGGGCGCTTGATTCATAGAAACAATTCATGTATGTGATATCCAGATGCCAACTATGGCAATGGCAGGAGACACCCGTAGTAAGACCTGCTTTAGGCTCGTCTGCGCTGGGGCACACTGCGTTGTGGCTGAACATATCCATTTATAATAAAAGTACAAGAGGGCCGTGCCTCTAATTCCTCCTGCGGTCAATGGCGTTTGAAAATCGACTGTAACGTCTGCGATGCCTCCAACACACGAGGGTCTGACAGCCCAGACATGTCGCCACTAATTGGGCCTGCAAGCTCAGCCTCGGTCAGGAGCTGCTGAACAAGGTCATTGGAGATTGGGTCGGGGACCTGGCAGAAGGTATTAAAGTCTTGATTCATGCTTTCCGCCTCGGTAAAGCCTAGATTATGCAAACTTTGGTCCCAGTTGTTGTTCCTAGTTACTGTCAGCTCTGCGCTGGGTTCTGGTACAACCCAGAGGACTCACCATTCCATTGCATCGAGGGTTGCGAACTCATCAAAGGTTAAGTCGCCCTCGATGTGCGAACCAAAGGTACCAGCAGTGTTGGGAGCGTTACAAGAATCAGTAAGAGGCCGGTCTGTGAATTGATTCCAACTTATCCTCGGGTCCTGCCACGAAGTTGGACTCCTTGCTGGGGCTATCAAGCCTGATAAAATGGGTTGGGTAGGTGTATTTTGTGGGCGAATATTGGAATGAGTCCCAATTAAGTGAAATTTGTTTTCCTCGTTGCAAACACCGGGATTGTACCCGGGTGGGTGGTTGGATGCTATTGACTGAGGAGTCAACTGCGAAGGACCTGGATCAAAGGTGTTGAATTGCTGAACATCTGTCGCCGATGTGGGAAGAGACAACGGACGGGAATCGATGGGAATCGTCGTCTCGGCTAATATCATTCTGAGGTTTTCGAAAGTTGGCCACACTGCAGTCATCGTTGAAAGTGAGCGTAGCATGTTTCCCTGCCATTCAGCGCATGTAATTTTTTGTTCGTCTAGAATGTGCCGCGGAACTCTGCTAAGGCCACGCAGAGTTATCTTTGTAAAGCAATCAAATGTCGGTGGGATAATCGACAGTCCAAAGCGTTCCGAGTATTGAATGAGGAGCCACATTGTTTGGTGTGCGGAAGTCATAATGTTGCGAAGTGTCGCTGCATTCGAGAGCAGTCTTTCAGTGTTCAATGCGTCGAGATGTCTGTAGACTGCTGCTACAGCGCCGAGATGCGCAAGATGAAGGTGGTATTGGTGAGGCAAGAAAGATGGGCTCTTTGCGTCGCGGGAATCAGGAGCTGGTGTAAACCGCGTAGGGAGGATCTCACCCCAAGACCCCAGCTCGTCTATTAGTTCCTGGCATTTATCTGCTCTTCTTGTCCCCGTGGAAACATCGTGAGTGATACGATTAATGATTGCTATGAGTGGAATGAGGCGATTGAATGTGCTTAGGATCTCGGCGGGACCCCGTCGGCCTTCTGGAGGGTGGCGCTCCATGGATAGAGAATCCTCCCATGGATTCCACTCAGCCGAACCATCCTCCTCCACAAGGCCGACCAATTTGAGATCTGAGACGCGAAGCTGTGGAGTCCGCCCCAGTTGTAGAGCTACCAGCGTATCGAGAGCAAAGCAGCCGAGGAAAACTTGTGCATTCTGAGACTTCTTGTCTGCAGCCGCCCGTCCCTTGGACAAACCAAGGTCGATAGCAACGCGAACAGCTTGACCGACAAGAAGCCAAGCACGGCTCCAATAACCTAGGCCCATGTTCAGAAGTGTGAGTATTAACAATGCTTGAACGTGGTCCAACTCAAACGTGCCTTCCTCTGGAGGAATGAGCATTTTCGCTTCCTTATAAAGTCTGTCAACCGTCCAGTCACTTCCTACATCTTTGCTTCGTGACGGTGGTCCAATTGTTCCGTCTTGGTGCTCAGCATAAGCCAAAATAGCCCACAACACTGCATGGTTACCAGATTGAGAGGATGAAGATGTGGGCTCTTTCTGCGAGTATTGATATGAGATTCTCAATATGTCATGCTTTTCGATAATAGGAAACCAGCAATGAGTGTAGGAGAAAAAGATATCGATGAGATGCCAAGTCCTGTCCGGCAAAGGTGGGATAGTGAGCTTGGGAACTTCTCGTGGGATGGCCGAGATTTTGCTGCCAACATGGGATGGGATAGCGTCAGCGGAACCGTCTTCATTGTTTGGAAGCCGCTCCGCTGATGATTTCCGTTCTGCCTCTGGCTCGATACGCGTGGATGGTGAGAGTGGCGGATTTACATAGTTTTCCGCTACTCGGCCAGGAGCGTTATCTCGCCGTGTCCGTTTCCTTGGCTTGTCGTCTAAGGGTTCGAGAAGCGGTAGCAGCCTCTCAAGTTCTTGATAGACATTGCTTTTTCTCCATGTATTCAGCAAAGTCTCGCCGCCTTCCTTGTCGTTCCATAGTTTCTCCAACGAGTCGAAGTCAGAGGTTTCCGTCTCTGTACCAAGGATTTTCAAGATAACTTCTTCGAGGCCATCTGATTTCCGTAAGGAGATTCCCCAGAGCTTTTCAAGCCCCCTAACGTATCCTTCAGGCAGTCCGCGTTTCTTCGTAGGTGGATCATAAGTGCAGACTTCCTCCGCGGCTAGACATGTTGAGCAAGCTGGTCTCTTCCCGTCACATTTGTCTTTGCGGCCCCTGCAACGCCCACACGCTTGGGACACACGCTTCTTGGGAGGAATTGATACACCAGAACGTTTGCGCAGCGTCTCTTTACCCGAGGAGGTCTCGTCTCCAACTCCTGCAACTTCCATCGCATCTTCCATGACTGTGCTCATGCTTGGCGACGGGTTATTGACATCGCGTCACGGCTGGGCTATCAAAAGCGTCACCGTGGATTATGTGGACGGATACTTCCCAACGAAAGCGCATCCGCAGCACATCCAACACTTTTACGTACTTATATAGAGGGTGACAAGCCCTGCAGTTTCGAGATCAATCCAGAGATATTTTTCGACGTTGCTGTGCTGATAGCTTATCGGGTTTCAGCAGGAGCGAGCTCCCTGATAGATGCTGGTGTGCCGAAGTAAAGCTGGCGCATCGTTTGTGCAGATGTAAATGCGTTATACGATCATGAAGGCGCGCAGTAACGAGGGCTCTAGCTTCATTGACGTCGTTTTCAACAGTCCGGTGGATGTTGAGATCAGCGACGATGTGATGATGTTCCTAGACACTCAAACCTTCCCCCACCTACCGAGATGCGATCAGGGAAGCCGGCAAATAATTTACCCGCGCATACCGTGATCACTGAATTCATTACAATCGTAGTTCTGGACGTCGCATGCGCAACCACTTGTTCTTCCACATTCGGGGTACGATGTCTTCCTGTCGACATCTTTGGGCGATAACAGTACGATCACGACTTCTTAAGTAGAAAACGTCCTCTGCCTGCTGAACGAAGCGATGCCATGGCTCCCACAACATCACGTGTGCTAAGGTCTTGAAATCTCTCGTGGAGCATATGCATGGGGGACTTCGAATCATCTTCTCATTCTCAATTCCACCCACGAAACGACGAAACCTTGCGAACAGCTTGGCACAGCGCTTCAGGTCTGAGCGTGCTCTTGCCTTCAGTCAGATACGCCAAATCGCTCCATCAGCTATTCATCATGTCAGCCGTCCATCCTCAGACTCCAACCTGGCCGCAGCGTGTCAGCAAATCACGCTGTAATCTACCACCAGAAGAAATACTGAGTGGCTACCAAACCACTCGCAGCTTTGACCACAATGCTACAATCGTCCTTGTTGGATCCCGAGGGTCTGGCAAACGGTCGCTGGCATTCATAGGAGCTACGCACCTGGGACGAAGGTTGATAACCGAGGACAACTACTTCCAACAAGTCACAAGTCTTTCGAGGAAGGAATTTCTCTCAACCTATGGCAGCAAAGTGTTTGGCCGGCGCAATGTGGAAGTTCTCCAAAAGATGTTGGAGGAGAATAGAAGGGACTGCATCATTGAATGCGGAATATCCAGCCTCGCAGGAGAGTCTCAAAACACTCTGAAATGTTATGCAAAGGCACATCCTGTGATCCATGTGCTTCGCAATCCAGCTCGAATACGCGACCTTCTCAACTTGACAGAGTCAGCTGCAAAGCGTTTGGAACATGCTGACCTAGCACATCAGGCATGCTCGAATTTGGAGTACTACAATCTGCAGGACTCAAACAGCGAAAGTCATGTGGATGAGATATCCCAAGATCGTCGGCTGCCCAACTATTCCTTCGCCCTCAAGGACGCAAAACGGGACTTTTCACGTTTTCTTACTAGAATTACGGGCCTTGACGCAAAAGAATCTGCATATGAGAACCCTTTCTCGCTTGCTGCGTTACCCCCAGAAAGCCGGCCGTATACATATGCAATATCTGTCAGTTTATCAGATCTGACCAACGAAGCCATCAGCTTGCCGGAGCTGGACTCTGGTGGAGATGCTATAGAGCTTCGCATCGACATCTTAGTCCCAAATATTCTGACCGCAATCAGTAAGCAAGTCGCTCGGATCCGGAGAATTCTGGGAATTCCCATCATCTTTCAAGTCGACGAAAGCTTGTCAGGCGATGAGGGCGCCACCGTACTACTGCTACATCATGCCTTGCGGCTTGCCGTTGAATATCTTGTGGTTCCATTGCGGTTGAGGGAGGAAACAATCAGTCAGATTGCCCATGTCCGTGGTGGAACGAAGATGATTGGACAATTCGTGGACCAGCAATCTGCCACCTGGCAAGACGAATCCTTGTTTTCTATGTATGAAAGGGCGCGAGAGCTTCACTGCGACATGGTCAGACTGTTGCGAACAGCGTTAACAGATGAGGACAACAACGATGTTCGGACATTTTCAAGCAGGATTGCAGCACTTCCTAGCCCCCATCCTCTCCTCATCGCTTACAATCTGGGGTCTTTGGGAAAGAGATCGGTGCTTGCAAACATGATTTTCAGCCCCGTGACCCATCCTGCGATCAGGAGGAGGGACAACCACCCGGATAGCTTTCTGATGACCGCACAGGAAGCGATGCGCCATCTGTATCAGATGGGCGTGCTCGATGCTTTGAAATTCGTCACCTTCGGAGCCCACGTCAGCTACTCACTTTCACCAATGATGCACAACACAGCGTATGCACATCTCGGCATGAAGCACGAGTACTACCAGTTTACTGCTTCCTCGCTAGATGAGTTAGCTGTGACTTCACAGGACCCGCACTTTGGTGGTGCGGGTATCAGTCAGCCTTTCAAGGTTGAAATCATGTCGCGCTGTGCTGCACATAGTCGTCATGCTATAGCTATCGGGGCTTCCAACACCATCGTCGCCTTACGCGCTCTCCCTGACGGGTCCTCGGACTTCTTGCTCAACCAAGCCAACCAGCGGAATCACTCCGGTCCTGTATGTGCCTGGTTTGCCGACAACACCGACTTTCTCGGGATTTTGGAGTGTCTTCGCCACAATGCCTCTCCAAGGAACGTGGTCCAGCCTTCAAAGACTACCGGATTGGTTATAGGCGCGGGAGGAATGGCACGTGCTACAATATATGCCATGATCCTGCTAGGGTGTCGAAATATATTCATTTACAACCGAACTGTCCAAAACGCTGAAACAGTTGCAAAGCACTTCAACTCTTGGGCAGGAGCATTGTCGGAGAAGGGAAGCGTTGTTACCGTTTTGCGATCTAGAGACGAACCATGGCCTGCTGAGTATCAGCAGCCTACCTTCTTGGTATCATGTGTGCCTGCTCACATGGTGTTGAATCAGCCTGCGGCTGACTTCGAGGTGCCAGAGCAGTGGCTGGGAAGCCCTTCAGGAGGAGTGGCCCTTGAAGTATGCCGCATCTCCATTTCATCATTTACTCCTTCTGTGAAGCCGCTTTTTCTCAAGCTTTTTAAATCATGAGACTAATAATAATGCTCCACAGTTGGCATACAAACCTTTAAACACACCACTCGTACAACAAATACGACACTTTCGTCAGCAAACGGGCCGAGCATGGGTCATAGTCGACGGCCTAGAATTCATTCCGTCGCAAGGCATTGCGCAGTTTGAGCTCATGACGGGTAGGCGAGCACCAAGAGCTCAGATGCGCGCCGCCGCAGTGGACAACTATGAGAAGGTAACAGGGAGTACCACTGACGCAGTAGTTTAAATACAAATATCACATCCTACGCGCAGTCAAAACACCAAATCACAGCCTCAGAGCAAAATCACAGCATGATACCCATAGCACTTTACAATATAATATAATTCTTGAGAACCGTCCTGTCCAGTCTACTTAGCTCTCTCCTCCTATGCTACTATGTCGCTTAAAGCTCTAGAATCCCTTAGTTTCTTAATCAAGGGCGCACAGCTCCACCTTTCGTCTATCCAAGCCTTTCGTGTTAAGACGTGGGAATTATGATGGACGAGTGCATTGGATTTTTGCCCGTGCATTAGACTTTGGCCCGTGCCGTGGAATTTAGCCCGTGCAGTGGATTTTAGCCCATGCAATAGTTAATTAGTATCTAACGTTTTTATAGTCTAATTTACTTTGTATATATAATATAAGGTGCTTTTAACCTTATTGATTTTTTATGTTATATGATTTTTATATAACTAATAATTATAATTAAATCATGATTATAAAAATCCATAATCAAAATCATAATTACAAAATTGATTAAATTGGTTACGATTTGATTATCTTGATTATTTTTGCTAACCTTCATGAATATCACGTGAATTCAATATTTGAATATTCATGAATATCTTGAATATCTCTAGATGTTCTTCTTTAACATATGTGAAGCAATATACTACAGTATTTAATACATATGTCATATGACCACAGACTGGAGAGAACTGGACATCCCGTCCACTCTGTCATACATAAGCTCGAGGTTTCCATGGATATTCCTCTCAATCATTTATTTTCGTATTTTCAGAGGCCCTAGGCTCGCTCTGCAACAATCGCCGTAACCACGCGAAGCATATCCTCTTGTTTAGCCATCACCTCACCGAGTACGCACGTGCCGCAACCTCGATCTTAACCAGGCCCCCAACGCGGCTAAAACATGCACACTCTCCCGTCTCTCGCAGAATCCCAGCAGAGCCTCATACCGCTCCCTCACATCCCCCCCGGTCGCGCGCAGCACCTTCTCTAAGTCCACAGCGCACAGATACGGCGGCTGTCTGACATCCTCCGCGAGGGAGGCGGTGCCCTGCATGACGCACGCGTAATACATGCAATGGTCGCTTCCGAAGCAGTGGCCCAGCTCGTGCGAGACCGTGCGACAGACACGACTCATCCAGAGCCCCGAGGGTGCTGTCGGGGAAGAGGAAGCAGTGATGGGAGCGATCTGGCTGTGCGCTGCCACAGCGCCTTTAAGCGGGTTCGGGTTCGGGTTCGCCGTGGCTTTAGAACTTCGACGGCTTGGAGCAGGAGGAGTCGAAGGTAGCACGATTGGGTTTTCAGCGCTGCCACTGCCGCTGCCGTGGTCTGTCCTCGATCGGATGGGCTTCTCCCTCTTCGATCTGGTTGGGGGCCCGGCGCCGGCGCCGGCGCAACACGCTTCCACGAAAGTCTTGCAATGGCTTGCGGGCCAGGCGTGCTCTCGATCAACATCCTGCACTCCGTCCAGCCCAGGGTGGTACCGTGCAGCCGAGACAACGGCTATGCGGCTCCCGCCATAGGCTCTCCCGCAGCAGAAAGCATCCTCCTCATCCTCGTACAAGTCGTGGTCTACGATTAGCATCAGCGCATATGCGTCCGGCGGCAGAACAGCTAGTTCGGCATCGAGGATGTCGTTTAGATTTAGCTGGCGCTGGAAGACTTTGGTGGGATCCTGCCGCGTCCGGATGCGTGTGCTCTCGGCGTCCGTGTTCAAGGCAATGTACTTGGGGTTCTTAACCTTGCTATCGTCCCAAGCGGCGAATGTGAGCCTGAGGGGAAGAATCTTCGTGGGCATGCCATGGTAAAATGCTCCTACGTATTCCACAATGTCTTCCAAGGCGGGCGATTGCACAAGATCTAGGTTCTCCAGGTGCTCCGGCCGTGACCGTGTCCAGCTGCGGACAAAGTCGACCTCTGCGTCCACAGCAGGCGGGCCGGCAATATAGATTACGTTTCTCTTGCGGGTGACTTCATTGCGGTCCTTTTCCTCGACCCAGTCTTTAACACTCTGGGGCGGATACGTGGGGTCATGGGCCAGCTCATCGTCTGGGAGTACCAAAGGAGCCGGAAATGACTGCTGCTTCGCTATCACTTTAGAAGCACCGTCACTGTCACCGCCACTGTCGTGGTTTTTCCCCGTCGCGGTTCTGGCTTCCGCTAGCTCATTTGCAGCGTATTTCCGGTAGCCTACGGCTCGAGCGAAGGGGGACGGCGTGTATGTCAGGACCTTGTGGTCACAGTGCGAAGAGGACGGTTGCCGCATTTTAGTACGATGCGGGACTTTGCAAAACGAAAACAAAACAAAAACATAAAACATAAAGAATTTTGATGGGAAGAAGTTGGAGATCCTTCCAGGCACCAGCTCTCTTACATAATCAAGTAGTGAGCCTCAAACCGAACATCCATGTGCTTTTTGACGCATGGAAGCCAACATTATCGTGATCCGTCCCTCACACTGCACGCAGTACAGAGACTAGATGGCGCAGCCAGCCTTGAGTATCTTCTAGATAAAAATTTTAGATCAGCAGATTAGTAGCTAGATGGGTGATTGCCAGCGAAGACCTTCTGTTACATGGTTTTGCTTCTGGCGTTTCTAAAGCCGTTGCTACGCTGTGTTATGATGTCTGTCGTCGGACGTTCGTTTAGAGCAGCGACCTCCGGATCTCTCCAATATAGTCAATATAGTCAGCAAGCTCATTCTGATTCACTTCCAGACCCTAGTCCGGAGGGATAAGATGCAATCCATTCCATTGATATTCTCGATAGTTCGCCATCTAGCGCCTCTGTGTATTACAAGCCTCTCTCTTTTGCCCCCTACCCAGCTTCCCTTTCAAAACAGCCATGCCATTATTCCAGCTGCGACGCCTGGTTGGTATAAAGCACATCCACCACACTGCTCAACTTCGCAATCGTCGCCAGAGCTGCATCATACGCCTCATCGCGCTCCGTCTCATCGTAGATAATCAGGCATCCCGCCCCCTGATCCAGCACGCCGATGATCACCTTATCCAGGATCATCTGCGATAGCTTGCGCTCCACCTGCTGTGTATCGAGTCCCACCATCTTGGCAATGTGCGCGATCTCGACGCGGCTGAATGGCTCGATCACCTTGATGAGATTTTGCTCCAACATGGAGTCGTACAGACGGCGCAGGTGGTTGCGGATGAACGTGTCGCTGCCAAGCTCGTACCTGTAATCGCCGAGCGCGCGCTCGTATTCCTCGAGGGAGCGGTTGGAGTGGGCACGTGCGACGGCTTTCATGGCTTCGAGGTTCTTGCCCGCATACTTCATGGCTTGTTTCGAGGTCATTAGTTGTGCGATGTCGTCATTGAGGTTCAGCATGATTTTGCAGAGCAGCATGTATTGCAGCGCCGCGGTGGCCTTTTCAGGCTCGTCTTGAGTGTGGTACCCATCGAGCGCTTCAATGAAGTAGGAGAAGGCGGTGTTGAAGTCCTTATCTTCCGCATGCAACATGCCGGATTGCATGTCGAGACCTGCTTGGAGCATGGGCGGAGTGTAGACGGAGGCGGCGCTCGTTCGTGCACTGGTCAGGGCGGCGCGACCCTTGGGGATGTTTCCGAGAGCATGGTAAACTCGTGATTCGAGGAGTTGGACTTCAACGAGAACCAGCTTGTCGTCCAGGCGCTTGAGTTCGCGGAGAAGACTGTTGATGAGGGTGAGGGCTTCGTAGTAGGATTGCTTTGCCATGTAAAGGCCGACGAGGCGGGTTTCGAGGTTTTGACGTAAGAAGCCACGGCGCTCAGAGGTGGCCCATTCTATGCATGACTTTGTGACGGCAATCTGGGTATCTGTTGTGTTTGGGATTTTTTGGAAGAGGTCGAGGAGCTGGCGAACTAGAGAATAGATATATCAGCATGATTCTCTTGTGAATAGGATGGGATGGAAGGTCCTCATGGCTTACCAAGCTTGGCCGTCTTTGCTTTGGCAAACGACGAGAGAACCGTCCTGCTTGTTGTGATGAGATTGACGAGCTCATGTACTCTCCTATTAAAGCCAGTAAGTTTAAGAACCTAAAGATTATATAAAGTCACATACGTCTCATCTCTGTATAGCTCTCCCAGCTTCACCAACGCCGTCTCGAACTCTCTCACGGCCGCATCATTCGTCGCCGAAGGCGTTTTAGAGAGAATATCCTGATATAATAACTCTGCTCTTCTCGAATCTGTCTTTGCAGCTTCCTGTGCTTCGATTATCCGATCTGAATCTACTGGCGCCATTTTGTCGTTGTGTTGAGAGTATGGAAATGGGTTATGGCGTACATGCATTCGTAGCTGTAGTCGCCTGGCCCACAGCTTGACGTCCTAGCGCCTAGTCACGTGGCCGGCGATAAAGCATCCCTGCTCGAAAAAAGTTCACGACAAGGCTTCGATAAACGATGGTTGAACTTTTGAACACGCAACAGCAGATGGGAAGCCAATTGTTCAGCACATCATGGTATGTACCAACAAATCTATGTATGATGATACTTTATTCTAATCTACGAATTGCAGAAGATAAAAGCGCTCACGCGCCCTGCCTCGACGGCGCAAGCCGCTGGCTCTGATGTGACCAGACAGCCTCGCAACCTCGATCCAGCATTACATCCTTTCGAAAGAGCGAGAGAATATACGCGGGCGCTCAATGCGACGAAGTTGGAGCGCATGTTTGCCGCGCCCTTCATCGCGCAGCTCGGCAAGGGACATGTGGATGGAGTCTACACAATGGCAAAAGACCCAAACTCTCTACAACGGTTTGCCTCTGGAAGTGGTGACGGCGTGGTCAAAGTCTGGGACTTGACGAGCAGAGAGGAGATCTGGAATGCCAACGCACACGAGAACATCGTGAAGAGCATGACTTGGACGAGAGACCAGAAACTCCTGACTTGCGCCACGGATCGCTCGATCAAGCTCTTCGACCCATACAACACCCCCTCCGGAACCGCACCATTAGCAACATGGTTGGGCACGAATGCCTTCACAGGACTCTCACACCACCGATCCAAGAACGCCTTCGCAGCCTCGTCCGGCGTCATCTCCATCTACGACCTCGAGCGCTACACCGCACCCCCTGAAGTCCTCAAATGGCCAACCTCCACCGATACAATCACCACCGTTCAGTTCAACCAGGTGGAGACCTCCATCCTCGCCTCTTGCGCCACCGACCGCTCTGTCGTGCTCTACGACCTCCGCACCTCCATGCCCCTCGCCAAGACCGTCCTATCCTTTGCCTCTAACGCCATCGCCTGGAACCCCATGGAAGCCTTCAACTTCGCCGTGGCCAACGAGGATCACAACATCTACATCTTCGACATGCGCAAGATGGACCGCGCGCTCAACGTCCTCAAGGACCACGTCGCCGCCGTCATGGACGTCGCCTTCAGCCCCACTGGCGAGGAGCTCGTCTCCGCCTCCTACGACCGCACCATCCGCCTGTGGAACCGCGCCGCCGGCCACTCCCGCGACATCTACCACACCAAGCGCATGCAGCGCGTCTTCGCGGCCACCTTTACCCCGGACTCCAAGTACATCCTGTCGGGCTCCGACGACGGGAACATCCGGCTGTGGCGCGCCCAGAGCTCGAAGCGCGAGGGCATCAAGTCCGCCAAGCAGAGGCAGGCGCTCGAGTACAACGCCGCGCTGGCGGACAGGTACGCGCACATGCCGGAGATCAGACGCATCAAGCGCCACAGACACGTGCCGAAGGTGATCAAGAAGGCGGGCGAGATCAAGACCGAGGAGCTGAAGGCCATCAAGCGCAAGTTGGAGAATGAGCGGAAGCACACCAAGAAGCAGTTCCAGAAGAGGCGGCCGGAGAGGGAGAAGATGGTGCTCGTGACGGAAAAGTGAGAAGGTGGGGGGGGGAAGGGCTTTGGATTCGTAATCATAGGAACATACCAGGCGTTGGGCGGGGTTGCGGGGCTGGCACGGCATTTTCGTGGCGTTGGATCGTAGGAACACCACATCACGGTGGTATCTTGCATACGGGAAGAAAGTACAAAATTGAATGATGCTCTGAATACCAGCAACGATCTCTTTGCCTTAAGCTTTCATGCACTGTCACTTCTCCTGCTCCTTCTCCTTCTCCTACTCTAACATCGTCCCCTCAATCCTCTGAACTTGGACCAGCAGCCTGTCTCCTCCATCCCCAACCTCAGCCGCGTTCGTGCCACACACACTCCTCACACATCCTCAGGGCCACCTCTAGGCTACACATTTGCATCTCCTCTATCTCGAGCCTGGCTGCTTTTCCTTTCCCACCTTCTCCCTATCCACGTTTTGACAGCTGGATCCGGCGCGATTGCCTTGCGAGCTTCGACGGGCGTCACAGTAGTCAAATCATCCTAGAAATAAGTTCACAGGCTGCCTATTTCAGAGTTGGTGTTTCGTGCATTCCTTTGCTCCTCCTGGCTAGACCTTATGCTGTGTATTCCTAATCCCTAATCTCTCCCGCTGCAGTCTGCAGATATGCATGTGAAAACCGTGGCCCATGCTCTTAATGCTCCCCCTCCAAGCTCCGCCCATCTGCTCACAGATCAAGACTGGATGTGCTCAATATACCCCGTCCATAGCAAATCAACTCCCCATCCATGTTTATAACGCCATCATCCCGTGCCAACGCCATCACACAATGCCCTCATCACGACCTCCCCAGCCCCCGCTGAGCCGGCTGAGCCCCCTCTCCCCCAAACCCCCTAACATTACTCGGCTTCCACCCATGCGTCCTACACGCCCTCTCATACGCATCCACCGCCTCCGCAACCCCATAATCCATCTGCCTCCCCCTCACCGTGCTCTCCAGCCTCGCCGGCTTCGGCTCCAGACTACACATCGCCATGCGCACCTGCAGCAGCACGCTCTCGATACTGCTCACGGCCGACCACCCCGAGTTCGTCAGCAGCTCCATGCACATCGCGCCCCCCGCCGTCACATGTCCGCCGCCGCCCAACTGGTACGGCAGGAAGCGCGGCCGGATCACGCGAACGAACGGCGGGCTCATCGGGTACTCTAGACCGAAACGGAGTTCGAGGACGATGGACGTGAGTCCCGCCGCCTTCATGTCAATGGCCAATGGCAGGGTGGTTTCGAAGGAGTGCAGTTCCAGGATCCATTGGAACATGTTCGAGATGTCGCCGTCGATGTACCAGCCCAGCTCATGGAGCGGAGTGGCGTTCTGCACTTTGAGCAGCTCTTTGAGGTCTTTGTGCAGCCGGCTGGTGGCTTGGGGCGTGGCGTGCGAGGGCGGCGCGAGCAGCCGGATGCTGGATTTGTCGAGAGAGCCGGGGATGAAGTCGGTCAGTGGGGGGCTGTTTGATATGCGGCCTTTGCCTTTGGCGGTGGCGGCGGAACTTGGATCGCTTTCGTCGTCAGATAATAGGAAGGTGATGTCCTCGATGTCTGACTCGTCGCTGACGATGTCGGAGTCGTCCTCGTTGGAGAGTCGGCGGGGGGACTTGTTCTTGCGTCTCTTCCTTGGCGTTCCTTCGGGGTCGTCTTGAAGACGAAAGACCCGTGAGGCCGGAAAGGCACTTCTGGGAATCTTCAGGACGGTGTTTTCGGGCCCATAAGCTTGCATGGCGGGGTCCTGCTGGATATATGTGATTCCATTGCGATCATAGTTCTTCGAAGTTGAACTGCCATCTTCCGTGTCACGAGGTGCTGTCTTTATGCACTGGACAAACAGATACCGGCACTGAATCCAATCAACGTGCTGAACAACTAGATGTGGATGAGCGCTTTCGAATTCCATCGGCGCGTTCACAATCTCATTTAAGCATATGGCATTTAGAATCTGGAGATCGGAGCCCTTCCAGCAAGTGTAAGGCGATATCTGCTTCGGTCAGAACGAGAATACAAAATTCAACTGGGAGACTTACAACAGTGTTTGATCGGGCGATATTGCAATACGCCAGACTAGTGGTGAAGTGCGGAGAATGATAGCAGCCATTACCATATGCTCGTCCATTAGCGGTTTCATTAAAGTCCAATCCAGTCCGAATAATGCCGTGCCAGTTGTAGAGCGAACTTCCATGCCACGCAAATATAGTCGGATACTTGCGGTTGATAGTAGCTTGTTTAGCTATAAGAGCTTGGTGGAATCGATGCTCTTTGTCGGGAGAACCTTGAGCAAAGCGAAACTGCACCCAGCCATCCATATTGGACACTTTCTGACCTAGTCTGACCTTGTTGGCGAAAGCCTCCTCTTTGGTCTGCCCAGGATACTTGTCGACTTGTACGATGCATGATCGATTTGAAGCCACAATCCATCGGAGGAGACCCAAGGCAGCAGGAGAGATCCGATCGACCCAGTCTCGAAGCCGAGCCTCTGAAAAAGCCTTTCTCGACCATAGATAGGCCTTCATTTCTTTTACTGAAGGCAAACTGCTCAGCAGCGTTACTATCATGTCTTCTTTCTGAAAGTCAGGCAGGTCATCAAACTTCATATTGTAGATGGCTAACTTGACAAGGGGAGCGTTCCCAGGAGGCGTCGAAGTGCCTCTCGGAGCTACTAGAACCGCGTTACTGCCCACACTGTCTACTGTTGGACTATCCACTCTGATGTTCCCCAATGAAGCAATGATAGCATCCGACAAGCTTGAGTTTGCCAGTGTCATCCGCGGATGCATGTAGGAAGTCACTCTGCAGTGATATGTTTGCTTGTCCGGAGAAACTGTTGAAATCTGCACCCAATCACCTGGTTTAACATTGCAGATATCTTCTTTGTCCAAGACAACTTCCTTTCGTACAGCATCAAAGCTCACTTCGTGAACATGAGGAGATTGAACTTGCTGGTCCGTCGTCGAAAATGTTGATTGCCCGAGATTTGGCGAGCGGTAATTTTCAAAGTGTGGAAAGGGTACAGTAAGGCCCATGCCCACAGGATATTCCCTGAGTCTGTGAGCTTGAGCACTTGCGTGGCAGAAGCTGATGAGAAGGTCGACCACATAAGGTTGTGTCAGGATCTCATGCTCAATGCTGGGCCCAAAGCCAAGGGACATGTACTGGTAAAGACAGAGTGGATTCGAGCAAACGTACGGCTTTAAAGCCTCAAAGGTCTCCTCCGTCTTCTTGTGGCAAACCAAACAAAACTCCGTGCATCGCATGAAATATAGCATGACGAATTGCATAGCTATGAGAGGAAGCGAGTAGTTATCGTCCTCGCTATCCTTGAAATGATCGGCCGTCACGATCTTAGGAAGCTCCTTATTGCTAGGAATTTCCACTTGTGGCACGATTGGCTCGTGTGAGTAGTTGTCTGCCCTTGACTGCTGCTGATTGAAAACGTACTTGGCTCCTTCCCATCCATACCCAAACGAATGACGCAGCTTTAGGAGATTGAGGAATAGATCGTCCATCAACTGCTTCATCGGGCTGGAAATAAAACAACTTCTGAACTTTGTATCAGAATTGGCACCTGTATCTTCAAAAGTATCACGTGCAGTGCCAGGCGATCTGCCTTCGGTGTGATATTTCTTTGCTGTTGAGAATGCTGCCGAGGCCTCTTCCAGAGAAGGCTTGTAACGATCGCTGACTCCCATGCGGAATGCAATCCTACTTTGGCTTTGACGGACTGGTGAGCTCACGATCTCTTGAAAGGTTTCGTATGGTCCAGAATAACGAACAAGTAGGACGATATACTGGTGTCGCTCCAGATCCCAAGCCTGAAGAGCCTCGTCTGAGAGGCCGAGTTGATTAACTTGAAGTGATATGCTCAACATGCTGGATGTGGATTCCGCTTTCATCCCGCTCAGAATGCCAATTCGAAATCCTGCCCATTTGACGCGCTTCAAATCTTGCATTATCCTCCTGTTCAGTGCCTTCGCAATTGATGGATCCAGTTGCCGATCAGCTGGAGAAGCAGATCCCTCTTTGAATGGAGAGTCAGGATACCATCCGTAATCCTCCTCTTCGTCGTCATCGTTTTCGGTATCGTTTTCTTTATTGTAATCTTTATTCTCCGAATCGTCTTCCGAGCTGGACATGTCGATGTCCTCATCCTCATCATCAATCATAAGAGGATCTGAGCTTGAGCCAGTTGCCAAGGACCTCAAAGCAGAGGAAGTCTTCGTGAGAAGATCGTGTATTGTAAGGCCACCCAAGGAGGCTTGAAGATCTTCAAGGGCTCTGGTAAAAGTCGAAGGCACTGCAGTAGGATTGTCTGCGGAAAGAAAGTAGGTGTTGCCTTTCGGATATGCAGCAACATCTGTGTACCTATTAGCCTAAGTTCCACCGAGCTGTAAAGGGTTGGCAGAGAAGATGTGATAAAGATGAGGTGGGGATGTTAAAAGGAACCAAGGAAGGGGGCAGTAGAGATGGATGTTGGAGCAAATCACATACCAGTGGCCAAAGCTCGAATCAAGACTCGTTGACCAGAAGCAGTCTTGAAGCGAAAAGCGAAGTCCTCGCCGTCTTCTCCAATGGAGACATTGTCAATGCTGGCAATGGCACTGTTCTCCTGAGCAGCCACATCAGCGATGAACGCCCTTCGAGTCATGTTGTTGATATGGCTATGGTTTTTGGAAGAGGAGGTGGAAGACTACTGCATTCCGAGGTTGATTGTTGCTTGTTGATATAAACAGAACGGCAATATATGAGGTTGTGAAAGGTGAGATGGCTGGAGGCAGTCAGTTTGTGAAAGCACTAAGATAAACGGCCTGTTCACTCACCTTAAGCTGTGGCCAGATCAGCCAGCAGCAGTGATTTGAGAAGCTGAAGCTGGAGCTGAAGCTGAGGGTTGGAGCAGATGTCTTCTCTTGATGAAGGCGGCGACACAGTCTAGGCTGTAGTTTATTTACGGGACAGTTCTTAAATCAAGCTAAAGACGAAGAGAGTTTGTCTTTGAGACCAGAAACCAGAGACCAGAGACCAGAGATGAGACCGGAGACAAAAAACACAAGACAAAAGACAAAAGAGGAATGCTGCCTCTCATTCTCAGAGAATGCGAGTCCTCAAGAGTAACAGCTGGAGGGAAAGAGAGGGACAATGGTACTTTCTACTGTTGTCTCATGTATCATGTATCATGTAGGTTCTATCCAGCAACATGATAGAAGTCTGAATAGCTACCAAGGTAGATATGTCCTAGCAACAGCTTACCTTCAGTTCACTCCATCTAGCCCTCGACTACTCTGCCTTCTCTGCCTTCTCTGCCTTCGCTAGGCACTAGGCATACATCAAGCTTCCAGCTCTATCGACATGTCTTTTCATGTACATATAGGCACACACTCTCATACATAGGTACTTCATACATACATATACATACGTAGCTCGAAGAAGCTCCCGTAGCGCAGTGTTACGGCAAGGCTGACATGCCAAGACTCCCCAGGAACCAACCCCGCCACTAAGAGCGGTACTCTATTTTAGGCAGATGAGCGCCCTGCCAGGGGTGACAGCTTGAAGACCCAGGGAGCGCTCCATACATACCTGCAGACTATCTACGACCCAGACTCAAAGCTTCACAATTTCCCAATCGAGACTTCAAAGAACACCCACACCCAGCCCTCCATACCCTCTTCTTCCACCTACGTACAGCACAATGGCATGGGATTCCGCACCCGTGCCTCGGCGGCAGAACAGCACCGCCTCTCCCCACCCCGTCCCGCCCTCCGACGCGCACCCACAACCGCAATCTCCCACCCCCAGCACGCACACGCCCAAGTCCGCCCACGTCTCCGATCCAACCCTCGCGCCCTTCCTCTCCCCCACCTTCGACCCCGCGACCTACCTCAACGCCACCCTGCCCGCCCTCAAAGCGCGCACGACCTCGACCCAGCGCGCCTCCGCCCACGACGTCCCCCTCGCCGAGCTCTCCACGCAGACACAGACCCTGCTCTCGCAGCTCAGCGCGCACACGGCCCGCCTCGCAGCCACCCTGACCCAGCTCACCGACGAGATCCTGCGCAGCGGCAGCAGGCTCGCCTACGAGGTCGAGGTCCTGCGCGGCGAGACCCTCGGGCTCTCCGAGGCTCTGACAGACGGCCTTCAGGCGGACATCGCGCACTTCGTGCCTGCCGGCATCGAGACCCGCGCGCGCCGCAGATCCCTCGCTGGTGAACCTGCACGACGCTTCTCGATGCCGGCGACGCCCAGGCCTGCGGAGCCGGCCGCGTCGGCGCCCACCGACACCGACCCGCCATACATCCAGCACCTGCGCACGCTGACGGCCGTGCGCGCGCGCCTCGACACCGTGATCACGACGTTCGGCGCCGCGATGGCGTGGACGTTCCCGCCGTCCGAAGTCTCGGTGTCGTCGGGCTTCCTGTCGGTGTCGGCGCGCGAGCCGGGGTCCGCGGCCGAGAGCAGCGAGGAGCGGGGACAGCAGGTGTCGAGGCGGCTGCGCGACGAGATTGCCGATCTGCTGCTGCGCAGCGATGCGGTCGAGGGCGTCGAGATGGCGGCGAAGAGGGTCGAGGAGTTGAAGGAGCTGAGCTGCGTGTGGAAGGGTACGGCGGAGGAGAAGGCGCGCGCGCGGTTCGTCGAGACGTTGGCGAAGATGGTGGAGGAGAGACACCGCGACCTGCTGCGCGAGCAGGAGCCGGAGCAACAGCGCAGGGCCGAGACGAGGACCGTGGAGAGTGGTGCTGTGGCAGCGGCAGCGGAGGTGAAGTCACAGAGCGCGTATGGGTTTATCAATCAACTGCAGAAGATGCGCGGGGGCATATAGATTAATCTCTATCCTACATTGAATAATGACCACAATCACAACATCGTCTATCTCGCTCTACATGATCCTTTTAACTCGTCTTCCAGCCCAGCAGTTGCGGTATCAGGGCCCATCACCTGCGAACCAGCCATTCCGTTCTCTTCCACTACTCCGTCCCTTCTCCTTCAACTCCCCCTCATTCTTCCGTCCCTTCTTCCGCCCCTTCTTCCACCACCCCCTCCCTCCCAAACACCGCCCTCCCACCCCCCAACACCACCGCCTCCCACCCCCCGCAAACCTCCCC
>Ga0209512_1000695_pt1 | contig 50737 bp, 23 predicted proteins | sample frozenSSSSmetaG_FD_184142 | JGI IMG/M metagenome (GOLD analysis project Ga0209512, IMG submission 184142) | Glacier valley bacterial and archeal communities from Borup Fiord, Nunavut, Canada, to study Microbial Dark Matter (Phase II) -... | ecosystem: Environmental > Aquatic > Freshwater > Ice >...
AAGAGTTTAGGCGTAGGGTTGGCTTCTGCGATAGCCATAAACTAGTTAAGTTCCTTCTGTTCTAATTGCGTGAGCGGGGTGATTGCGAATGAGTCGTCGTCCTCATCATCGACGTCCTCCCCTACTGCTTCTAAGAATGCCTTCATTTCTTAGCTAGTGATAACCTAATCGTCGTGTGGGCTTCCTTTAGTCGCATTCAGTTGACCTCAAAAGGTGGCGTTCACTTGCCTTCCTTTCCCGTAGAACTTGCGTTCCTAATTCTTCTTTAGTTGTTAGCAATCCCATGCCATGTGTCCTAGTTTGTCACAATTGAAACACAGGCGTTCCTTAAACTAACGATCCTTAGTGGCGTTCCAAGGTCGTTCGCCTTGTTTGAATGTGGCGTTAAGCTCCATAGGATCTAACTAGCGATTCTCTCGCGGGTGGCTGTCCCTTTTGCGTCCTTCGTTTCCCTAGTACGGGTAGTTCTTCTTCGGGTTCTTGTACGCTCGTCGCTCCTTCTAGAACTCATACAACCGATTGTTAATTCGAACTGTATGTTCAATTAAGGAGACCATGTCTTTTAGTTAACGTTCCATTCTTGCGAGTTCCATGCGGACGTGGCTCTTTAGTCCACGGCGATAGTGGCTGATTAGCGCGCTAGTGTCCCAACTAGTCTAGTTAGCGTATCTCTAGAATTCCGTAGCGTAGGTGAGAGCGCTGCTAACCTGTCTTAGTCCATATAGGTGGTCTTCCGCGGTCTTGACCTCGTTAATGTCGCTAAACATGCAGCGGATTTCCTTCTTAAATCCTCTCTAGGTGCCAAACATGGATTGCGTCGTAGCCATGACTCCATAGGTGCTTTCATGTTAGAAGTAGTCCTTAAGGAAGGGCTCAACCTAACGAAGGGCTTCCCCCCTTAGGTAGGACGCTGTCTACAAGCCATAGCTTTCATTAGTGGGAAACTTGTCATCGTTGAAGTGCGTGTAGAGTTCAACCTAAAGTAGGAACACTTTAAGTTCCTTTCTGTTGCTAGAATACGTGTTAGGCAACTTAACATGCAGAGTCTCTCTAAGCTCTAAGATGATAGGTGCATTAGGCATCTCTTCATCCTTAGGCTTAGGTCTCTAAGACGATGTTAGCGTAGACGGAGTGCCGACGGTGCTTCCCTTTAGGCTAAGCACGGCGGAAGCTTTTCTAGTAGTTGACATGTTGCTTTGTGTATGAGCTAGTACCTCGTAGAAGTGGTGCTCAAAGTGTAACGCTAGGTCTTAAACGTATAAGACTCACAGAGGTTTCTTGCGTAAAGGTTTAACTTAACAGAGGAGGAAGGGGATTAGACACAAAGGCTTTAAGTAACACGTTACTAGTATGTATAAGATACTGTATTGAGTTGAGCACGAAGCTCCTATCTAAGGAAATACTACCTACTTATATAGAGGCGTCGTGCTAAAGGATATCTATGGATATCTAGATAACATAATATCCCTAATATCCTCATATCCATCACGTGATCCTAGTCCACGTGACATAGCTATCTATAGCTAACCGCTCAACCGTAACACTTACAAAGCTTAGCATTAATGTCTAAGATGGCGCGCGACAAAGCTTAGGAAAGGATTGACTTAAGTCTAGTAAGAGCGTCTTACATTATGTTAGTTGCAATTAACAAGGTGCTACTAGTGCCTTAGGCCTATAGGAAATTCTTCGTGGCGATAGAAGGATTAACGTAGTAATGCTTAATAGCATGAGTCACCTACCTCTAGAGCTTAGCTAGAGCTTTCCCCTTCTTAGCGAGAATAGCTAGATTAACGCTAGCGTTCTCCGTAGCAACGTAGTCGTTAGTAGCATCCTAAAGACGGGAAACTAGGCTACGGAAGTAGGCTAGGACTTAGAAAAGAGAAAACACGTTAGCATACGTAATCCTTAGAACGAGGGAAAAACAAAAGGACGACCTACTAGTTTATAAGGCTTACTCTTATAAGAATAGTCCGTGTAAATAAGGGACGTAAGGTTAAACTAGTAATAGACTAGCTTTAAGAAGTAGCCTATCTCCTTAACGTAACGAAGGCACATCTTCTCTTACTTAGTATATAGATTGCGAATAGCTAACACCAGAACGGCAACACGGTTTTACGTTTAAACGTAACTACTACCACCCTACCCCTAGACTAGGCCACCCTTGTTAGTCTTAAGCTTAGAGTCTAGCTTAGCCTAGCGAGCGGCCTCCTCCTACTCTAGACGCTTACGCTTAGCCTCCTTCTTCTTAGTCTTCTTACGCTTATGCTCTACTAGCTAGGTGGTGAGATAAGCCTCCTCGTTATTAGGGCTAAATGAAGGCTTAGGGGTAGGCTCCTCCTACACTAGAGTAACCTAGCGACTATAGCTGTCCTTACGACGACGGAATCGCTTCATTACATTAGGGTTCCCTAGAGTTAAAGTGGTTAGATTACCGTCGCTGTTATATTTACCCTTAATGCTAAAGGGGTCTAGCTCACGCGTGCGATGACGCTAGGTAGACGGAGCGCTATTAGGAACCTTAACAGCGTCGCGCTTACGATGGGAGCGTAGCGTAAGTCTAGAACCTCTTAAGGATGAAGAAGGGATCTTTATAGTTAGTCCTAGGGTTACTACTAGAGTCGCGTTACTCGTAGCCTTAGGGGCGATAAGCCTCATCGATCTCATGTTCTTAGTTAAATGTAGGGTTAAGGCTAGTGGATTAATGACTTTCCTTTAAGGCGCTATGTTGTTTAATGCTAGGAAGGTTAGTAGTAGACATCTAACAGTAAACTAGAAACTTGCCTTAATTAAGCTCTTAATGGTATTAACGAGTAGAGAAAAAGAAGCTATTTAAGAAAGACATTAATTAGCAACGGACTAGTGTTAGACAAAAGATTACTTATAGATTAAGGTGTAGGAAACACAAATAGATTAAGGGGAAACGCTAGTATAAGATTAGAGCGCTAAACAAAGTGTAGTGATAACGATTACAAAGATTAAGAGGCTAGATCCCTTAGTTAGTTTAAGAGCAATGAAAGAAAGTTAATAAAGGACTAGGGCGATACTTACAAGGATCTACTAAGTGTAGGACAACTAAGTGGATGCGCGTAGACTAGACTTATTAATATTAAAGAAAAGAAAAGGGAATTTGTAGCTAGTAAATAAAGAAATCGTTGCTTAGCGCCGCTAGACTTACGCTTAAGCGAAAATTCCTAAAAATCAACTAACAATACTAGTAAGCGCCGCCTAGAGGGCGACGACAATATCGCTAGCGTTGTTAATAATAAGGAGCGACGACGACGTCTAGGAACTATAGCACTAGAAGAAACACGGGCTAGGCTAAGGTTAGGGTTAACCCTTAAGGGGGGGGATAATTATAAGGTAGTAAGCCCTATCTCTAGCAAAACGCTAGTCACGTGTTCCTAGCCACATGTAGTACGCTTAGTAAGGGGTGGGCCCACTAGTGTAGGACTAAAGGGTAATGGGTAAAGAGATCTCTATCACTAGCGTAGGACTAGAGGGTAGAGGGTAAGTATATATAGCTATAGTGACTAGAGATAGGATCTCTAGTCGTTAGTTAATGTAAGAAGCACTTAGTTAGTTTAGCACTAGACTTAAACTAGACCTTTACCTTACCACTATAAGAACTATACCTTAAAGCACTAGTATTACGCTAGTAAGGTGTTATAAAAAGCTTCTTGCTACTCGTTTCCTTATATAAATAGGCCTATTTGTTTCCCCTTTACACTACCTTTTATAAGGCTAGTGAGGGGCTAGATGATTTTAAAGTACTTATTAACGAACCTTTAGTAGAAATTAGCAAACTTAAGGAAGACTTAGACTTCTTAGAATGTAGCTAGTGTAAGCCACTTAGAGATTGCCTTAATGTAGTCTTATTCTATAGATACGCCCCTTCTAAATATAGTGTATCTTAGGAAGTCTACGCATTCTATGTTAAATTCACACTTTAAAAGTTTAGCGTATAGGTTAGCTATATAGAGCTAGTCTAACACTAGCTTTACGTAAGTGTAGTGTTCCTTTACTATACTAGAGTAGATTAGGATATCGTTAAAGTATACAACGTAGATGACATCTATAAGGCCTACTAAGGTCTCATTTATATATACTTAGAACATTACTAGTGCGTTAGCTAGGCTAAAAGGCATCACTAGGTATTCCTAGTGCTTATACCTAGTATAGAACGCCGTCTTCCACTCATTGCTAAGCTTAATCTAGAGGCGATGATACGCGTTCCTTAGGTCTAGGTTTATAAAAATGATAGCGCTACCTAGCCTCTCTAGTGTTTCGCTAATGAGGGGTAATGGCATACAGTCCTTTAAGGTGACCTTATTAAGGCCCTAATAGTCCACGCATAGCTAGAGGCTCCTATCTTTCTTAAGGGTGAAAATCACTAGTGCACTAGTAAGGCTTGTGCTACGCTAGATCTAGCCCTTCCGTTCGCAATCCTTTAAGTATTCGTAAAGAACGGCTAATTCTTTTTTAAATAGGTTATACACTAGTCCTTATAAGGGATCCTAATCCCTAGTTTCTATAGCATGGACCCGCCACCCTAATTCTAGCAGCTCGTCTACGTTCTACTTAAAGAAGACGTTGCGGTATTCCTAGTATGCTACTAGCACTTCCGCGACCTTTACGAGCGCCCTAATGTAAGGGAAGAAGGCGTATGTGCCTAGGTCTTCATGTCTAAGGTTTAGGTCCTTTATAGAGACTATAGTAATACGCTAGATATCTATTAGCAATCGCTAGGACTTATCTATTTAATTAATCTATAGATTTACAGCCTTTATCTAATCCATCCTTAATAAGACATTAGTCTTAAGGGACAAGACTAAACAAAACTACTAGAGCTATTAAGCCCCTTACTCATTATAGTTAGCCATCTAGATTAGCATAGTGCTAGCCCTATATATGTAGATCTCGTAGCCGTTAATAGTAGTCGCTTTAGATAAGGGTTCCGCTATTAAGTCTAACCCATGTTCCTTTACGAATAAGTAGTTAATAGTAGAGACCTCTGCCCTTAAGTCTACTAAGGCTGTAACAAGTGTCTATCTAGTAGGAGTCTAGATTTCCACTTAGATCTCCATTTTCTAAGAGCGTATTTTACTATAAGGGATTATAACTTTGTCTCTTTTAGCTTTAATCTAGGTTAGGTCTAGTTATAATGTGTAAGACTAGTAGGGACAAGGTGAACACAAGGGAATTGATATTAGGGCTCCCTCTCTAGGGCTAGTTAATTTAATAGACTAATCGCTAACTCTCCCTTTAGGAGGGTCGCTCTACTCTATATAAATGCGTGCCCCTAGCGCTCCGCTAGCGTGCCCTGCTCGTAGTGCTAAGGTCTAAGCCCCGCTACCCCCTAATCCTAACATTACCCCCCCTCTAGATGGCCACCGCCCCTAGGGCTAAGATGGTAGTGCTTTTAACGTTTATCCTTTAGCGCACACCTAGTGATGTGATGGCGCGTCGCTAGTGTAGTTGTAAGCGTTAGTGAGTGCACTTAGTAATTTGACCTTCCCTATGGTTTTAATCTAGGTTGAGGTTTAGCTTAGGAGAGGTAAGGCTTGTATAGCGATACATCACGATACTAGCGAATTACTGTTGATGCGGCTGCGAGGCATTTCACTACATCTTGCAAGCCCTTTAGTGTTTAGGTAGTCACGTGAATTGCGCGTGAAGTTCACGTGCACCGCTTCTTTGTTAATATCCCCCTAATCTAGGGCCTAAAACGTCTCTCTTTTCTTTAACAATTAACATTAAAGAAAGAGCCCCCTAGCGCCCTTAAATCGCCTCCTCTGATCTATCTGTTCCTTTGTTGTTTTCTAATTAAAATAGTAAGTCTTTTCCCCCTCCGTCTAGTTCATTACACTAATCATTAAATGGTAGATCGTCGTCGTCGCCGTCGTCCCGCTGCCGCGATGCCACTAGAGCGCACTAACCGCGACCGCGCCACCTAGTGCGCTAACCCCCTTGCCCTTAATGCCGCCGCTACCGTTAATCCTACTAGTGTGGCCTTAGTGGCCTAATCTGCTAGCGGCGCCACCGTCCCTATTCTTCCGTGCTACGCCCGCTATAGCAAGCTGTAGGGTCGCTAGCCTAGCACTAAGTGCGTGTTCTAGCCTAGCTAGAAGAAGTGTTCATACTATTCCATGGCCCACAAGGCCTGTCGCCCTATAAGTTATCCCCTTTCGCTCCCCCTCTAATTCCCCTTCGACTTCCTCTGCTAACTAGTCTTCTCTAGGTCCCCCCCGCCTACATCCCCACCCTCAACCGCCTCCTCAACGCCTCTAACGCCCTCGCCCTCCTCACCTCTTCGGATGAGGGGTACGAGTAGGCAGCGAACAACTTAGGCGGGGCCTAGCACGAGTGGACCCACAGCCTCAAGGGCGCGATGCAGGAGCTGCTAAACGAGGCGGTGATGAAGAAGCCGGAGGTTCGTGAGCGGGTGATGATCTCGCTGTTAGAGCGCGGGGTGGTCGCCATAGAGGGCATGATGGACTACCTCCGATTCTTAGTGAGTTGCCCCTTTCTGTCTATCGTTTCGATCTGCTAATCTCTAGTTGTAGAACCACCTCCCCGCTCTAACGGAGGAGACGTCCGCTGCTAAGGACCTCCTAGCCGCCATCGGCGAGCACCTAGAGGGTGAGCATGGTGTCTTCCCTCCACGTAGGGGGGACGTCGTCGCTAATGCCGCCCTTTTAGAGGGTGGCGCTCTAGGCAACGACGCGGGGGGCGAAGGAATGTTCGTCCCCTAAGGGTGCAGCCTTCGCTAGCCTCACCCTAGGGCACTGTGCTAGGGGCGTTGTGGCGTTTTAGGGGAAAGGGGGATCTATGTCTTCGTAGGGGGTCTTTGTTGTTTTTTCTTTATCTGTTTTTCCTTCCCTAGTTCGCTACGGTAACTAGGTAGTTTAAGTGGCCTTTAGGTAAATGCGAGATCCCCTTCCCCATGTCTCTTGTGCCTCGCCTATGCTGTTGTGAGATTCGCCCTTGCCTACTATCGTTCCCGCGTCGCCTAGTCTACTCGCGTTTTTGCTATGCTGCGTAGATTGGAGAGTCCATTATGTAGCGCGGAGTTGGCCGTATCGCTACGATGGGGTCGCGACGGGTCCTCGCCGTGCTAAGGGCCACTGCCACCGTAGTCCTGTTTTAGGAATTGCAAGCGACCCATTTTCCTTAGGGAAATATAAGAAAGGAAAGAGGGAAAAGCGAGGTAGAGGGTTTTTATAGGTGTGTTAATGCCGACTCGCCTATGCTGCGCTAGGTGGGCATTAGCGTTCGTTTCTATGTCGCCATTTTCCTTAAGCGGCCTCTTCGTTAGCGTGGTCCTATAATGGGCACTAGCGCTACCCTAGCGTCGCCCTATCTCCTCTCATACTCATTAACTAGTTCTTTCGTCGCGAAGTTCGCTTTTAGCTCCTAGGAGTTTTCTACTAAGGAGAATCCTTTCCATTTCACGTAGTACTCTTAGCCTATACGGCGGCTCCTATCTTAGTGTGCGAGGATGGTTTCCACCTCCTAGTATTCCTACCCGTTAACGTCGATTGGATCTAGTAGCTCTAGCGCTACCCCGTCGTAGTAGTGGTAAGGTTCTAGCATACTAACATAGAAAACTAGGTGGATGCGGTATGCTAGGGGTAATTCTAACTTGTACGCCTACTTATGGTTGCCTATAATGCCAATCACCTTAAACGGGCCTAAGTAGCGATCCGCTAGCTTCTTGCTAGGGCGTAGCTGTCGTAGATTTTTAGCATTTAGCATAACATTGTCGCCCATCGTAAACTTTCGTAGGAGGTGCTTCTAGTTGTACTAACGCTACTACGCCTATAAGGCTTTATCCTAGCGCTAGGTGAGTTCCGTGCGCTCGCTTTTGAGGAGTTAGATGCACGCCTACGCATTTAGCGCCTCCCCTCCTAGGACATCGCCCCTAATGTTAGAACGAATTTCTAGGTAGTAGCTATAGAGGGCGTAAAAAGGGGAGAGTCTAATGGTGGAGTAGGCGCTGTTATTATAAGTAAACTCCGCGAGAGGAAGCTTTGCGCACTAGTCGTCTTAGTGGTAGTTGCAGTAGCACTAAAGGTAGTGTTCAATCGTCTAGTTCTAACGCTTAGTCTAGCCGTCCATTTAGGGATGGAAGGCGGTGCTAAGGCGGCGCTTTACCTACAAGTAATAATAGAGGGAGCTCTAGAACTTGCTAGTGAAAATGGAAACTTAGTTAGAAACGATGCCCTTAGGGACTCTATAAAGGTAGACAATTGTGTTAAGGAACAACTCCGCTAGTGCGTTAGTAGTGAGGGTCTTAGTGTAAGGGACATAACGAGCCACTTTAGTGTAGCGGTTAACTACTACTAAGATGCTGTCGTAGATAGTGCCGTCCCCCACTAAGGGGGGTAGATCCGTGATGAAATCTATAGTAATTTCTTACTATAGCCCGCTAAGGCACGGTAGTAACGCTAGTTCGCTATATGGGAGATGGCGTCGCGCCTTAGTCTGCTAGCACACCGCATAAGTGAGAACGTACTTAGTGATGTCGTTAGCCATGGTATCCTAGAAGTAGAAACGCTAGAGGAGCTCTAGTGTCTTCCTCGTGCTAAAATGTCCCGCATGTGGATCATCGTGATTTGTTTATAAAATCTCCTAGCGCAAGGCGGAACTAGGAGGGATATATACTTTGCCGTCTCGCTAGATGTAACGCTAGGTCTTAAACGTACAAGACTCATAGAGGTTTCGTTACGTAAGGTTTTACTTAACAGAGGAGGCAGGGGATTAGACACAAAGGCTTTTCGTAAAACACGTTACTAGTATGTATAAGATACTGTATTAAGTTGAGCACGAAGCTCCTATCTAAGGAAACACTATCTACTTATATAGAGGCGTCATGCTAAAGGAGAGTCCTAGCGAGTTTAGATAGTCTAACTATCCTAACTATCCTAACTATCCTAACTATTTGTCACGTGACCATGCATGTCTCGTGACTTTAGAAACGTGTTGTAACACTAGCTCCCTCCCCCTAGGTCTCGTCCCTAAGGCCTAGTCCGCTAACTAAGAAATGTGCTAACTACTTAAGCGGGGTTATGCCCACATATTTTAACTAGACAGGTTACGCTATCGTCATGTCTTTAAACAAATACTGCAAGCTAAAGGAAAGAATCAATCTTGCCGACCGTATACTCCGTAACGGTATTCCTATGCCTTCCTATTCTAACTATGAACGCGCTAGGCGAACCTACATCATCTCGCTAGACTCTTAGCGGTGTAGTGAGTGTGTCCGTCGCAACTCGAAGTGCAACGCCACAGCCCTAACCGCTAGTTAATGGGAAAAGTTGCGAAAGGAAGAGGAGCGACTCGAACTCGAGGAAGAGCTCGCTGCTTAGTAGGAGCAGGAGGCCTTCGCTCAACGGATGCGTATTCGTAAAATGCAAAAGTCTCTAAAAGAGCGTGGTGCTAAGATGCTACGGCGCGGACTGAAAACGCTCGACGAACTTAACGAGGCGGAAGAGAAGGAGCGGAAGAAGGCAGAAGCTAAAGCTTCTCCTCAAACTACCACCGACTCTTCTACCCACGGCGCCGCTTCGTCTAACCTGTTCTCCGCTTTGTCTCCTTCATTCTAGGAAACCTAGGGTGGCGACGTCAGAACTCCTCTAACAACTCTAGGCAGTTGAGGTTCTTCGTTAGCTCCCATGTGTTCTCCGTATGTTTATATCCTTTCCATTTAATTAGGTATTGTTCCTGTTTCCCTGCTAATCTCTAGTCTAGGATTTCTTCGACTTCGTATACGTCTAGTTCATTTTCTAGTTAGAGTTCGGCGTTTGTAGCAAGTGGTGTGTTTCCCTTTGCTAGTTCTAACAACGATATGTGGAACACTAGATGTAGCCGTGATTCCTTAGGTAGCTGCAGCCTATAATTAACTAAGCTCACTTTCTTAAGAATCTTAAATGGTCCCAACTTCTTAAAGTCTAGTTTCGTACTTGGTCGTTTCGTTTTTATGTGTTTTCGGAGTAGGTATACTTTATCCCCCTCCTTAAAGGTAGGTTCCATACTACGCTTTCTGTTTGCGTAGACTGCGGATCGTTCATTTAAGAATTGGATGTCCGTTGCTAACTGTTTGTAGAACGCCTTTAGTTGTTTAACTGCAATTATGGCCTGTTCTGCTCTTGCTTCGTCCTGTCGTGGCTGTCTGTATGCCTCTAGCTAGTAGCCGTAGTTAGCGAAGAAAGGCGAAACCTTAGTTGCTTCTGTCATTACACTGTTATATGCGAACTGTGCGATAGGTAAGATCTGAACCCAATTATCCTACTAATGGTTAACGTAACTTTGCAGATATTGTTCAAGGGTCTAGTTTAATCTTTCTGTCTGTCCATCTGTCTAGGGGTGGAACGCTGTTGAAAGTTTGTGGTTCGCACCTAGTAGCGCCATTAGGGATTTCTAGAATTTCGAGGTAAAGAGCTTGTCTCTATCTAAGATAATTTCCTTAGGTAGACCGTGGTTTGCTATGATGACTTAGAGGAACGTGTACGCGAGTGCCTTAGCGTCACTTGCCTCTAAATATGGGATGAAATACCCATATTTCGTGAGTCTTTCTGTGATGACGAGGATTGAATCGTATTCTACTCCTGTTAACGGGTCTTTTGAGAGCGGGAGCTTAACTATGAAGTCTAAAGCTATTGATTTCCACGCTCCTTTTAGTATAAGGAGTGATTTGAGTTGTCCATACGGCAAGTGCCTATTGGATTTCAACTTACTATAAATGTCACACTCCTGTACTACCGTTTCTACTTACTTCCGTAAACCTAGGAAGTAGTAGTGTCTTGCGATTCGTTCGAAGGTTCGTGTTATTCCCTAATGGCCGTGTGCTAGCAACGAGTGTTGTTCTCGCACTAGCGGACGTCTCATCTAAGTTAGGATATACACTAATCCTTTAAAGCGGATCAGCCCTTGTTCGTCAATGGTGAAGCTACCGTTGACCTTGTTAAGTATTTGCTTTGCAGTTTCGTCTGTTGCGTAAGCTTGCTTAATCCTGTTTTCGAGTTCTGTATCTTCAACAATGGCGATTGTTGCAAGTAACTCGTTCTACTGGATTCCTGCTTCTGTTGTCTTTAGGATGGCCCGCGGTCTCTCCTGTTTTGGGCCGACGTAATCCGTTCGTCTGCTAAGAGCGTCTGCTCTAGCGTTCTCTAAACCTTTTCTGTACGAGATCACGAAGTTGTAAGATGCGAGTGTTTCTGCCTATCTAACTTGTCTTCAGTTTAACACTTTAGTGGTGGTGAAGTATATTAAGTTCTTATGGTCCGTCCATACCTGTACAGGGTATGTGGATCCCTTAAGATATACTCTCCACTGTTCCATAGCAACAACGATTGCTAGGAGTTCCTTATCTTGGATGTTGTAGTTGAGTTCCGCGGGTGACAGTTTTTAGGAATAGTACGCAACTAGTCGAAGCTTCCCCTATTCGTCTAGTTGTCCGAGGCAGGCTCCGATTGCGAAGTTGGAGGAGTCTGTCTCTAAGACAATCTTCCTAGCTAGGTCAAACGTGACCATGACAGGTGCCTCTGTAAAGCTTTTCTTTAGCTTTTCAAATGCTTCTTTTGCTTATGGCGTCCATGCAAACTCAAGGTCCTTTTGAGTGAGCCTTATGAGTGGTTTAGCCACTTTAGAATATCCCTTAATGAACCTTTAGTAGAAGTTAGCGAAACCTAAGAAGGCTTGCACTTCCTTCACTGTAGTTAGTGTTAGCTAAGTCAACACTACGGTGACCTTAGCTTAGTCCATCTTGATTCCATGCGTTCTAATAATGTAACCTAGGAATTCTATCTAGTTCTTATGGAATTCGCATTTCTTTAGTTTTAGGAGTAGGCTATTAGTCCTTAACTTAGCTAATACCTTTTTAACATGCTCTACATGCTCCTTCTCATTCCCTAAATAGATGAGAATGTCATTAAGGTACACAGTAACGAAGATGTCTAAGTACTCGTGTAGAGTCTCGTTCATTAAGCGTTAGCATGATGCAGGTGCGTTAGTTAGCCTAAAGGGCATAACTCTGTATTCAAACAAGCCGTAGCGGGTGCGGAATGCTGTTTTCCACTCTTCCCCTACCTTAATTCAAATTAGATTGTACGCTCCTCTTAAGTCAAGCTTGCTAAAGACTTTCGCTCCTTAAAATCTATCGTGCAACTCGTTAATAAGGGGTAATGCGTACTAGTCCTTTATCGTGATGTTGTTTAGTGCACGGTAGTCCATACAAAGTCATAGGGAGCCATCCTTCTTAGGTACGAATAGTACTAGGCTGCCTGCTAACGATGTGGATGGTTGGATGAACCCTTTCACGAGGTTCTCATTAATGTACTCCTTAAGTACCTTTAGCTCCTTTTCTAATAGCTAGTAAATAGGTCTAAACGGTGGACTCTTTCCCTTTTCAATGGGTATCACATGATCCTAGGGCTAGTGCTAAGGAAGCGCCTTGTTCTTAGGGGCTTCCTAGAATAGCTCGTCATATTCCTTATACTCCACTAGTATTTGCTTTAGTGAGGAGGCCTAGGCTAGGTCCTCTAGCTTCTCAGAGGTTGCACATAACTCTCTCTAGCCTAGGGTGGCGTTTTCCCTCTTTAGCTGTAGTGCACGCTCGCAGTCACACTAGTCTAGCGTAATCTTTTCGCTCCACTAATCCACTTGTGGATTGTGTCTTTTTAACTAAGGCATGCTAAGTATCATCGCGTGATTTTCCATGTTAATGATATTGAACTGAATTTGTTCCGTATGCCCTCGCACGGTGACCATTGTTAGGGGTACCGTTTCTTACGTTACTATGCCGTTGTTAGATGATATTGCTTCGCCATCTACAACGAACAGCGGGTATGGTTCTTTCTTTAATTGCAACTAGAATCCGTTTTCCGTTACTACTTTCGCTGTCATAAAGTTGCCTGTCGCTCTAGAGTCTAACATGCTTTAGAGGTGTCGTCCTTATATCTTAACGACTAGGTACAATTGTTTGTCACCTACTATTGCGCATAACTGTTGTTTCTGTTTTCTAGGCTCTTTCTTGTCACTCGTCAATGGCCTATTAACGACGAGGACACCTAGTTTTTTAACTGTAGTTAACTAGTAGATCTCCGTCTTTAGATGATCTCCATCATTTCGTTCTAGTCGTAGTGCATAGGTATCCGCGCTTAAGGAAAATGGTTGTTCTTGTCTTTTTCGAACTAATGCATCGTGCAGTTGTGTTAGTAGCAGTTTTTCTAGGGTAGATATACGTGCTAGGGGTGATCAATCTCCGTCACATCTCTTTTTGCGTTATCTAAACTAACTTCCTTCACTCTTTCCTCTAAATCCTCTATCTCTTGTTGAGTAGGGTCGTGGTTCATTAGGTACTCATCTCCTGCGATATCCTCTGCCGTGGGTTCGCTAAGTAGTTCTTCCTGTCTTATTTGTTCTGCAGTCATCTGTGTCTGTCTGCGGAATTCCTCGTAGGAGATTTCCCCTTAGTTCCGCTTCTAGTACAGTTCTTGATGTCGTTCTGCGTAGCTAGGGAGGGCTGCTGCCTTCTCCTTAGCATGTCGATTCCTAGCCTAGTCTACTAACTCCTAGAAATAAGGGTCTTCCTTCATTTCTACCAATGTTAGTTCCGTTAAGATCTGCGGCGTAGGTTTAGCTTCCGCGATAGCCATGAGCTAGTTAAGCTCCTTCTGTTCTAACTGTGTGAGCGGGGTGATTGCGAACGAGTCGTCGTCCTCATTATTAACGTCCTCCCCTACTGCTGCTAAGAATGCCTTCATTTCTTAGCTAGTGATAACCTAATCGTCATGTGGGCTTCCCCTAGTTGCATTCAGCTAACCTTGAAAGGTGGCATTCACTTGCCGTCCTTTCCCTTAAAACCTGCGTTCCTAGCCTTTCTTAGGTTGCCTACAGTCTTAAGCCATATGTCCTAGCTTGTCACAATTAAAACATAGGCGTTCCTTAATCTAGCGATCCTTAGTGGCGTTCCGAGGTCGCTCGCCTTGTTTAAACGTGGCATTAAGCTCCATGGGGTCCGACTAACGGTTGTCTCGTGGGTGGTTGTCCCTCTTCCGTCCTTCGTTTCCTTAGTATTAGTGGCTCTTCCTTAGGCCGTCGTAGGTTCGTCGCTCCTTCTAGAATTCGTATAGTCGGTTGTCGATCTAGACCATATGTTCAATTAACGAGACCATATCTTAAGGTTGATGTTCCATTCGTGCGAGTTCCATGCGGACGTGGCCCTTTAGTCCACGGCGATAGTGGCTAATGAGCGCGCTAGTGTCCTAACTAGTTTAGTTAGCGTATCTCTAAAATTCCGTGGCATATGTGAGAGTGCTGCTAACCTATCTTAGTCCATATAGGTGGTCTTCTGCAGTCTTAATCTCATCAATGTTGCTAAACATACGGCGAATTTCCTTCTTAAATCCTTGCTAAGTACTAAACATGGACTGCGTAGTAGCCATGACTCCGCAAGTGCCTTCGTGCTAGAAATAGTCCTTAAGGAAGGGCTCGACCTAACGAAGGGCTTCCCCCCTTAGGTAGGACGCTGTCCACAAGCCGTAACTCTCATTAGTGGGAAACTTGTCGTCGTTGAAGTGCGTGTAAAGTTTAACCTAGAGTAGGAACACTTCAAGTTCCTTTCTGTTGCTAGAATACGTGTTAGGCAACTTAACACGCAGGGTTTCCCTAAGCTCCGAGATGACGGGTGCGTCAGTCATTTCTTCATCCTTAGGCTTAGTTCTCTAAGACGATGTTGGCGTAGAGGGGACGCCAACGATGCTTCCCTTTAGGCTAAGTATCGCGGCGGCCTTTCTAACGTTAGACATGTTGCTTTATGTATGAGCCGGTACCTCGTAGAAGTAGTGCTTAAAGTGTAACGCTAGGTCTTAAACGTACAAGACTCACGGAGGTTTCGTTGCGTAAGGTTTTACTTAACAGAGGAGGCAGGGGATTAGACATAAAGGCTTTTTGTAAAACACGTTACTAGTATGTATAAGATACTATATTGAGTTAAGCACGAAGCTCCTATCTAAGGAAACACTATCTACTTATATAGAGGCGTCATGCTAAAGGAGAGTCCTAGCGAGTTTAGATAGTCTAACTATCCTAACTATCCCAACTATCCTAACTATTTGTCACGTGACCATGCATGTCTCGTGACTTCGGAAACGTGTCGTAACACTAGAGTAGCCCCTACGCATCCCTTTTCTAGCGTCGGCCTATCTCGTTATCTAACGCCCATTCCCCGTTCTAGACGAATGGGTTAAGTTCCTATGTTGCGCGGACTAGGTCCTTAAGGAGTGGTGCTAGTGGATCATATGCTAGGCGATTCGCCGTCGCCGCGTTTACGAGGACCCGTGGCACTAGCAGCCGCGGTTGCCCTAGACTAGCCGCGTTCGTCGTTCCATTAGAGTTAACTAAGGAACCGTCATCGCCTAAATCCAAGTCGCCCTTGGATTCGAACCCTAGGCGCGCTACATGCGTGGTTTAGTAGTATAGAGGCCCATCCCTAGACGGCACCCACCCTATGGCGGGGGAGTCTAGGTGGCTTAGCGTGTCTAAGAGGGGGTACTCCCCACCCTGTTCTTCCTCTCTGCTCCCCTTTCCTAGGTGCATAGCGGGGGGCATCTGCGCTAGCGTGTTTAGCGCCGCTAAGGCATTAGGAGGTCGCTAGTAGGGCGCCTTAACTTCTCTAGTGCGATTCTCCTACACGCTTCCCATCATCGCCGCTATAGGGTGACTGTAGCAACGAGGAGGGAGACTATCCTCTAAGCCTAGGACTAGTAATTTAGGGCGGATGGGCCCAACTAACTGCCTACACTCTCCACGTAGGGCAGCCACGAGAATTGACCTCCGTGGCACCCCGTTGTCGCGAAAGGAGAGCACACGAGCTACGACGGGTCCGCTAAGTTTCACTTATAGCGTCAGCAGTAGGGAAACGTCGTCTAGATCTAGCGCGCCTTAGTAATCTAGGCGTTGCGACAGCCCGTTAGCGGGGTTGCTCTTGCCCGTCTGATATTTAACATAGAAGTCGTAGGCCACTAATTCCTCCGCCCATCTAGCCTGTCGTTGATTAAGTTCCCGTTTTGTGAGGAAGTATCTTAAACCCCTATGGTCGCTTTTCACAATGGTCGCCTGTTAGGCGCCTTTAAGGTAGTGGCGCTAGTGCTTAAATGATGCGACAATGGCTAAGAGCTCGCCATTATGAGTTAGGTAATTCCGCTCTATAGGGATCATTTTCTAGGAGAAGAAAGCCACTAGTTGCTAATGCATAGTCGCGCCTATACCACGCGGCTACTGCGACAGTACCGCACTAATGGCGAACCCTAAAGCGTCCATTTCAACTAGGTAGGGTTGTGTAGGATCGTAATGGTAGAGGATGGGTGCATTAGCGAAACGCTGCTTTAGGTTAGCGAAGGCCTAGCGCGCTACCTCTAGCCATTTAAAGGCGCCTGTCTCCTTCCCTACTTTCATTCCCTTAAGTAGGTTAGTCATGGGGCACATGACCTTAGAGTAGTGCTTAATGAATCGCTAGAAAAAATTCGCGAACCTAAGGAACTGCTAGAGCTCCCGCTAAGTAGTTAGGTCGCCCTATCCTAGGATAGCCTCGACGCGGCCGCGCTCAATAGACACCCCCTTTACGCTAACGATGAACCCTAAGTATTTAACCTCGTTAGTAGCGAACTCACACTTCTTAAGGTTGTAGTATAGCTTGTATTGCTAGAGTCGCTCTAGGACTTCTTTAACGTGGCGGACGTGTTTAGCCTTTGCATTAGAGTATATGAGTATATCGTCTAGATAGATCACATAGGTGATATCTACGAGGCCTGCTAGAGCCTCGCTAATGTAGCCCTAGAATGTCGCTAGTGCATTAGCTAGGCTAAAAGGCATGACTTAGTATTTATAGTGGCCGTACTTAGTGCAAAAGGCCGTCTTCCATTCATCACTAGCGCGTATACAGATACAATGATACGTATCTTTTAAGTTAAGCTTAGTAAAGATCTTTGCCCCTTGTAGATGGTCTAGGGTCTCCTATATTAGTAGTAGGGCGTGCTTGTTCTTCATAGTGATGGCATTTAATCCCTAATAGTTGACGTAGAGGCAAAGGGTGCCATCCTTCTTAGGGACGAAAAGGATCGGCGCCCCCGTAGGGCTAATGGAGCGGCGTATCTAGCCCTTGCGCATCGCCTCCTCTAAGTAGTCGCGGAGCACGGCTAGCTCATTTTGTGACAAACTGTAGAGTGGCCCATGGGGGGGCTCCTTACCCGCCTCTAGATCGATTTAGTGGTCTAGTCGGCCGTTCTTAGGGAGGGTGGCCGCTACTTCCGCTAAAGAGACATCCTCATAGGATTTTAACTAATTAGGCACGCGGCGCTCTCTAGGCGTGACGGCGGAGATACGCCTAATGTGCGTTTTGCTGTCTACGCTTCCTCCTACGGCTAGCCCGAGGGTAATCCTAGTTGTTCCCTAGTAATACATAGCATGTACACGACTAGTGTCTCCCTAGGGCCTCGCTGCTAGTTCTATGGTGTAAAAGGCCCTAGGGCTTAGAAGCTCTATTTTGTCTATTAGCGGCTAGCGCTAGGTCGCTAACTCCTAATTGCACATAGGGCGGTGCTACCTTATCCATAGATAGCCGAACACTAGTTGCTCCTCCTTAATGGCTGCCGCGGTGAACTCGACGTCGCACTAGCGTATCACTAAGTTGCTATCCGTGACTTCCATAGTGATGTAGTAGTGCCCGTAAACATAGATGTCGCTGCTATTTATAGCCCGTACCAACTATAGGGGCCTTTCTAGCTCCGAGAGCCTAAGCTTCTTCACGAGGCGCTAGGATATGAGGTTGACCCCCTACGCGCTAGTGTTAAGGAGAGCGAGGCACGACACGATTGTATCCCCACGGCGGATGCACACATTAATTGCTAATGACTTAGCTAGGTCCTCTGTTAGGGCGGAGTCGCCGCCCTAACGACCCGCTAGTTTTCTAATTTAGTGGCTATAAATGCCGCCACTTTCTTCTTATTAGGACACTTGTTCGCATAATGGCCCTCTTTGCCACAGTTGTAATAGGAGATCCCCTTAGCGAATTTAGGATTAGCGCTAGTGGCACTCTAGGTGGGCGCTAGCGTGCTCCTATTCTCTAGCAGTTTGTCCTAGTGGGGTCACTAGTCCCTCTAGCTTCAATTGCCATTTCGCCTATTAGGGTTACGGACAGGCAGTTTCGCCCCGTCAACCTCCCTTCGCGGCCGTTGCACGCCCTCCGTGACAACTCGCGCTAGTTCCCTTAAGTTGTCTTCCATCTAGGCCGCTAGGCGTGCTAACTCGATGCGCGTTTCTAGCACCGTCGTCTAGTTAGTGAGGGCCGCGCGCAGCTCTAGTTGAAGGCTGGTGAGAAGGGCCTATGCCTTTTGTCCCTCGGAGTAGGGATCTAGCTAGGCTTCTAAGGTTTCGAGATAGCTTAAGAATTCCATCACCCGCTAGTTTCGCCCCTATCTAGCCTCCTTGTACTACTATGCGATGGTGAACATGTGGTTCACTAGGTTAGCGACGTGGTTAAGTAGGAACTTAACGAATTCTTCCTATGTGCGTTCTCTTCCGCCGCCCTCCGCTTCCTTGATCTCATAGGCTTCCCCTAGGGCTCCCTTCACGTAGGGTAGTGCCGTGGCGATCTTCTTCGCATTAGATGCGTAGCGCTTAGGGGCCTAGCGAAACACTAGCATGTAGGCGCGCACGAATTCTCAGTGCTCCTTAAGCGTCTTGCCGTAGTAGTTAGGCGGGGGAGCTATTTAGAGTTCTAGCCCTAGGTTGTAGGGGTGCTAGCTTTCTCAGCTAGCGTCTTCAACGCTACGAGAGGTAGTACGCTTTAAGATGCTAGACACCTACGATACCTACGAGCGACCCCGTCGAGGCTTAGGCGCCTCCTCTATAAACTAAATCTCCTTAGTCGCTTCTAGTTGGCGTTGTAGGGTAGCTACCCTAAACCTCCTAGCCTTTAGCTCTAGTTGCTTTAGCAATTCTTACTCCTACTGTTCCACTAGCGCGAGCTCGGCGTCTAGGCTACGCTAAGTCTGCGAAGGCTCTTCCGCGGCGCGCTACGGGTTCGTTAGGTTGACTAGGGGTGTTGACGGAATCTCGCGTAGCGAACTTAGTTGGCTAGAAGTTCTCGAAGGCGTAGCGCTAGCAGTGCGTTGCCTACGCGACGGCTTACCGCTGCAAGCTCATGATCTAGCCATTCCTCTTACTTCGCACTATCGTCCCTTCTAGATATGCGAGCGATTAGAATGTAAGACTAGTAGGGATAGGGTGAACACAAGGGAATTGATATTAGGGCTCCCTCTCTAGGGCTAGTTAATTCAATAGACTAATCGCTAACCCGCCCTTTAGGAGGGTCGCTCTACTCTATATACATGCGTGCCCCTAGCGCTCCGCTAGAGTGCCCCGCTCGCAGTGCTAAGGTCTAAGCCCCGCTACCCCCTAATCCTAACATAATGACTATGTGTCATCCTTTACTATTACTTTTTAAATGGCCGTAGCTTTCTTAGGACTCTAGTAGTCTCTAGCGTAGTAGTTAGGTTTTTCGTAGTTAAAATAGGTGAGGGGCGTTTCCTTTAATTCTATAAGGGCTACGGGCTTCTAGTGTTTCCCTAGTTCCTAGTTCCTATTATCCTATCTGCTTTTTATAAACTTATAGTATAGCTAGCGGTTAAAGAACCCTAAGCCCTTTCCTTTATGTTCCCCTTTACCTTTATATAGGGTCGTAGAGTTTCTTTCTTTCTCTAGATTAGCCTAGTTAGCCTAGAGGAATGAGCTCGTCGTTTTAAGCATTGCAATGGTATTAATGAGGGACTCTTAGGTAAGATGTTTCGTTTACATGTAGCTATTATTAATTAATTGCTAGCGTACTTCTAGCGTGAGCTTAGTAAGAAGGTGATTTGTCTTCTATGACTTAGTGTATAGGTCTAGTTCCTTTTTAAGTTCCTTAAGGTAGGTGGCGAATTTCTAGATCACTTACCTTAGCCTTTACTTTACTACGTTATACGCAATGGCCATGATGCACTAGCGGTTTTCTAGATCCATATGTAGGTCCCTTAAGAACATCTTAAAATTGTAGAAAGTATACTCGTTAATGCCTATGCTTAACTAGGTGCATTTAGCATCCTATTCCTTCGCTAGTTCATAGTTAAGATATTATGCTACGAAGGTAACCTTCTAGTATTCTATTTAGAATAGTGCTAGTTAGTATTAGAAGGTACCTTAGACTAACGCTAGCAACTCATTGAGCTCCTAGAGGGTTTTGCCCTTATAGGACTTAGGCTCCTTAAACCTCCCTACCGTTCTTAAGGCTAGCATAAGAGTTAGAGTAAGCGCCTCTAGCTAGCTTAGTTCTAGTGTAGGCTCGTAGCTGTTAAGGGTGCTTAAGCGTGCACGTTTTTTACCCCTTTCTTGCCTTTCTACAAAAGTCTAGACGTCGTCTAGATATGAGGCTAGGTCGTCGCTATACATCTCTTAGTATAAACTAGTAGTCTCGCATATAGCTTTATAAATTACCTTTTCATTTATAAGTTAGACTTTTATTTTTTATAAGTAGGCGCTAGCGTCCTCTTCCTTAGGTTTAAAGGTGCCTAGCGACATGTCCTAAGCGACTATCGCTAGCGCTAAGAGTTAGCACCTACTACGCGTGGCTAGTCTATAAGGCTAGTCTAGGACTAGCTCTCTACCTTTCTAGGTCATCATGATACCATAGGTTGAAATGGGGTGAGTCGTTAGAATTATAACACCTTACTAGTGCAACATTAGTGCTTTAAGGTACAGCTCTTATAATAATAGGATATGGGGTCTAGTCTAAGTCTAGTAGTGAACTAACTAAGTAGTGCTTTATACATTAACTAACGACTAGAGATCCCATCTCTAGTCTTCTAAGGATATATATATTGTCCTCCTAGTCTCTAGTCCTATGCTAGTAGTAGAAGTCTCTTCGCTCCTCTTACTCTAGTCCTACACTAGTGGCCCACTCCTTACTAAGCGTACTATACACGACTAAGAACATGTGACCCTAGGACCCGCTAGGGGTTACGTGACTAGTGTTCTACTAAAGACAATGCTCACTACCTTATAGGTACGCTTAGCTAGGTAGGGCACGCTAGCTCTATAAGGAATAAGGTGTGTGCGTACACTATGGCTAAATGCTACCTAAAACATTTAACTTTTGCTTTCCTATAACGTCGTGGTTTAATAAGGTTTCGTTATAACCGTTCTTTCCTAGCTTGTATAAAAACCCATCCTCTCTTTTTACCTTTTCCTAGTTAAATAGAGCACTCATCACTCTATCGTACTCTTCGTTAATTAAGGTATGTAAAGTGGTTATATCATTGTACCCATCGTAGTCATGTTGTAGCATGTTCATTTATAAGAGTAGGTTGTCATAAACACATCTATTTACAACGGTCTATCTCATGGCATAAACGTCACCTATAACTTAACTATTTTTCTAAATTAACAAACTACTCACAACTTTCTTCCTTAGCCTCCTAGGCCTCTTTTTCTTGTTAATTACACATTCTAACTCCCATTCTCACTCACTCTTGCACCTTTCGTGTAGGTCTAAGCAGACATGGAGGCTTCCACCCCCCATCGCCCTATTCTAGGGACTTAAGATAGCGCTTTCTCGCACCCATAAGAACTACAATCAACCGCACTTTAAAGAGATAGCATAGGACACTTAGTATTAACACTATTCCTCCTCCTCGTCTTAGCTTAGATGATAGTTTTCTTACCTCTCTTTATGTAGAGACCTCTAACTATGCCCCCACCCGCCTCAAAAGCCACCCATCACTAGCCACATCATCCTTAGTGCTAAAAATAGTGAGCTAGGTGGATGTAGCAAAGACCTTAAAAAACTTAGGGGCATCCATTTTAGGAAGGGGGGAGGAGACTAGCAAAACAAGCGCATTTAGCTGTGATTTTCTGCTAAATCCCACCTACCCCACTTCCTTTAGGATCCGCAAAATCCTTTAGGAGCTAAGTGGCTCCACTAAGTACACGTGTGGCGTATAAGCTTACTTAGCTAATGCAATCCTAATAACTACTTAATATTCTATGCTTTATGCTAGCGCTTACTAGTCTTAGGTGATAATTGTGTTTAACCTACGTTGTGCTACGATGTAAGGCTAGCGCTAAGCTAGCACGTGACTAGCACATGACTAGAATAGAGTTTAGCTAGCCTAGCGCCACGCTAGAACATACTTCCATAGCTAAAGGCAAAATGGGAGATAAGCTTCCACTATATGGAATAGAGTTTAACGGTATAGGAATAGAGTTCTAGCGTAGGGCTAAACTTAAGGCATAGGCTTAGGAAGCAATTATATATATCCTCTTAGACTAGAGGTTAGACCTCTAGTCGTTAGTTAATGTATTAATCCTTTGTCTAAGCTGTCGCTAGCACACCGCTAGCACTTCTACACACATTGTTTCATAGTGAGCTATACCTTAAAGACTAGGGATAGTCTAGAGGAGGGCTTTACATGCGAGCCTAGAGATAAACTACGAGTACACCTAACATGAGACGAACCTACTCATGATAATACAGTGTGTAAAATAGTATGAACCCGTATACTGCCAAGCACTTTTCCTAACATCATAGAGTCTAAGCGGGTCCCGAATAGGAAATTTTGAGATAAATAAACATTGTGTTGCTAAGGTTATTATCATGTTGGTAGAGCAACTCTCACGCACGTGCCTTATGCTAGCATGTGCATTCCTTAGCAGTATACGGGCCGTATACTATCTTATCGGCGGTGCGGGAAATCCAGGCGGAAATCTCAATTTCTGGCCAGCCCCTCGTAGCCCCCCTGATTGGCCCAAACCCCGGCCCGCCAAGCCCCTTTTCAGGCGCGGAAATCCTCGATTTCCGGGCCAAATGAAGTGATAAGTGCCCTGATAAGTAGGCAGGCTACTTATCAGTCCAATTGCAGTCCGAATAGCCTCGCAAACGGGCCTAGAGGGCTGCATCCAGCCTGCCCGTGACCCCGCCCCCTCCATAGGCCCCTTTCACTTTGTTTGCTCTCGTAGAAGTGATAAAATAGAGAGGGCCTGCCCGCCCGCCCTCTCTATTCAACACCACCACCCCCGCCAACCCAAAGCGCCGCCACATTCCTTCGAGAATATGGCTCAGAATGAGACTGTCTCGCGCCGCCTTGAGAACGAGGCCTTCCTCACCGTCGAGAGGAATAAAGCGCTAGCAGCAAAGACTGCTAGCCAGCCTCATAATACGGCTCGGAGTTATGCCTCAAAGCAGGCTCAATGGCAGGTAAGTATTGTTTTATTTATTCATCTATATCTATATACTATATATACTAATATGCCTAATAGAGATTCTGCGCCGCACGCGGCTTCGAAGACGGGGCTCTTGTCACCTAGGACAAGCTCGTCGCCTAGCTGAGCACCGACGTCTTGTTACGTCGGGTGCCGCCACGGTCTTGGAAGGGCAAGGGCAAGGGGCCGAAGGGGAAGGGGAAGGCGGAGCTAGAGGGGGAGGGTGAGAGGGAGGGGGAGGTGCTGCTAGAGGACGGTGACGAGGAGGAGGCTGGTGCCGTGGGCAGCCTATACACCTCAAGCACGGTCGACGCCTACGTCGCGGCCATGATTGAGCTGTATGATGGGCAGCTCACCCACGGCCTTAATCGCCATCCGCATCCGCGTGGACTAGCACTCGCCGGGCTGCTGCGGCAGCGCAGGAGGGAGCGGGACGTTAATGACCGCGAATCCTTTAAGGATCGGGGGGCTAGGGGCGTCGTCGCTGGGTATACGAAGGCGGAGTTCATGCTCATCCAGCGTGAGCTCTTAAAGCGGGCTGGCGAAGCCCCTCAGGTAAGTCTATTCATTAATTTACATACTATACTAACTACTCTATAGGCCCTCCGGACGAGGCTTGACATCCTCGCCGGCCACCATCTCCTCCTCCGAGGAGAAGATCGCCGGGTCCTCGAGTTGGCTGACCTCTGCCTCCTCGAATACCCTCCAACAGAGGGCCCAACCCCCTGTGTTGCTGTTGTCGCCCTACTGTCCCGTGGTAAGGCGAATACCACGGGGAAGAAACAGTTTATGGCCGCAATGCGGCACCGCGACCCCCTCCTCTGCACCATGGGCGCCTTAGCCCAATACGTCTTTTGGAGGTGGCATTGTTCTAGTGAGCCGGCACCGTCGTTCCGGCATCGCTAAGATTGGTACCGGCTCAAGATGTTAGTTGGGCGAGATAGAGAGAAAGAGATCTCTTATCAAGCCCAGCTAGAGGAAGTCGCCCGGGCGTTTGACGTCGCTGGCGTCACGTCAGTTAAGAAGACGCATGCCATGCGTGGCTGCGGTGCTCGTGTAGCTGAGCTGCATGGTGTCTTAGAGAGACAGGTTTAGCCCCTTTCCTTTCCTTTTCTTACTGTTACTATTACTATGCTAACTATGTCTATAGATCTCACGGGCAGGGCGATGGGACACAAGTTCCATTAGCAATGCCTATCTTACGAACCTGCCCCGGAAATTCCTTCGGAGTGCGGCTGGATTTCCTATGGAAACAGGTGGATACTTCCTACCGCGGGCTGAATTCGTGCCTCTAGAGAGGCTCTTGCGGAGGGTGTGGCCGTGGCTCGAGGAATGGGACGAGTGGTTCCGTCTCTGTGCTCAGAGACGGAGTTGGGCGGAGGGCGGGCTAGACGCAGATGACGTGGCTAGTGAGGGCTTCATCAAATTAATGAAGCATCTCCGCATCATACTACTGCAGGATCTTGCGATCCTGCAACTAGGTAAGCCCCTCCCCTCTCTATTTTCATTTATACTAACTAACTACTCTACAGATTATCCTAGGCTTGAGCTCTTTGCTCAGCCCTTATTTTTAGATCTAGAATGGGCATCGTTTGCCCATTCTGTACAGAATGGAGGGGTAGAGGACTCGGCGCCTCGGAGCTTGCTTCTTAAGCGAGCTCTGCCCGAGATGAGCAACTTTGTGGCGACGCAGTTTGATGCGTCGCTGCATCATACAGCCCGGCTTGCGAGCGGGCTCTCAGCCTAGGTAGGGCAGGTCATCTAGGGGCAGAAGATTCTCCAATCTCTGCTCCAAGGCGAGCTAACTATCCGCCTACCTACGACCTTACCAGCCCGGTTTGAGCAGCCGCAGCTATAGGTAAGTCTCACTCTCCTCTCTATTTTGATTATACTAACTACTCTACGATCTATCTAGGCAACTACCTCGTTGTTGCTCGCTGAGCACCCTCCGCCCCCCTCCGAATCGACGCCCCCCTTTGTCGCCGCCGCCGCTCCCCTGTCCGGATCGACCCTCCGGCCGCCTACCCCGCCGCCGCAATACGCCTTGTTTAAGGCACGGACAGTGGCGGACGTGTGGAGGGAGTGGAAGGAGGGCATTGGTGGGCCCCCTCTCGAGGCGCTTGAGCAGCGCTGGGGGCACCGCCTACGCCCAATGGCCCACCAGAGGGTGGCCTGGTCGAGGAGGAAGGTCCTCCTCGACGAGATCCTGCGCCTAAGGCAGGGTGGCTTGTCGGCAGCTGAGGCCGTCAGCCAGCTAGATGGTCTGCGTGACGGCAGATCCATCCGCAACCTGAGCGACCGGCTGACGGCACAGCGGACAGCTCGCCCGGGGCAAGAGGGACGGGGCGGGGGCAAGAGGGACGGGCTAGGGTGAGAGGGACGGGGCAGGGTGAGACTCTCGACCCGAGAGTCTCGCCCGGGGCAAGAGGGACGGGGCGGGGCAAGAGGGGAAGGGAGAGTGAGACAGAGAGGGTCTAAGGCAAGAGGGACGGGGCAGGGGCGAGAGGGACGGGGCGGGGCGAGAGGGGAGGGACGGGGTAAGACTCTCGGCCAAGAGTCTCACCTAGGGCAAGAGGGACAGGGCGCGAGAGAGAGACAGAGAGAGAGAGAGAGAGAGAGAGAGATAGAGACAGAGAGGGTTCAAGACATTTAGAATAGAGTATATAGAATTGAGACTATTAATTAAACTATCTAAGCTACGTCTATCATGTTGCTGTGATCCTATGATCCTACCTAATACCTTTGTTCAGGCGGCACAATGGTGGCACGGCGACAGCGACAGCGATATCTAAGGCTATAGTCGCTCTATTAATTCCATTTAAAGACTACAATATACTACTTAACTACAGCTATCATTTGAGCTATTTAGAGTAAAAATTGGTTGTGGATTGAATTGATCGCATTAATGTCTATTCTACCCTACGCATTTGCCCTACTGCTGCTCTGCTGAAAACGGCCGGTCGGGGTCGCAGCAGGCTGCAAAATGGTGGCATCACGACAGCGACGGCTATATCTAAAGCTCTAGTCGCTTAATTAAGACCATTTTAAAATTACAATATACTAGGCAATCAGGGCTATCATTTGAGCTACTCAGCAAGGGATTCGGTCGTGGGATGAATTGATGGCATTGATGTCTATTCTACCCTACGCATCTGCCCTACTGCCCACCCACATCCTCCCGAACACTTATCAATTTGGTGGCGGAAACCGCACACGATTTCCGGTAATCCCAGGGCAAGGGGCACCCCCCGATAAGTGCTCCTTACACACTGTGATAATAGCATCTGACATGAGACTAGCCAACCCATGATGATACATACATAGCTAGCCTAGCTCGCACATCAATACAATCCAAGTCGTCAGTCCTCGATGAATTCTCAACTGACAAATAGAGATGGCCAATATCCCCCACGTGTAATCGATCGCTCCATCGATCGTCATTAAAGAAGATCCTTCTTGCCTCATACTGAGAGAAATACACACTGCTTCTTCTCTTATTAGACAATATCCCTCACGTGTATCGTCAATCGTCATTAAAGAAGTTTCTTCCTGCGTCATACCAAGAGAAATACATGCTGCTTCCTCTCTTATTGGACAATATACGCTGCTTCCTCGTTAGACAGCAGATGCTAAGTGTGATTTGCAGCTTCCGTGTAATTATTTTCCAAAGCTACGGTGACGATCTCTGTATAGAGGGTTGATCGATAGTTCTTGACGACACTCCCAATCTTCTGCTACCCCCTCTCGTGTATATAAAGCCGAAGAATGTCCTTTAAATACATATTTGTATCATTACCAAGTTCATTAACCATCGCAATCACAACAAGAACAACATACACAAATCAACAAATCGACTTCCAGTTTTCAAACTCACAACCAGTCATCGAAATGCATGCCTCAAAAATCCTCATGTCGGTTCTGAGCCTAAGCGCCAGTGTCTTCGCCGCCGCGCAACCTATTATTCCCACGGTAGCCGCAGAAATCATGGCAGCCCCAACATCTACGCCAAAGGTCCTCACCGGGTGGGCAAACGCTCTCCAGCAAGGCGCCCAACGTCTGAAGAACCGCCAAGAGGATCCCCTCCTCTTTGGCATACCTTCCAACTACGATATTTTTTGCGTAAGTCTCTTATCTGTTTAGCACCATACTTCCATCCAAGAACGCAAACCTGGTCCTAAAAATTTCCCTAGACGAACTGCTGCAACGACAACTGCCCTTCACTCACATACGACGAGGGCGGAAAAGCGAGCGGCGGATGCGTAGCTTCTGTCTGCTGCAACATTGATTGCTCAAACTGGCCAGACCTTAATGGTCACCCGGAGAACTACACTCCTCGCACGGCGTAGACGATCAGTGCCTTAGCAAGATTGTCTACTTGAAAGTAGTACGATACTTGTTAAGAGCATTATTGATAGAATTGTCGCTGATTATCTTAAGTTGGTATTTAAAGAAGTCACCCGTGACTACAGTAGAATAAAATTGCCATCCACATATCGCTTTATAGAAAAAGGGACTGGCTACCCACACTCTCATATTAACAAAAAAAACTCAGTAAAGCAGGTTTCAGTTGATTTGACGCCACCACGGTAAAGATACATAGCAGGCACGCCTTTTGTTAGGCGTGCTCCACCTAAAATAGCTTAATTGAATGTACTCTTACGTACCTCTTCGTCGCTACCTCGCTAGCGCTTCATGTATTAATGTAATACCTACTACACTTACTAAGCTCAATTATTATTCACTTACTAAGACTTAGTTATAGTAATTCCTCTATTTCATAGGCTTTATATAATAATAAACAGCCTTTAATCATACTAGAGTACTGTATAGTAGCTCATTACTACATGTACAGAACTCACTGTGTAACACCCTACTAGTGCAGCACTAGTGCTTCGAGGTACGGTTCTCACAATGATAAGGTAAGGGTCTAGTCTAGGTCTAGTGGTGAACCAACTAGGTGCTTAATACATTAACTAACGACTGGAGATTCCATCTCTAGTCTCTATGGCTTTATATACTCGCCCTCTACCCTCTGGTCTCACGCTAGTGGCAGAGATCCCTTCGCCATTGCCCTCTAGTCCCACACTAGTGGGCCCATCCTTTTCTAAGCGTGCTGCACACGGCTAGGAGCACGTGACTAGAACCTCGTCTCTAACTAGGGGCCACGTGACCGGCGTTCTGCTAGGAGCGGTGCTCACCGCCTTACAATTATCCCCCCCCTTAGCGGTTGACCCTAACCCTACCCTAGCCCGTGTTTCTTCTAGCGCCATGGTTCTTAGACGTCGTCATCGCTCATTGTCGTTAACGACGCTAGCAATATTGTCGTCGCCCTCTAGGCGGCGTTCGCTAGTATTGTTAGTTGATTTTTAGGAATCTTCGCTTAAGTGTAGGTCCGGTGGCGCTAGGCGACGATTTCTTTGTTTACTAGCCACAAATTCCCTTTTCCTTTCTTTAATATTAACAAGTCTAGTCCACGCGCGTCTACCTAGTTGTCCTACACCTAGTGGATCATCGTAAGTATCGCCTTAGTTCTTTACTACCCTTTCTTCTATCGTTTATAAACTAACTAAGGGACCTAGCTTCTTTGTTTTTAGGATCGTCGTCACTACGCTTTATCTAGCGTCTTGATCTTAAACTAGAGTTTCCCCTTAATCTGTTCGCGTTTCCCGCACCTTAATCTATAAGTGATCTTTTTCATCTAACACTAGTCCGTTGCTAATTAATGTCTTTCTTAAATAGCTTCTTTTTCTCTACTCGTTAATACCGTTAAGAGCTCAATTAAGGTAAGTCTCTAGTTTGCTTTTAGGTGTCCGCTACTAACCTTCCTAGCATTAAACAACATAGCGCCTTAAAAGAAAACCATCGATCTACTAGGCTCGACCCCGCGTCCAACTAAGAACACGAGATCGACGAGGCCCGTCGCCTCTAAGGCCGCGAGCAACGCGACTCTAGTGGGAACCCTAAGACTAGCCGTGGAGACCCCCGCTTCGTCCCTAGGAGGTTCTAGACTTGCGCCGCGCTCTCATCGCAAGCGCGACGCCGTTAAGCTTCCTAGTAGCGCTCCTTCCACTTAGCGTCGTCGTACGCGCGAGTTAGATCCCTTTAACATCGAGGATGAATACGACAGTGACAGCAATCCAACCACTCTGACTCTAGGGAACCCTAACGTAATGGAGCGATTCCGCCGTCGCAAGGGCAACCGTGTTCGCTAGGTTACTCTAGTGTAGGAGGAGCCCGCCCCTAAGCCGTCGTCTAGCCCTAACAACGAGGAGGCTCATCTCACCACCTAGCTAGCAGAGCACTAGCGTAAGAAGGCTAAGAAGAAGGAAGCTAAGAAGAAGGAAGCTAAGAAGAAGGAAGCTAAGCGCAAGCGGCTAGCGGAGGAGGCGGCTACTCGCGAGGCTAAGCTAGATTCTAAGCTTAAGACTAACAAGGGTGGCTTAGTCTAGGGGTAGGGTGGTAGCAGTCGCGTTTAGACGTAAAACCGTGTTGCCGTTCTAGCGTTAGCTGTTCGCGATCTATATACTAAGTAGGAGAAGATGTACCTTCGTTGCGTTAAGGAGATAGGCCACTTCCTAGAGCTAGTCTATCACTAGTTCAACCCTACGTCCCCTATTTATGCAGACTGTTCTTATAAGAGCAAGCCTTATGAACTAGTAGGTCGCCCCCTTATTTTTCCCTCGTTCTAGGGATTGCGTATGCTAACGTGTTTTTCTCTTTTTTAGGTTCCCGCCCGCTTCTATAGCTTAGTTTCCCGTCTTTAGGATGCCGCTAACGACTACGTTACTACGGAGAACGCTAGCGTTAATCTAGCCATCCTCGCTAGGAGAGGGAAAGCTCTAGCTAAGCTCTAGAGGTAGGTGACTCGTGCTATTAAGCGTCGCCCCGTTAATCCTTCTATTGCTATAAAGAATTTCCTACATACCTAAGGCACTAGCGGCACCTTGTTAATTGCGACTAATATGATGTAAGACGCTCTTGCTAGACTTAAGTCAATCCTTTCCTAGGCTTTGTCGCGCGCCGTCTTAGACATTAATGCTAAGCTTCGCAAGGGCTTTAAGGAGCTCTGTGTAAGTCTTGCCTAGCACTAGTCTAATGCTCTACTAATCCCTAGCGCAAGACAATCTAGATAAGGATAACTAGCCCTTAGAGTGAGTGGCCCGTTAGGGCCTAGCGTTGCTAGAGTTGTCGCTAGCGGAGTTAGCGTGGGCGATCTTCTAGCGAATCCTATTTTTATAGGGATGGTTTCTAAGGTGTTTAGGTTTGCGCGTATGCTAGATTTTAAGGCTTCTGTGGCCGCGATGTCTCTAGAGGATATTAATGATGTTCTTACTAACGCTAATTAATATGATGAGGCGGCTAAGGAGGCTTTAGTTGCTGTTACACTAGAGGAGGAGCCCTAGGGTACTAGAGATTAGCTTCTTAACTTAGTCATTTAAGCTGCTAACGCTAGGATCCTTTCTAAATAGGTTCCCCTCTTAGCTAGCTTAATAGATGCCTCTTGTTAATACTCGTTTGCGCTTTTCTAGTGGCGGCCTTAGGTGTTTCTTATAGTATTTAGCGATGATCTCTCGTGATTCTCTAAAGTCTTCCTCTATGACCTACTAGTCGTCTACTAGAGAATATCCCACCCATCGGACTAGGTACTCATTCCTTAGTTTTCTACCTTGCTAGGTGACCCTATAGTCTAAGATTTTTTCTACTTCCCATTCTTTAGTCCCATCTACTAATTCTAGTCCTAGTTCCGCTAGCTTCTTACTAGGTCCTTTATAGTGTCTTTCTAGTAGGGAGACATAGAACACGTTGTGAATTAACTAGTATCGTTAGGGTAGTTTAAGTTTATATGCTTGTTTCCTTACTTTATTGAGTATAGGGAAAGGTCTTAACTAGCGGTGTGCTAGCTTTTTGCTTAGCTAGGTGGTTTTAATGTTCTTTGCTAACAACTATACTATTTCTCTAGTAGCATACTAGTTTAGTAGGTGCCTCTTGTTATAGTATTTTGCTTATATGGTTTTTGTCTAGGTCTAGTTTTCTTCTAGTTCTTTTCTTAAGCGGATGATTTGTTTAGCCCTATCTTTAGTAGCTAGTATCTCCCCTCTTTAAGGATCGTCCTCAATTCCCTAGCAGGTTTCTAGGTTTATACTATAGCGGGCCTAGTTAGGGGACATCTTAATGGATTCGTGGTAGGAATTGTTGTACGCGAATTCTATAAAATGTAGTAGACTAGCCTAGTCGTCCTAGTGCTAGTTATAGTAGATTCGTAAGAATCCCTTAATGCCTTAGTTCTAGCGTTCTATTTGCCCGTTAGTCTAGGGGTGGAAGGCCGTTAAGAGCTTTCTCTAGACTTTAAGGTAGAAACAGAATGTAGACTAGAACTTGCTAGTGAATACGCTTCCTTAGTCTAACACTATGTCATGGGGAATTCCTTAGTCTTTAACCTAGTGTTTAAAGAAGATTCTTGCTAGCTCTAGTACGTTAATGGTCTTCTTGCACGGAATATACTTCACTACTTTAGTGTATCTCTCTACAATCACTAGTATGGAATTAGATGCGCGGTCCTAGCCTAGTTCTATACTAGGTGGAAGGTCTATAATGAAGTCCATGCTTATGGATTTAAAGGGTTTTTCTAGTAAGGGTAGCGCTTACATTTCCCTATACAGTTTGTGCTAGACTGTTTTAGTATGTTAGCACATATCATAGCCTTTTACGTATTCATTTACGTCGCTAGTCATCTTTGCCTAGTAGTATTTGCGCTAGACGAGCTCTAGTGTCTTCTTAGTGCTAAAGTGTCCTGCTAGAGGATCGTCATAGTAGATCCTAAGGATCTCCATGCGCACCGCTTAGTCTAGTAGGACGTACGCCGCCCCTTAGTAGCGTAATAGATCCTTTTGATCTATGCCTTAGCTAGTAGGACCCTTAGTCTCCCGTGAGTTAACCTTCTTGCAGATCCCTACAGCCGTCTCGTTAGACAGCTAGAGGCTGTATATTAATTAGGTTAAGCTCTCTGCTAGAGCCCTATAAGCGTCCTCCCCTCTCGCTATAGTTGCTACTACTATGCGTAGGGTTCCCTAGGCGTGGCCCTAGGGGTCATATTCGTCCTAGTCATCCACAGCCACGTCCTTAACGTGCTTTAGGTCTTCACTATAGGCCTCTAGCATCTCCTTAGTAAGGATGAGCGGACCATCCTACCTTAGCTCTATGAGTCTAAGGGGTTCAGCCTTTCTCTAGTAGCGCTCTAGCATTCCGCTAAGCCTTCTAATTAAGGGCGTGTTGCCTCCTGCTATTGCTTGCTTAAGCTTATTCTATAGTGTTAGCAGCATAATGTTCTACTCGCCCTCCTTTAGCTTGTAGTCTAGTCGCTTAGAGGGCGCATCTGCTAGGTTAGCTTTGCCTAGCTAATAGGAGATGACGAAGTCATAGGCTAATAGGGTTTATACCCATTAGGCCTGTTGCTAGCTTAACACCATAGTGTCCATGAAGTATTTTAGGTTGTTATAGTCTGTTAATACCTAAATTAGGTGTTAACTCCCTTCTAGGTAGTGGCGCTAGTGCTTAAACGCTTTAACAATCGTGAGCAGTTCTCTGTCATGCGTCTCATAGTTCCGTTTAGCTAGCTCCATCTTCTTACTATAGAACGCGACTAGCCTCCATTCTAGCTTTCCTTGCGGGACACTAGCCGTAACTAGTTAGGATATTATAGTAGAAATGGTGAAACTAGACGCATTAGTTTCTAACTAGATTAGTCTCTTAGGGTTAAAGTGAACTAAGACTAGTGCGGTTGTAAAAGCCGTCTTTAGCTTATTAAAAGCCTCTTGCTACTCGTTTCCCTATACGAATGGGCCCATCTACTTCCCCTCCACACTACCCTTTATAAGGCTAGTGAGGGGCTAGACGATTTTAGAGTACTTATCTACGAACCTTTAGTAGAAATTAGCAAACCTAAGGAAAACCTAGACTTCCTAGAACGTGGCTAGTGTAGGCCACTTAGAGATTGCCTTAATGCGATCCTGTTCCATAGATACGCCCCTTCTAAATATAGTGTATCCTAGGAAGTCCACGCATTCTATATTAAATTCGCACTTTAAGAGTTTAGCGTATAGGTTAGCTGCGCAGAGCTAGTCTAACACTAGTTTCACGTAAGTGTGGTGTTCCTCTACCACACTAGAGTAGATTAGGATGTCGTTAAGGTATATAACGTAGATGACATCCACGAGGCCTACTAAGGTCTCATTCATATATGCCTAGAACGTTGCTAGTGCATTAGCTAGGCTAAAAGGCATCACTAGGTATTCCTAGTGCCCGTACCTAGTGCAGAACGCTATTTTCCACTCATTGCTAGGCCTAATCTAGAGGCGATGATACGCATTCCTTAAGTCTAGCTTTGTGAAAATGATGGCGCTGCCTAGCCTTTCTAGCGTTTCGCTAATGAGGGGTAGTGGCGTACAGTCCTTTAAGGTGACATTGTTAAGGCCCTAGTAGTCTACGCACAACTAGAGGCTCTTATCTTTCTTAGGGACGAAAATCACTAGTGCGCTAGCAGGGCTTGTGCTACGCTAGATCTAACCCTTTCTTTCGCAATCCTCTAAGTATTTGCGAAGAACGGCTAATTCTTTTTTAGATAGGTTGTACACTAGTCCCTATAGGGGATCCTAGTCCTTAGTTTCTATAGCGTGGACCCGCCGCCTTAATTCTAGTAGCTCGTCTACCTTCTGTTTAGAGAAAACATCGCGGTATTCCTAGTACACCGCTAGCACCTCCGCGGCCTTCGCGAGTGCCCTAATGTGGGGGAAGAAGGCGTATACGCCTAAGTCTTCATGTCTAAGGTCTAGGTCCTTTGTAGACACTATGGTGATGCGCTAGATATCTATTAGCAATCGCCACGACTTATCCGTCTAGTTGATTTATGGATTCACGGCCTCTATCTAGTCCATCCTTAGTAGAACGTTAGTTCTAGGGGACGAGACTAAACAGAACTGCTAGAGCTGTTAGGCCGCTTGCTCGTTACAGTTAGCCATCTAGATTAGCACGGCGCTAGCTCTATACACGTGGATCTCGCAGCCGTTAATAGCGGTCGCTTTAGATGGGGGCTCCGCCGTTAGGTCTAGCCCGTGCTCCTTTGCGAATAGGGGGCTAATGGTGGAGACCTCCGCCCCTAAGTCCACTAGGGCCGTGGTAGGTGTCCATCTAGCAAGAGTCTAGATTTCCACCTAGATCTCCATTTTCTAGGAGCGTATTCTACTATAGGGGATCACGACTTTGTCCCTTCTAGCTTTAATCTAGGTTAGGTCTAGTCATAATGGCTATGTGTCATCCTTTACTATCACTTTTCGAATGGCCGTGGCTTTCTTAGGGCTCTAGCAGTCTCTAGCGTAGTGGCTAGGTTTTCCGCAATTAAAATAGGTAAGGGGTGTTTCCTTTAAGTCTATAGGGGCCGTGGGCTTCTAGTGTTTCCCTAGTCCCTAGTTCCTATTGTCTTGTCCGCCCTTTGTAAACTTACGGTGTAGCTAGCGGTTAGAGAACCCTAAGCCCTTTCCCTCGTGTTCCCTTTTGCCTTTGTATAGGGTCGTGGGATTCCTTTCTTTCTCTAGATTAGCCTAGTTAGCCTAGAGGAACGAGCTCGTCGTTTTAAGCATCGCAATGGTATTAATGAGGGACTCTTAGGTGAGATGTTTCGTTTGCATGTATCTATAGTTAATTAATTGCTAGCGTACTTCTAGCGTGAGCTTAGTAAGCAAGTGATTTGTCTTCTATGACTTAGTGTACGGGTCTAGTTCTTTCTCAAGTTCCTTAAGGTAGGTGGCGAATTTCTAGATCCCTTGCCCTAGTCTCTACTTTGCTACGTTGTACGCAATGGCCACGATGCGCTAGCGGTTTTCTAGATCAGTATGCAGGTCCCTTAAGAATGTCTTAAAGTCGTGAAAAGCATACTCGTTAATGCCTGTGCCTAACTAGGTGCATTTAGCATCCCATTCCTTCACTAGTTCATAGTTAAGATATTATGCCGCGAAGGTAACCTTCTAGTATTCCGTCTAGAATAATGCTAGTTAGTATTAGAAAGTACCCTAGACTAACGCTAGGAACTCATCGAGCTCCTAGAGGGTTTTGCCCTTATAGGACTTAAGCTCCTTAAACCTTCCTACCGTTCTTAGAACTAGCGTCGAAGTTAGAGTAGGTGCCTCTAGCTAGCTTAGCTCTAGTGTAGGCTCGTGGCTGTTAGGGGTGCTTAAGCGTGCACGTTTCTTACCCCTTTCCTATCTCTCTACGAATGTCTAGACATCATCTAGATACGATGCTAGATCGTCGCCGTGCATTTCCTAGTACAAACTAGTAGTCTTGTACATAGCTTTATAGATTACTCTTTCGTTTGTAAGTCGGACCTTTATTCTTTGTAGGCGGGCGCTAGCGTCCTCTTCCTTAGGTTCGAGAGTGTTTAGCAACATGTCTTAAGTTACTGTTACTAGCGTTAAGAGTTAGCGCCTACTGCGTGTGGCTAGCCTATGAGGCTAGTCTAGGACTAGCTCTCTACCTTTCTAGGTCATCATGATACCGTAGGTCGAAAAGGGGTGAGTCGTTAGAATTGTAACACCCTGCTAGTGCAGCACTAGTGCTTTAAGGTACGGTTCTCACAATGATAAGGTAAGGGTCTAGTCTAGGTCTAGTGGTGAACTAACTAGGTGCTTGATACATTAACTAACGACTGGAGATTCCATCTCTAGTCTCTATGGCTTTATATACTCGCCCTCTACCCTCCGGTCTCACGCTGGTGGCAGAGATCCCTTCGCCATTGCCCTCCGGTCCCACACCAGTGGGCCCATCCTTTTCCGAGCGTGCCGCACACGGCTAGGAGCACGTGACCGGAACCTCGTCTCTGACTAGGGGCCACGTGACCGGCGTTCTGCTGGGAGCGGTGCTCACCACCTTACACACTGTTACATTAGGAATACCTTCTAATCACCTTAATATATTAAGAATGCACTTAGAATGTAGCATGAGAGAAGGCATGTAAACAAATATTATTAGGAATGAGTGGAATTGCACTTCAATCTAATATATTCCACTTGCTGAATAGCTAGAATTATTCCTCTTTTGTATTAGTTTAATCATTATCATTATTATGGTGACTATTGCTTCGTCTCAAAAACTGAAAAATACCTGAGAATAAGGCAGCTAATTAAGCATCGTGAAGGTTAGGTGGTGGAGCTAACCCCCAACGAAATAAGGTGGTGCCGGGCCGAACCGGCACCGAGGGCCCTAATTCCTTTGAGCCTAGTCATCCATCCCTTGGTCCAAATTCCCTTTTAATATTATATTTCTGGTCAAATCATAACAACTGAGGAAAAGTTGGCAGACGTCCGTACGCCCTCTCCACTCCATCGCCTACACTAAAGAAGTCCATCTAGAATGGTCTCTCTAGGCGCCGCCCTGGATGCGGGGCCGACGTGAAGCGCAGAAGGGCTGTACGGAATCAATGCCTCAGGTATCCAGTAATTTGCCCGCTGGCTGGCAGGATGTGGCTGGACTTGGGGTCAGGTGTCAACCTCCTCTTTCATGCACTCACATCTCGCCTGTTTCAAGTGAGGGGAAGCCTTCTTCAGCATCTATCTACTCCTCACCAGAGCTTTTCGACATTGTGTTGGGCCCTCATTCCACGCCCTCCATCGTAGGACTCGTGATTATATATGTTGCTAGTAGCCTTCTTCATTTCCCACAGTAACCCAAGCTGGCAGTTAGAAGAGGAAATGACGGGCAGCTTTGCACCATGATGCCCAATAAAGCGTACAAGTCGTATGGGATTTTCGCTCCTCCCAAGACTCACCCCACAACACCAATGACGCCAGTGCCTTATGACACCTAACCGACATCCCTGTGAGCCGAAAACCCCGTAGTAAATCTGGCTGCTCGACCAAATTGCGAAAATCTCAACACTGAGTAAAAACAATAGTGTTTAGACTCTTGATTATCTTGCCTAGCGACTTTTCTTTCCAATATATACTGTCACTTATTGATAACTTATACAATGGTTCATTTAATTACTGCCAAGGATATACCCCTTTAACCCCGCCTTACTCATGCGACGCATTTACGACGGCCAAATATGTAAACGTTATTAGAATGGCATGATAATCGTATTCGTATCTACAGCACCTCATCTTCCAAACCATGGCCCCGAATCTCGCTCCCTCCCAGCATGATCTTTTTCGTGACATGATACTTCACCAGAAACTCACGATTGCGAAATGGCCGACGCTACTGGGTGTAGTGAGCGTTCGATCAAAGCAATACGCTCAAATCTTCGTTACTTCGATCCAAATAACAGTTTATACCATCAAAATTTCTGAGAAGTTCATAAGACAAGAAATAATTATGCCCACAGGTAAATAAAAAAATTCTCGTCAGTTATTGCCTCTGATCTCAATATCGCCATCAGCAGGTCGAGCTCGCCATCTTCTATTGAGAATAGTGAAAGCTGGAGAGCGACGGGTCGTAGAACTTTTATGTACATTAGCCTTCTTTTTTTCTGCACTTTCTTTAATGCTCTTTACTTGATTATGTTGGAAGACTTCTAAAAAATTTGTATATTTCTCTGCAACATATTGCAAACAGGGCGGTCGGCTTAAGGAGTCACAATATACCATCTCCAATAAGACAGACAGTAAGAGGAAGAGCCCAAGAATAGCAACTGTTGCCAATCCAATGGCTTTTGAAAAGGCGGAAACTGTAACAGTCGGTCCACCTTTCCCAGCAAGCGTGTTGAAAATTGGCGGGACAATTGTGAAGGGCAATAAAATGGTAGTGAAAACGAGAGCCGCCGTGTTGAGAGTACGAGCATGCTTATTAGAAGCACGGTTATTCTCGGAATTGACAACGCCGATCATTCCTAGAATGCTGTCATGAATCTTCGTAGCCCGCTTCTCTAGTGCGTCCATCGATGCTTTGAGTTCGTAAAAATCCTAGTAAATGCTCTTCCAAGAGTCTTTATCCGCCTGCTTAGCGACAAAGCCATTTGGGCGACCAAGATTGACAGTTGGCAACGATTCGTGAACATTCTCTGGCTTCATTCCTGCTTCCGTCGAAGCAAGACCGTGTAAAATATCCAGGCTTGCGCCAATGTCCCTCTGATGTCTAGTGATGGCAACTCGCCTTGATCTAACCTCTTCAATTGTCGTGCTGTCCAGACAATTAGAAGACCGCCATTCGAGCAAGTCAAGATCAAAACTACGTCTAACGACCAATCGTGCCCAGTTCGCAGAGACTAGTCTGAATAGAGGGGCAGTAAAGACTCGGATGAAGCCGTCAAATTCCTTCGTGGGTGAAAAGTTGTGGCCCGTGATAGTCTAGAGCAAATTGGCTAGACCACGTTTCTCATGAGCCCTTAGAGTGGACCGCGCTGTGAAACAGTCATATAACTGTTGTCTTAGGATCATGTCATAAGCAGAGGCATATGACTGTTTCTCCCTTTTTTTTTCCTAGGCACTAAGTCTAATTGTTTCCCACTCGCCAGGCGTTGGGATAGCGTTCGGTATCGACCGAAATCGAATTGAATTGGAGCCCCCATGCACCGAACACTTTAACAGATACTGCGTCAGCGGTCCGTCTTCCCTTGGCTGCGCAACATGAAAGGGAAGCACAGGGTAGAAGATGATAATGGCTGCTCTCAATTAGTTTGTGATGGTCGACATTTAAGGAGATTTTCTTACATGTTCGAGGATGGCCAACAGGTTCCGAAAATATCAAAACCCTATGTGCAAGGTTGAATTGAAAGACATTCTTTAGTTCATCTCCATGATCATTCATGAGGACCTCGAAGCCGGATTTCATTTCCACGTTCGTCATGCTTCCTTGCCAATCTCGCTCGCAAATCGGAAAGTAGTCCCATCCAACCGGAAAGAGGAAATGCTGATCAATGTTTTGCTTGATTTGCTCGTGTCCTTGAATTGCAATGTCTTCTTGTTTTTTCCTCTTGACATTTGACCAGATATCCTTGAATTCGAGGTTGCTTTCATAGAGCTCATCGAAGTCTATCTGCACAGCTGAAGGAAGACGAGAAATCAGCCTGCCGGGAATTGCTTCTGTTCCAGGAAGGTGACGATTGAAGAAATCGGCAGATATCCCGAACCTTGCACTAAGTAGCTTAGCAACCTGAGGACTGAGTCACGCTCGGCGAAGATCCTTGCGCATCCGCCTTGTCTATCTTCAAGTATAAACTGTAGGAACTCGTGCATCCAAAGCGAGGATAGGTTTTTAAAAGTCGTTAAGCTTGTGACAGACCAATCTGGATACAACTCAGCATGAGGAATTTTTTTATACCATTGTTCGATTCGGGATCGCTTCTGATCTTCACTAAAGAGCCCCTTAAAGGGGGGGTTTGCTTTCTGGAATCCATTGTGATAGGGATGCATGGATTGCATTTTACAGAGAAGAGCGTAGGTTCGAGGAATATGCCTAGTTCGGGGAAGAGATGAGTGAGATATGAGGTGCATTATATGACTAGCGAGCTGAAACTTATAGGGACAAGGAGTGTAGTGTGGGAGGGAAAATTGTGTTTAAATAGGCCTGCGAGGCTAGTTGTGACGAATGCGGATACTAATATGGGAATGCTAGCTGTATGCAACTAGCCTACAATAATATACTCCGTGACTAGATGCAGCTGCAATTCACCAAATACCACGCATCTAAATGCTAGGATGCGACCGCTATCACCCCATAGTTGGCCACTCCGATATATCTTTCGACACTATTATTCTTCAGAAGAAACGGGATGTCTGCTCTATTTGTGGACTCGTATGACTGAAAGCTTCATCCCGCCGTGAACCCTAAGTTCGAAATACCTCACATCGTCGTACGCTAGGTTATAGACATGGCTATTTAAAAAGGTCACGTTAGGATCCTTCTAGACTATTAATTCACTAGCGGTCTAAACCAAAATTGCATTGAAATAAGGAACTAGCGACCTTTAGATTAACACTCACCACGCAATTCATCATTGTCTGTCCTCACAATCGTCTTAAGGCACTACTCTCCCTTACCTCCTAGTTATTCCTAGCGAGTCCGATTAGTCTTTTTTTGTCTTTTTTTGTCTTTTTGTTACTTTATGAATTTTTAGATGATGACCATATATAAAACTATAGGCGCAGATTGATTCTCGCTCAACTTTGTGTAGTGGGGATGTTCATGTGTGTTGCATTGTTCTTGTCGCCGTTACAATAATGGTTTTAGAAGGGCAGATGTAGGAATATTAGGGATTATCTATTAAGCTAAGAATTTTAGCTTTAGTTAACTATGCTGTTGATGGTAGTAGTAGTGCTATGGTAGTGTAGTGAGTCATGCATATGACTCACATTGCACACTACATTTTATATAACGAGCTTGTATTCTATAGTTCTATAGTTTTTAATTAATTAATTTAATTTTATACAATGTGTAGGTTGCACTGCAACTTTCAATCTCAACATTATCTTAATGGACATGTTTTTTTTTTTTTTTTTTAGGGTAATGGAATTTAGATTAAAGGCCCCGCAAGCGTCGCCCCGCAAGCGTCATCCTTAGATGTATAGTATTCTTAAATACATACTAGCATTAGAGAAAGCGTGGTTAGATCCACGCCCCATCCGTTCTTAGTCGTACATTATTTAAAGCACATATCATGTCTCCATCTTTAGAAGCTTAGTTCCATTTAGGGAAACATTCTAATATGCTTGTAGAATGGTTTAACTTCTTAGAATTTCATCTCGCAGCTAAATGCAGTCACTAGTTTTAGTAATAAGAAATTACACATCATCGTTAGTTTTAAGCTAGACAAATGTTTTAGCTAGGACTAGCACGTAGGTTTAACTAGTTCGTGTCATTCCTATACCTATTTATATCTATAAAGGAAGCGATGCACTTATTAAGATTAAAAGTTGCAGTGTAACCTACACATTGTATAAAATTGAATTGATTAATTAAAAACTATAGAACTATAGAATATAAGCTCGTTATATAGAATGCAGTGTGCAATGTAAGTCATATGCATGACTCACTACACTACCATAGCACTACCACAACTATTAATAGCATAGTTAACTAAAGCTAAAATTCTTAGATATTAGGGATTATCTGTTAAGCTCACTCCTCCGTAGTTAACTAGCTGTTAGAAATGAGTTGTAGAGTAGAAAGTAAACATCCTAAATTCTAACACTCCTCTATAGGGATCGTCTAGCTCCTTTAACTCCTCCGTTTGCCTATTAGCTACTTAAGAAAATGCAATCGTTTAGTCACCGCTTAGATGTTACAGCACACCCTGTTTAGTTAGTACGACCTGTAAGGTCACGTGTGAAATGGACTATAGGGTCACGTGATGGATCTTAAGGATTAAGGATCGAGGTTTTAATCTTATTAATCCAAGGATCCTTTAGCACGACGCCTCTATATAAGTAGATAGTATTTCTTTAGATAGGAGCTTCGTGCTTAACTTAATATAGTATCTTATACATACTAGTAACGTGTTACTTAAAGCCTTTATGTCTAATCCCCTGCCTCCTCTATTAAGTTAAACCTTTACGCAAGAAACCTCCGTGAGTCTTATACGTTTAAGACCTAGCGTTACACTTTAAGCACCACTTCTACGAGGTACCAGCTCATACATAAAGCAACCATGTTAGGATCTAGGAAAGCCACCGCCGTGCTTAGCCTAAAGGGAAGCACCGTCGGCACCCCCTCTACGCTAACATCGTCTTAGAGACCTAAGCCCAAGGATGAGGAGATGCCTAATGCACCTATCATCTCAGAACTTAGGGAAACCCTACGTGTTAAGTTGCCTAACACTTACTCTAGCAACTAAAAAGAACTTAAAGTGTTCCTACTTTAGGTTGAACTCTACACGCACTTTAACGATGACAAGTTCCCCACTAACGAAAGCTATGGTTTGTGGACAGCGTCTTACTTAAGGGGGGAAGCCCTTCGTTAGGTTAAGCCCTTCCTTAAGGACTACTTCTAACATGAAAGCACCTACGGGGTAATGGCTACTACGCAATCCATGTTTAGCACCTAGAGAGGGTTTAAGAAGGAAATCCGCCGCATGTTTAGCAACATTAACGAGGTTAAGACCGTAGAAGACCACCTATATGGGCTAAGACAGATTAGCAGCGCTCTCACCTACGCCACGGAATTCTAGAGATACGCTAACTAGACAAGTTAGGACACTAGCGTGCTAATTAGCTACTATCGCCGTGGGCTAAAGAGCCACGTCCGCATGGAACTCGCGCGAATGGAGCGTTAACTAAAAGATATAGTCTCGTTAATTGAACATATAGTCTAAATTAACAACTAGTTGTATGAATTCTAGAAGGAATGACGAACCTATAACGGCCTAAAGAAGAACCACTAGTACTAAGGGAATGAGGGACGAAAGAGGGACAACTACCTACGGGACAACTGTTAGTTAGATCCTATAGAGCTTAATGCTACATTTAAACAAGGCGAACGACCTTAGAACACTACTAAGGATCGCTAGTTTAAGGAACGCCTATGTTTTAATTGCGATAAGCTAGGACATATAGCCTAGGACTATAGACAGCCTAAGAAGAACTAGGAACGTAGGTCCTAAGGAAAGGGGCGATAAGTAAACGCTACCTTTTAAGGTTAACTAAACGCGACTAGGGGAAACCTACACAACGATTAGGTTATTACGAGCTAAGAAATGGAAGCCTTCCTAGCAACGGTAGGAAGTGACAATGAGTTAGAATACTCACTTGTGAACGACCCCCTCACGCGATTAGAAGAATCCTTCGTACGAAAGGAAGCCGTGGCGAAGTTTTACGAACAACGTCACGCTACGCACAACTACCCTAACACTATAGAAGCCTTTCTAGGAACTAGGGATGACCTTAGAGAATAGGATGAACTAGTTTTTTAAGAAGTAAAGGAGGACCCTTACTTCTAGGAACAGGTGGACAAATCCATGAACAAACTAGCTAAGGAAAAGGCAGAGGACCTTCCTAGCTTTGTTAAACATTATTAAGCAGTCTACTCGTAGAAGAATCGTAACGAAATAATGGAAGAAGAGTTCTGTAGACTAGCACTTGCGACGCCTAAACTAGTGGAGGAACGATTCCTAAATGAACCTACGGTAGAAGACATTGTAGGGGACGAGTACTTAATGAATTGCAACCCTACTTAAGCAGAGATAGAGGAATTAGAGGAAAGAGTGAAGGAGAGTCGCTAGAGTAATGAGAGGAATGACGTGATAGAGACCAATCACCCTTAGCACTATTATTTACCCTAGAAGGACTGCTACTAACACGACTGCGTGATGCATTAGTTAGAAAAAGACAAAAACGACCATTTTCCTTAAGCACGGATACCTGTGTATTACGACTAGAACGAAATGATGGTGATCATCTAAAGACGGAGATCCACTAGACAACTATAGTTAAAAAACTAAGTGTCCTTGTCGTTAATAGGCCATTAGCGAGTAACAAAGAAGAGCTTAGGAAACAAAAACAATAGTTATGCGTAATAGCAGGTGATAAACAATTATACCTAGTCGTTAAGATATAAGGACGACACCTCTAAAGCATGTTAGACTCTAGAGCAACGGGTAACTTTATGACGGCGAAAATAGCAATGGAAAACGGATTCTAGTTGCAACTAAAGAAAGAACTATACCCGCTATTCGTTATAGACGGTGAAGCAATATCGTCTAACAACGGCATAGTAACGTAAGAAACGGTACTATTAACGATGGTTACCTTATGAGGGCATATAGAACAAATCTAATTTAATGTCATTAACATGGAGAATCATGCGATGATACTTAGCATGCCTTAGTTAAAAAGACATAATCCATGGGTGGATTAATGGAGCGAAAAGATTACGCTAGACTAGTGTGACTACCTACGCGCGCCACTAAAGAGGGAAAATGCCACCCTAGGCTAAAGAGAGTTATGTGCGACCTCTAAGACACTAGAGGACCTAGCCTAGGCCTCCTCACTAAAGCAAATACTAGTGGAGTATAAGGAATATAAAGAGCTATTCTAGGAAGCCTCTAAGAACGAGGCACTTCCTTAGCACTAACCCTAGGATCATGTAATACTTATTAAAGAAGGGAAGAGTCTACCATTTAGACCTATATACTAGCTATTAGAAAAAGAGCTAAAGGTACTTAAGGAGTACATTAATGAAAACCTCGCGAAGGGATTCATACGACCATCTACATCGTCTATAAGTAGCCTAGTACTGTTCGTACTTAAGAAAGACAGCTCCCTACGACTTTGTGTAGACTACCATGCACTAAATAACATCACGATAAAGGACTAGTACGCGCTACCCCTTATTAACGAGTTGCACGATAGATTTCAAGGAGCGAAAGTCTTTAGTAAGCTAGACTTGTGAGGAGCGTATAATCTAATCTAAATTAAGGCTAGGGAAGAGTGGAAAACAGCATTCTACACCCGCTATAGCTTATTCGAATATAGAGTTATGCCTTTTAGGCTAACTAACGCACCCGCACCATGTTAACGCTTAATGAATGAGACTTTACATGAGTACTTAGACATCTTCGTCACTATGTACCTTAATGACATTCTCATCTATTTAGAAAATGAGAAAGAGCATGTAGAGCATGTTAAAAAGGTATTAGCTAAACTACGAACTAATAGCCTACTCCTAAAACTAGAGAAATGCGAATTCTATAAAAACTAGGTAGAGTTCCTAGGTTACATTATTAGAACGCACGGGATTAAGATGGACTAAGCTAAGGTCACTGTAGTACTAACTTAGCTAACACTAACTACGGTAAAGGAAGTGCAAGCCTTCCTAGGTTTCGCTAACTTCTACTAAAGGTTTATTAAAGGATATTCTAAAGTGGCTAAACCACTTACGAGGCTCACTTAAAAAGACCTTGAGTTCGCATAGACGCCATAAGCAAAAGAAGCATTTAAGAAGCTAAAGAAGAGCTTCATAGAGGCACCTATCATAGTCACGTTTAACCTAGCTAGAAAGATTGTCTTAGAGATAGACTCCTCTAATTTTACAATTGGAGCCTGCCTTAGATAACTAGACGAACAAGGAAAGCTTTAACTAGTTGCGTACTATTCCTAAAAACTGTCACTAGCGGAACTTAACTACGACATCCATGATAAGGAACTCTTAGCAATTGTTGTTGCTATGGAATAATGGAGGGTATATCTTAAAGGATCCACATACCTAGTATAGGTATGGATAGACTACAAGAACTTAATATACTTCACTACTACTAAGGTGTTAAACTAAAGACAAGTTAGATGGGTAGAAACACTCGCATCTTACAACTTCGTAATCTCATATAAGAAAGGTTTAGAGAACGCTAGAGTAGACGCTCTTAGTAGACGAACGGATTACGTTAGACTAAAACAAGAGAGACCGCGAGCCATCCTTAAGACAACGGACTAAGGAATTTAGTATAACGAATTACTCGCTACGATATTAGTAGTGGAGGATTTAGAAGTTGTATAGAGACTAAAAGACGCATATTAGAGCGACGAATGCGTAAAGAGAGTTTTAACTAAAACTAAAGGAGACTTTACCATTAATAGGTAGGGACTCATCTAATTTAAAGGGCTTGTATATGTCTTAAATAAGGTAAGGACTACGCTAGTCCGCGAACAACACGCACTCCTAGCGCATGGCCACTAGGGAATTACGAGGACCTTTAAAAGGATTGTAAGAACCTACTACTTCCCTAGACTAAGGAAGTAGGTAGAGAAGGTAGTGTTAGAATGCGACATCTGTTACAAGTTAAAGTTAAATAGGCACTCGCTGTATGGACTTTTGAAATCACCACCTACACTAAATGGAGCCTAGAAGTTAATTGCTTTAGACTTTGTAGTTAAACTTCCACCCTCTAAGGAACTAATGACAAATGTTGTGTATAACTCAATCCTAGTCATCACAGACAGACTTACGAAGTATGGACACTTCATACCATATAAGGAAGCTAGCGACGCTATTAAGCTCGCGTACACCTTCCTTAAAGTCATCATTGTAAACCACGGATTACTAGAAGAGATAATTTTAGATAGAGACAAGCTCTTCACATTAAAATTCTAGAAATCGCTAATGGCTTAGCTAGGCGCGAATCATAAGCTATCGACAGCTTTTCATCCCTAGACTAACGGATAGACGGAAAGACTAAACTAGACCCTTAAACAGTATCTACGTAGCTATGTTAACTAGTAGTAGGATAACTAGGTCTAGATCTTACCGCTAGTATAGTTCGCATACAATAGTGCTATAACAGAAACAACGAAAGTTTCACCTTTCTTTACTAATCACGGCTACTAACTAGAGGCATATAGAGAGCTACGAAAGGACAATACCTAAGCTAAACAAGCAATGCTTAAGGTAGGAAAATTAAAAGCCTTTTAACAACAACTATCTATAGATATACAATTTCTTAACGAAAGATCTACTGTTTACGCTAATAAAAAGCGCAGTATGGAACCTACGCTTAAGGAGGGGGATAAAGTATACCTACTCTAAAAACACATAAAAACGAAACGACTAAGTATGAAACTAGACTTTAAGAAGTTAGGACCTTTTAAGATTCTTAAGAAAGTGAGCTTAGTTAATTACAGACTGTAGCTACCTAAGGAATCATAGCTACACCTAGTATTCCACATATCATTGTTAGAACTAGTAAGAGGAAACACACTACTCGCTATAAATGCTAAACTCTAACTAGAAAACAAACTAGACATATACGAAGTTGAAGAAATCCTAGACTAGAGATTAGTGGGAAAACAAGAATAGTACCTAATTAAATGGAAAGGATATGAACATACAGAGAACACATGGGAACTAGCGAAGAATCTTAGCTGCTAGGAATTGCTAGAGGAATTCTAACGTCGCCACCCTAGGTCTCCTAGAATGAAGGAGACAAAGAGGAGAACAGGTTAGGCGAGTTAATGCCGTGGGCAGAAGGGTCTATAGTGGTTAGGATAGAAGCTTCGGCTTCTGCCTTTTTCCGCTCTACTTCCTCCGCCTCGTTAAGCTCGTCAAGGGTTGCAAGACCACGTTGCAACATCTTACCACCACGAGCCTTAAGCAGCTTTTGTTGCCGCGTAAGACGAAGCTACCTAGCCATAGCCTCTTACGCTTAGTTCATTGCTACATCCATCTCCTAAGCTAGACGTTCCTCTTCACGTTAGAGACGCTCCTAGTCACCTAAAGAAGGACTAGTAGCGTTACACTTAACGCTAGATTTCACGCACTCCACGCATCGCTTGGATTCGTTAGAAATAACGCACTTTGTATTACGATGGGCATAGCGAGAACACAAGGGCATTTCAATACTAAAAGACGTTATTCGTTAAGTAAGAGCAAGTCATTCTTTAATCTTTGTATGTTTGCTAGAAGACATGACGGTAGCGTAACCTATCTAAGTAAAGTTATGTAGGCACAACCCCGCTTAAGTAGTTAGCACATTTTCTTAGTTAGCGGACTAGGCCTTGAGGATGAGACCTAGGGAGGGGAGCTAGTGTTACGGCACACCCCGTTTAGTTAGTACGACCTATAGGGTCACGTGCGAAACGGACTATAGGGTCACGTGATGGATCTTAAGGATTGAGGATTAAGGTTTTAATCCTGTTAATCTAAGGATCCTTTAGCACAACGCCTCTATATAAGTAGATAGTATTTCTTTAGATAGGAGCTTCGTGCTCAACTTAATATAGTATCTTATACATACTAGTAACGTGTTACTTAAAGCCTTTATGTCTAATCCCCTACCTCCTCTATTAAGTTAAACCTTTATGTAAGAAACCTCTGTGAGTCTTATACGTTTAAGACCTAGCGTTACATTAGAGATTTATGCTAATTATAAGGTTTCACTATAATTTAAGCATTAACTCCTATCTCTATTAAAGACATATCTTAATATTTTTAAGGACATTCATAGGAAGAAGAATTAGTAACAACATTAAAGCTAAGAGGATGAAAATTCTTAGTATTGTGTAGATATAACGATTAAATAGATAGTTTTCTAGTCTAGATAGTTGGTCTAGCCTAGGGTCTAGCATAGGGAAGAAGGCTATCCGTAGCTAGACAGCTGCGGTTTGCCATTTTAACGTAGTAGTTAAATATGTCCCTAAGTGATATATATTTTAGTAGGTTGTCTTATTGATTAAAGAGCATAGAACTTACTATAGCTACGGCCACTTCGATTTAGAAATAGCATAGATGATGATTACAAAGCTACATAGAACGACTAAGGTTCCTAAGGAGGTGAGGAAGGTTTGCAAGGACTAGCCTTAAGCCTTCTATGCCTTCTTAGATCTAATTAATGCATCATTAATATCATTTATTAGTGACATTAGAACAGACTTAAACGTTAAAGTAAAACAATTTCATTGCAGAGGTAAAGTAACGAAGTAATAAACTCTTCTAAGCACCGCTATAAGACTTTAAACTACAAATAGGACTAGCTGCCTCCGCTATGGCTTAGGGGGCTATTACATTTCCGCCCCCCCTTATGTTCTTAGTGCCTCTCATGACCTAGTTGCAAAATCATGCTTAGCTCTATGCATTGCCGATGATGATTAGTTAGATGCTTTAGTTTGTTTTCTAGACTCACCTTAAAAGAATTGTAGGGCCTAGTTAATTTAGGTTATATTTCCGCTCATTTAGTGGAATTATAGAAGTTGCATAGGGAGAACATAGGTTGCGTAACAAATATGTATAACAATTGTTTGTTAATTAATTTAGTTAGCTATGTAGGTAATATGATGACGTTACGTTCACTTTCTAAGTTACATTCACCACCTACGATGGTTAAGAGTAAACTCTAACTATTACTTCATTCCTCTAAAACTCATGGTTAGTTGAACATCTTTATTTAAACATGCTATATTTAGAAACTAAGTATTCGACTTCTGCATATTAATTATCTTCATGATCTTCATCGTCTTCGTCGTCTTTATCGTCTTCATCCTTATAGTCCTTAGAATCCTAGCACGAATTGTCCTCATCTAAAGGTTCTACACTCCTAGGATTCTCCTAGTCCTTAGGAGCAACCTATAGATCCTTCGTTAATAGGTCTAGTTTGTCTAGATTAGCGCTTACGAGTTGTAATCCTAATTCGTTAGAGTGCAATAAGTTAAACTAACCTAATTGCTTACCTTTAAAACTAAGTCCTACTTTAGTAGGCATTATCTTTAGATTAATTAAACAGTCTCTATTAAACTCTACGTAGCTAAATGAACAGTGTCCTCTTCGCTCTTAATTTCGCTTCTCATCGTAGAGATTATTCTACTTAAATATAACATCTCTATCATTAGGAGTAAATTAAAGGGCTCCCTTATCTAGCTAAGCTTAAATTAGGTCATTAATACTGTGCTAGGAATAATAGCGTCCTCCCATAATGCTATTTAGTTCTAAGAGCACCTCTTAGTCTAATAGCGCTTCTATTCGTAGAACCTCACGTTTAGGCTAAAGCATAAAGTTTCTAAAGGTAGAATCACTACTCATCACGCCTTAAGTGAGCCTATTAGTAGCCATTCTAATGACCTTTGTATTTAGGAATCGTAAAGAGGAGAAGCTGTTTAATTCCATTGCCTTGTTTTATTTGTTAGTCCTCTAATATGTAGAGATAGCTAACGTAAGAAGAGGGTAACACGAATCAAACATAAGAGGGGTATCTAAAATATGAGGGCCATCTAACTTAAGGGCTATTAACTACAAGGTGGCATAGATGTTAATCTCTAACATCCTAGCACTAAGGGCCATTAGATTCTGTCTACATTATTCCTAGGAGGTCCCCTTAACAATAGGGACGGACTATTAGCCTCTATTAAGATTACAACTAAGAAAGAGGAATTGCTTTAAGGTGGATTAGCACCTTTAACTAATAGGCCATAATGTTTAAACTAGAATATTGTAGTAGCTAACTTAATTACTGTTCTAGTTTTCAATTTTAATAGCGTGAATAATGATTACAAAACTAGATAAAAACACTAAAGTGACGAGAAATTTTCATTATAAGGTTTAAGTGCTAAACGTCTCCATGAAGCTTTACAAAGCTAGAGGTAGACAGTTTCATATTCTATATCTAAATGTAGAGTAGAATATTCACCTACCTTCTAGTCTAATAGCTAACTAGTGCCTATTCATAGCACACATATATAAGTAAATAGAGTCATTAGATAGATTCATTCTATATGCTTTTTTTTACTTTTCCTTCTACATAGACAATCTTAAGTATTATGTCTAACATAAAGTATTCACCTCTTCTAACTTTAATCTATGCGAGTTGCTGTCTCTGCTATGTTTTAGCGGCCCTCACAACCCTAATGTTTATCATAGTCACATAGAGTAAGTCATGTGGATCTAAAGTGCTAGATTCAATCTAGAGAGAAAAGAAGGAAAAGAGGAAAGAGAGAGGAAAGGAAAGATCTATATATATAGGATGGGGTTCTCGTGCACAAACGCA
>Ga0209512_1000696_pt1 | contig 50688 bp, 49 predicted proteins | sample frozenSSSSmetaG_FD_184142 | JGI IMG/M metagenome (GOLD analysis project Ga0209512, IMG submission 184142) | Glacier valley bacterial and archeal communities from Borup Fiord, Nunavut, Canada, to study Microbial Dark Matter (Phase II) -... | ecosystem: Environmental > Aquatic > Freshwater > Ice >...
CTTGTTTAGATCATGGTGCGTCGCGTTCATGAAATGTGAAAGCGGCGGTGGGAAAATAGGTGCACGAGCCTCATGGTACCTCGAGGGGGGCAAATACTAAATGCCACCCACTGTATGTATGTACAGACACGTACACAGATGGTAATAGCAGTTGGTAGATACATAGATAGTACCTTGCTGTATGTATGAATACTTCATCTGAGAGTACATATCAAGTATCAAGTATCCCATTCTAATCGGGGTATTTATGTACATACACAGGTCCGTATCCGTAGTCCAGGTACATCGATGGGTACAGACAATACTCTGCACAGAGCCATTGCTGACAACGCCTCCAATGCCTTCGCCCTTCCTTCACCTCATTGACAATTTGGCATGGGAATGAGGACGGCAGTTCTGCGGCTGGCGGGTGGCTGATCGGCTGTGGTGTCCCCATAGTCCCCATATGTACCTATCTAGGTATATACAAGTACCTACCTAATCTAGGCCTTGTATCCATCCATCCCTTTACCCAAATGCCAAATCTTGCTTCCTGTCATTACTCTACTGGAGGCCGATCATCATGACCCCTCGTTCTCTCTCTCTCATCATGACACCTCTCTCTCTCCCCCTCCCTCTCTCTCTGCCTCTCTCTCTCTCTCTCTGCCTCTCTCTCTCACTCACAAACACACATTGCAGTCTGCGGCCCAACATCTCTTCCCTCGGGGATGGGAGAGTGCTTGCCCCGTAGTACTGGGTAGATTATATGCGGATATTGTATGCATTCCACTGAACCTCATCAAGTCAAGTTTCAAGGTTCATAATATCAAGTCCTCAATAATGTCGTCAAGCAATAATGATGCATACCTAGGTAGGTATGGAGGTATCAGATCAGTCAGATCATGGGATACGCTACTCCAGGTTGACAGGTTGCGCCTCTTCGAGAAAGATGCAGGATCCATCAGCAAAATAGCGTAGCATCCATCATCTATCTTCACTGCATTTCCTTTAAAGTTGAATCCCAACCAAGCGAGATGCAACTGTCCAAGAAATCTCTGTTGCTATACTCGGCAATTACCTCTCATGTATTGGTTCTTTCCTCGCTGATACCATCTATCTCATACCATCTTCCTGTTCTGATCCATCAATGTTCATTACTCGAAAGATCAGCTCATGGCATTCCACAATCCTATGGCCGAGCTAAGTACGCAAAAGGACTTCCAGTGACCTGATGAGTGCGAATCTTCAGACTGACATCGAATGCCGAGCCGAGCGTCAATGGAACTCGGGCCATAACCGATTTCTCTAGTCCACTATGGCGCTTGACGGTAGCTTTTTGTCGCAATGATAGCCGCTCTTGCAGAGTTCAGCTGTACTTATCATGCTTGCTCTTCACTTTTACATCCAACAATGCCTCATGGTAATCGCCTTCTCTCCTCGCCTTCTTCAGCTTTCTCACCTCGTCATCTTCCAACCCCCTCCCTACTGCCTCTTCCAATTCCTTTCTGCTGATCTTCTCTCTCGCCTTCTCCTCCTTGCCCTTCTTCAATCGCGGCTTGAAGCGCGCTTGCATCCGTATTCTTAGCGTAGTATTGAAGCTCACATCCGGCGCATCACCCCGTAGCTCAGGCACCACCGAGTTCTTGGTTGGAGGGGCTATCGTGATATATTGATCCCGCAGATTCTGGATTTGGAACGTCCCAGGCGTTGAGGCTGTGGGGTGTGCGAGGAAAGATTCGAGTGGCGAGACAGCTTCGGTGTCAGCGGAGAGAATACCAAATTTGTCGCAACTGAGGTATCTGAATTCGCATAGAACATCAGCCATCCGCTAACTTAAGATTTTCAAGAACTTGTTGTGAACTGGCACATACTTGCCATGATGCCCCTTAAAGCTGAAATTTTCCGTGCCAGCGACGCGGCTAGCAACCCATACTTGCCTCACATCATGTGGTTCTGCTGTTGCTGGATCTCCGTCGATGATATTCTCGAGCAGGCTCGCAAACACCTTGCCATTGGTATCGGAGGCAATGCAAGTAGGAGGCTCTGAAGGTAAAACAAAGACAATTGGTCCTACGAGATCGCTGGCGCTTTCTGCGCTCACCCAGCTGTCATCTGCCGCAGATGCATCTTCGTTCGCGGTCGCGACGGCTTTCGAAGACTCGGCGGATGCATCCCCAAACTTGGCGGCTGTGTCGACGCGTTTCCGCTTCCTGGGCTTTGGATCGCCTTTGAATGAAAGCGCCTTTACCATGATGGGTTCTATGTGGGGTTTAGCAACGTAGTGACACCGGACGGCGCATCTGAATCTCAGCCCTATGATGGGGAAATGACACTAGTTACCAATGTGGCAGGTGGGAAGCGGTCTGCTGCGGCAAATCGCCCCGCCCGTAGTGATAAGAAGGCGGCCACCTCCGAGGTCATGAAAACGGTTCAAAATGCTCATGTTAACTATATATTGCATTGTTTGCACCTTATAGATCCCGAGGTGAATTTTTGTTATCAGAAGTTTATAGGATGTCAGATTCTGCTGTGACTGTTAGTCTTGAGGCGCTTAGGAACGGTAAGCTGTTGGAATGAGTATGAGCTGCGGACCAAAACTGATTTTGGAAACTAGACGATGTGCCTTTCACCACTTTGGAGGCAGCTTTCGGCCCAGAATCACTGGGAATCATAATCATCGAAGATGTCGATCCTATGTTTGTCAAACTACGACAGCGACTGTTGTCCTACTCTTCCTATCTTGGAAATTTGCCCGCCGCACAGCTAGGTAGACAGCCAAAGCGCTTTCTCATGGATGTGAGATTTTGACAGTATCCCTAGAAAAACTAGAGAATCCGACCGCAAAATATCTGACTGGATGGTCGCTAGGAAAGGAGACCTTGAAAAATGGCCAGGTCGACACTCTCAAGGGATCATATTATGCCAATTGCGCTTTTTACGTTGACCCCGAATTGGAGGGTGCTGAGAGTAGTCCTGACTTCTCTTTAGAGAATTTTCCAGAGTATTTGAGCCCGAATATATGGCCATCGGAGGCTATGCTGCCAGGCTTTCGCAAAACATTTGAAGATTTATGCCGACTGATCATCAACACTGGGGTTGTGGTTGCCAGAGCCTGTGATCGGTATGCCGAAAAGCAAATAGACGACTATACGCCTGGATATCTGGAGCACGTTGTTCGCACCTCTAGCACGACGAAGGCTCGCTTGCTACATTATTATCCTTCTCCCCCGATTGCTGCTGCGAAAGGTCAGGATGATACTGTAGACGACGACTGGTGTGCCACGCATCTCGATCACGGCTGCCTTACTGGATTGACCAGCGCTATGTTTGTGGACGAAACGGCGGCATCATCACTCATTCAATCTCCTAATGCAGCTGACATTTACCTGCAAGCTCTGCCAGAGCTATTGAATTTGCCTGATCCCGAAGCAGGCCTTTTCATCCAATCTCGAAATGGGAAGACAGTGCAAGTTGAAATCCCACGGGATTGTATCGCCTTCCAGACAGGTGAAGCATTACAGAAGATCACGAAGGGCAAATTCAGAGCAGTACCACATTTTGTGAAGGGCGTCAAGCCCTGGATAGGAGATGGTGCGATAGCAAGAAACACGCTTGCCATATTCATACAGCCCAATCTTGGAGAGTTGGTGGACACCGACAACGGCATTAACTTTGGTGAATTTGCAAGAGGTGTAGTAGAGAAGAACACTATCAAGTAGCTTGGCTACACATGATGAACAGATGTGAGCTATTGACTGAGAAGGGGCTCGCGTCGGACTGTGAAGGGTTTCGAATATTGAGCATACCGAATCGAAATGTACCTACTTCGCGCTGCTTGAACATCCCGTAGCAAACATAGAGTAGTGCTCAAAGTTGCCCGGCGATCTCAAAAACAGGTCATGCAAAGCAACCCAGATGGATGCAGAATGACAAGAAAGTCTTTAAACAGGAACACCATGTATATAGGTATGCGACAGCAGGAACTACCTATCTAGGGCGTGCCAACGCCCGTTCCAATCCACATCATTGACAGCCGCCAATCACAGCTATCACTTGACTTATGTGATGTGATGATGGCTGAACGACACTTCCTACTTCTGAGATGTTACTGGTTGCTGAAGCTAAGTCAGAGATCATACGGAGTAGATGTCTGTTGCTATATGTAATCCGTATGTATGTACCTAATTGTTTCATAGCCAACAATACAAGAAACCACGGCAAACGTCGGAATGGACCTCAACTCGAAGACCCTTCAAAATAGAGTATCTCGACTCCTCGAGAGCTCTACGGAGCGAATTTGTTGTCGCCGTCTGGTCTCTGTCTCCCTCGCCAGGCCGGGTCTTGGCAGCATTCCAGAGCCCTGCCTGGCCCCTGAGCCAGGTGCCTCGCAAGTCGCTTCAGGAAATCATTGTTGTCTGAACGGCCACGACGCTGCAATAATCCATGGATAAGTACGCAGCAGTTTTGTATATGGAGTGGAATTGACATGGAAATCTAAATGCAGATGCTTCCAAACCCGTTTGATGTCGGATGATGCAATTCCCTTCATTGTATGCACAAGTATGTACATACAATATCTACATACCTACATATGTACATAGACAGGTACGAATTCACTGGCCTGGTCCCTGCCTTCCCGACATAATTGTTATACTCCATAGAGCAGACCGCCTTGCCTCCTCTTCCTTGGCCTGAAGCTGATGGAAAGGGAAAAAAAACTCGTCTCATCAATAATCAGCCAATTAACGCGGAGATTATCAATTTCTGCTTGCTCTACCTATGTATGTATGTACCTAGGTAATAATGCCCTGCAGTATGTATGTACTGTGTAGTCTGTAGATTAGAGGTACCTACGGTCCCTATATATGTACATACCTCAAGGTAATATTCTATCTATTTTACGCTCCTTACAACCACCAGTCAGTAGTACCTAGAGGACAAAGGTGCCTCACGCAAAAAGAACTGCTGCTCCTTCACCGTCGTTTGATTTCTTCAAGATACATGCATATATGCTCTGGACCTTCCTGCGTCATACCTCATTATTCACAACCTTGAAGCGATTCTGATCTTGGTCAGATTTGGTGCTGTTAAACAAAGTCCGACTTCTGCAATTTCGCGGTTTCAGAAGGGTTACCCACGCCGGACCCGTCATTTCGTCGACGTCTACTCATAACAAGCCCTGAGAAAGCATTCAAATAGGCTACTGCAAAGCGTGATCGTGTTGATTCAGCGGCACAGGCGCAGCTGAATCAATATTGTCTGCCTGCTGACGGCATATGACTGTCAGCAACACGGTTTGAAGACAGGACAGAAAGCCCTCTTCCCTGCACTACTGTCAGATATCTACGACAGACAACAGACAAGTTCAGCATATCATCCACTGGCGTCGACGTCAACTTCGAGTTCTGATCTACCTACAACGGCTGATTGCATATGCCACAATGAAGAGACGATCCATCGAGGAACTCGTATACGAGCACCTGTTTCCTCAACCAAAACCAACAGATCCCCAAAACTGGAGCTCATTTCTACAACGAAACCTCGTCACCGAAGTACGACAAGAGACTGCCTGCTTCTATGGCTCCCTCGACACTCGGGAAGCTCAGTATCCAGGTCTAGACTACTCAACCGGATCTCATCGCATGCGTCTCGGTCGTTTCACATGGCACAGGCGGCTCTTTCGAGCTTTTGACGCCCTGAGACTCACAGAATCGGAAATTGCTGGATTGACACATTGGGAAGGGACAAGGTGGGCAAAGGAGCGCTTTGAAAGAGAGCAAAACGTCAGAATCAGAGACACTACTGGCGATTGTATCAAGGATTGGGTCGATCCCGAGTTTCGTCGTCCAGCGAGACCTTCACAATTGTCACAAGAAGTCGATATGGAGGAACTAGATGATATGGAGGACAACGATGAATCAGAGGATGCTGATCAGATGGACGAAGATGGGGAAGAGAGCGATGCCGAGCTTGAAAGTATTGGCGTGGAGCTGAACCAACGTCTGCGAGCGGGATTTAGCGACGAGGAATATGAACAGTGGCTGAAGGAGGCAGCTGAAGCGGGAGGAATATCCTTACTACCCGGCCAGAGCCTTGGTGGCTCCAGCAGTGTCACGTCTGAGCAGCCTGCGACATACAGGAGATTGCCTCCGAATATCGTCAATGCCATACTTCGGGCCGATCGAGTGCGAAATGACACCGCCACTCTTGTCCCTCGTACAGAAGCCTTGACGTCGACATCCACTGTTGGTGGAATGAGGATTTCGAGCAATGCATCCCTTCCTATAGATGTTCGAGCACAGCAGGTTGTGAGCGCACTGCCTGCTCTTCGACGCATAAGCCTAGCTGGCTCACGCCAGCCAAGTTCTCCAACTGGCGCAGCTCTCAATGGCCAGGCCTCAGCCAGACGAACACATGCAGCTCAACGCTAATTGTGCAAAAAGTTAGATGGACGGTGTTATATTGTTATTTTGGTTGTCTCAATGATCTTGAGCATGAAGAACGCATTGCTTTGGCTCTTTTGGGGAGTCTGCTTGCACTCATTGTAGTACCGGGCCTGGCGTTTGCACACTGGTGCATGGCTTTACTTCCCACTTAGCTGTTGCTTGCCAGGAAGATTGTTCGGCATAATCTACAGAACGAGGATTAGGCGTTGATCGTTTGGCATATAGAATAATATTGCAAGCTGCAGGCCTTAGCTACGAAATCATGACATTATACGAACCTACTGAGCAGTGTTCCTGACCGATAGTAAACTATTTATTCGGCTCTAGGAGACGTAGCAGTGTCACGATTTATTGTGTAGCAAAATACTGAGATAGGAAATGGAAAAGATGTGAATACAATGAATCCAGTCACGTGATACCGTGTAGAATTCGCGTGAAAATCCTAAGGTAACCACGCGTCGACCTTTTCCATTCTTTATCTAATCACATATTGCCACTACAGAATTGATGCAAGTCTTCTCCTTTCCTCCAACATCAATAATCCTCCTCATGTTATCGTGGATCAAAGTCCTCGGGAGTCGAGATATCAAGATATTGGATGTCTGTCCCTGAATTTTTGGTCATAATGAGTACATTTAAGGGACAGATCCTCGAGTTCCCTGACATCAGAAGTAACTGAATCTTTTCAAATTTGTAGAACTATCTTGCTGATGCATAGTAGTCGATTATTTTCGCCATGTGGAGGGAGCTCGACCGCCTTTGGCCGGATTTCTAAGCCATATCCATTCTGACCACTTGGCCGGTCTTGAATCATTGAAGGCCCCATTGTGAGCTCTGCTACAATCATGTAGATCCCAATGGTCAAGGACTGACAGACATTAAAGTGTGTATTGTTCTGCGGCCACAAGAGAGCTGTTGCTTCGACTGGAACGATATCCTCACCGCATAAACTTCCAGTTGGGAATATTAGAATCGAGGAAGCAACACTATAAACATCTAAAAAATCTCTTGAAGCCGCTTCCGCTCGAGACACCAACAAGAATTGAAGTGGCACCGGGAAACGAAATTCAGGTGACCTTGTTCGATGCAAACCATTGCACTGGAGCAGTCATGTTTTGTAATTCATTTTATTCCCTATCTATAGCCAGAAATACTTGGATGCTGATTTTTCCGGAGTATTCGAAGGCAATGGCCAAGCTGTCTTGTATACTGGCGACATTCGATCGGAGCCTTGGTTTGTCAATTCACTGAGAAGAAATCCGCTTTTAATCGAGTATACAAGCGGGTTGAAACTTCTTGATTGTATTTATCTTGATACATCATTTACGGATGACATTCCATTTCCTACGAAAGCTGAAGGTATCAAGGAGCTGCTTCAAAAGATTGCCTCATATCCTGCCGATACCAAATTCCATTTGGCTGCTTGGACTTTCGGGTGGGTGCTCATGATGTCTCACCTTTCTATGGAATAAATGTTAACGATTGTCATAGCTACGAAGAAGTATGGATAGCTTTATCCAACGCTCTCAAGTCTCCTGTGAGTTGCAATTAATTTCCTCATCTCTTGGTTTACTGTACCTGTTGTTATTTGCTAATATGCTTCAGATTCACGTTGATAAGTACAAGATGCGGCTGTATCAATCACTTCGTAGAAAGTCTCAAAATGGCGATCCGAATACAGCAGATGATATTCCGATTTCATCCTTCTTGGCAGCGGAAGCCCCTGCACTTATTGGGCATCAATATGCAAATCGCTTTCAAAGTGGATGTTTAACCCTCGATCCATCTGTCAGAATACATTCTTGCGAGAAAGGTACCGGCTGCAGTGGTCTTGATGATAATACCGTTTGGATCCGACCGATTATTTCACGAACATCTTCTGGCAAGGAACTTAATGAAATAGGGGTAGGAGGAGGTGCAGGCGACTTAACCCAGAGGCCTGAGCTCGAGCTTGACAACGATGGATGTATTGAACAGATCATGAGCTTGTGAGTAGCCATATGCTACTCAGACTTAAGTGAAGCCTGCTGATCCTTTGAAGCTTCAAATATGCGGATCCCAGTATGGTCGAAGAACTTAACTGGGAGCTCGTTGACATACTACATTCAGGTCGCAAAACTCTTTCCTTAGACGATATGGGTTTGGATGGCGAGGAAGATGAGATGCCATTGAAGGAATTGGTCAAAGTTCTTATCGATGCAATTCCCCGGAAGTATAAAGGTCAAACGGCATACGATGACAAAACCAAAGTCACGACAGCACCAGACAATAATCTTCCTCAGATCATAACGTTCCCATACTCTCGCCACTCATCATACCGGGAGCTTTGTGATCTAGTAATGGCATTCGGCCCAGTGGACGTATACCCATGCACTGTCGATGAACTTCAATGGCATGAAGGTTCGTGGTCTCCTGAATTAAATAATCCATCTACTGAGATTGTGCGCTGATTAAACTCTATAGGTGTTAGCATGGGAAGTCTGTTTGGTCCCTGCTGCAATGGAAGAGTATTTCGACATGATCGGGAGATGCGGAATTCCATGGCAAGACCTGATAAAGCTGACGCAATGCAGAGCCGACTGACACAAACAACATCTAAGTCCGTCGAATCTGATGAGCTGATTAGCTTTAATAATGACTCGCGGCTCAAACGAAAGTCTGATTCGGAAATGGTTCGCAAAGAAAAACGTTCACGAGTATTATGCTTCACAGCCTCATTAGACGTTGCAGAATATCCGACAAATTCAAAGTTCTGCGAGACAAATGATTGGGAACGTCCCAATGATGATTGCCAGCCTTTGAGCTTCTTTGACCTGGATGACAAAGTCTATCGGTGCGTCAGTTGCAGTTGGGAAATGTGGAGTCCCACGGGTCTATGCGCTGGCTGCGGAGCTGCTGATGATGCATACTATGAAGATGATCCAGAAAAAGAGGATGCAAGTGAAGAAACAGATCCTGATAACACACTTCATCCATTGGAATCGACAGATAATGTGACTGATGTAAACTCAGATTCGGAATTACTGGAAGATTATCTCGATGGAAGCTCAGCTTATGATTCTGTCTCAGACGTTGGAAAGGAGGAATACGAAATCAACAGCTTCATCGACAATACGCCAAAAGACGCGTCAGATTCAGACGACGATAATGGAGAGTTGAGTTCAGACCTTTCAGAAGTCAGTGAGACTGACTATAAGGACTTATATTACAAAGTCTCCGCCGAAAATACGAAGCTGCATACCGATTTCAGTAACTTGGTTGAGGAATTCAAGCAATATCGAATGATGATTGCCGGCTCAGACTATCACTCGGACAGCGATCCGTATGAAGCAGGCTATCCTTCGTCTGGAGCGTCTGCTTATGATATTGCCGACCTGGTAGATGTACAAGTCCGAGATCGGCCTGTTGATGAGGTGATCTTGTCCCAAAACCAAGGCGAGTCTCATGCTTCGGCGGTAGGAGAGAGCCAGATGGCGAAACGGGAGGAGGCATTTGATGCTGCTCAAGATGTGGAAAATGGAGATTGGCATAGAGTATCTCTCATGTCTACGGGTGATAATCACACAAAAGAAGAGGTGGAGCTGTGAAAGAGATGGTTTGTTGATATTTTTTGGGACGAATATAACACAATGAGGCTGAAATGTTAAGGCGCATAATTTGGCCGGAGTTGCTACGGAAAAAATACCCATATTTGCTTTTTTTTACTAGAGGAAAGGAACGCCCATTACTACTGTGCTAAGTAACGCTGAGAATATTAGATTATTCTCACATATCAATGGACAACTTTATATAAAGAATTGAGATTGAGCTCTTCATCTTCATTGAACATCACCATTTGCCTCTATCAAAGAATCAGTCAGCAAATTTCAAATATGCAGCACTCGTAATATAGCATACAGCTATCAAAGTTCATCTCCATCATCGCCGTCATCTTCATAATCATCATCCTCCTCTTGCGTATCCTCATCCTCGTCACCTCTAATAAACGGCACAAACCTAAAATCCACGAAACTTATCCCACCTCCTTCTACCTCGACCATAAATTGTAGCGACAGCACGCCCTGTCGATCACCTCTAAAACTGACTTTACTAGCCAACTTCATGGCCTCTGTAGCCTGTTTAATCATCTCAAACTTGTAGTATTGTGTCCAGTGTCCAATCACGGTGAAAGTTTCTAGCAGTTCTCTGCTCTTACTGAATTCGACAGTTGCACTGCCAAGGACACCGGTTGCCGATAATGAAAAGAAAGGAGTATTTGGTGAAGCGGCCACTTTGAGGCGGCTGGATGAAGTGGCCGACGTAGTTGTCATCGATGAGATTTCCGACGTTGCGTCGTACAGAAAGCGTGATTGCATGATAATTTTCACCTCCAGCTCCTGCTTATTGAAAGGGATCTCTTCCGGAGACTCCGGCTCGTAAGTGTTTAGGTTGCAAGTAGTGGTTACTCCAGCCTCCTCCAGGATGATGCTGAAGGGCTCTCCAATGCCGAGATAGGAGAAGCGGCAGACACCGGTCATGCCGAGAGCCTGGTTGCTGAAGGCGATGATACGGTGCGGACGGATATTGGTGGCATACTCGTCAGATTCAGGTTTAGAGAAACGAAAGGAGGCTTCCGAGGCGCCGAAGATTTGGAGGGTTTCGAGGAGAGCCGGGAGGGAGATTTGGAAGCATGGAGGCTCGAGAGAATTGTCCGTATAAGTGAAGGATGTGAAGAGAGCTTTATCTAGGAATGCAGTTGCTGGAGGCGATCAGCACGGATTCAAGAAGTAGAAGTAAGTCGCCTACCTTGCATCACTCGGCTCTCCTCGACAGCAAATTGTATGCCTTCGGTGGTGATATTGACTTGAACTTTCGGTGCGAAGCGGATACAGTTAAGGAGTTGGCAGAGCTGCCTGACAGACGTGGACACTGCGGTAAAAATTGGGACAGCAGCGTCTGCTTCCCCAATGGCTGACATGGCGGCGGATGAATGGCAATTGAAATCGGTAGGAAAGTCAAAAGAGGTATCTTGATTCGCTAATCATACAATATCCGCAAATTCCTTCGCGAAAGGGCTTTCGGTTTTCTTTCAGTTTTCTAGCTGTCTGCTCGCCTCCCGACACAGATGCTCCTCAAGTTGCAGCGCTTGTCTTGGGGATTATATTTCAGAGCTTCTTTTCGTATAATGGATCGTCGTTTTGTTACTTTGTTCGTCACTTTCGCGGGATCGGAGAGATATTGCACATGTACAATCTTATACGTAGACTCCTACTGCACAGATCATGTATACGGCGCCGAAGCCGATGGCAAGGCTAGCTGGGATTCCAACGAGTGGGACGTTGACGAGGGATCTGTCTGTGGAAGAATGAGTACAGAACAACGAAGGTATCTCTCGGATCTTCTTGGGAATGCTCACTCAAGCCGAAGTAACCACACAACAAAATGCCAATGGTGAGCAGCGAGAAACCAAGTGAGAACTGGCTGTCCTTGCCAATGGTTGGCATGAAGGGATTGGCTGCCGCACCTTGCCAGACGCCTTGAAGTGATTGTGCCATATGAAAATGAATAATGAGGCCTTATGTCTTCAGATGAGATCTAGCTTGTCGTAGGTCCTGCCTGGGTCGCGGGACCTGCGTCCTGCTGGCGCTTGTTTGATTTTGAGGCTGAGGTTGAGGATGAGGTTGAGGCTGGGCTTTCGTGGAATCTGGGTTTGAAGTATCGTTGAAGTGACGAGAGCAGCTGTCAGTCGCGAGGTTGAGATTTGGGTTGAGGTTGATGTTGTCTTGAGCATCCCATGTGGGTGGAGGAAGTAGGTAGGTATGTAAGAGTACAGTACTCAGAGTAGAGTACAGTACTGAGCACACAGTGAGCAGAGTAGTAGTAGTACTTCATAGTAGGTAGTAAACATGAAGACACATCTGCCTCTAAGTACGTACTCCCCAAAATTAAACCGTCACATCTGGCTTAGTGGCGGGAGCTAACTTTTAGACTTGGACTATCCGGAAGTGGTAAGGAGCAAACATAGATACCTATATACATACTACATACATTGTGAGGGTCGCATCGCATCCATCGTGAATTCATTCATCATTCATCATTCATCAACCCCATCGCCATTACTGCGCCCTGCCGTGATATCAATGATCAATGACATCAACCCTCCTCATTTACCAGACGCACCAGAACAGAGTCCAGGTCATCAGGCGCCCTGAACTTACTCCAGATGGCTCCTATTAGAGATGAAAGTAAGTACAGAGTATAACCTTGATGAGCTTGCAGAGCGACTCGGTTCTAATATGTATGTTCTTTGCAGACTCCAAGCGTAAAGCCACGGATGATGCAACTGAGGGGGGGTCGAATAAAAGAGTAAAGGCTTCACGTAGCGATTCACCAGAGCCGAAGAGTCTACCAGCCCCAGCAGCGCATCCAATCCCCTTCCCTGAGAAGGTGAGTTTTGCTTCTTTGCGCCGAGAAATGCCAGACCCAATACCTGCGTGCTTCTCGTGCTTGCTCCCCGATTTGTCACCTACCCGCAACTGCAACTTCTCTTGCTAACATCTCCAAGCCTGCAGTAATAGAGGAGCGAAATGGCGAGATCGAATTTCGAGTCGTCAATAACGATAATACGCGCGAGAGCCTCATAATTCTCACAGGTCTCAAGTGCATCTTTCAGAAACAACTCCCGAAGATGCCCAAGGACTACATTGCGCGGTTAGTTTACGATCGGACACATTTATCTATGGCGATAGTCAAGAAGCCGCTGGAAGTCGTAGGAGGGATTACATATCGGCCGTTCAAGGGCAGGCAGTTCGCCGAAATCGTGTTCTGCGCCATTTCGTCCGATCAACAGGTCAAGGGGTATGGTGCACATCTCATGTCACATCTGAAGGACTATGTCAAGGCCACTTCAGATGTGATGCACTTCCTCACATACGCCGATAACTACGCCATCGGATATTTCAAGAAGCAAGGCTTCACAAAAGATATCACACTCGAGAAATCAAGATGGATGGGCTACATCAAGGATTACGAAGGGGGAACAATCATGCAATGTACCATGCTACCCCGAGTGCGCTATCTTGAAATGGGCCGTATGCTCTTGAAGCAAAAAGAAGCAGTGCATGCCAAAATCCGCGCCTTCAGCAAGTCCCACAAGGTCCATCCACCACCGAAGCAATGGAAGAACGGCCCCTGCAAGATCAATCCGATGCAAGTAGAGGCCATCAGAGCGTCTGGCTGGTCGCCTGATATGGACGAACTTGCTAGACAACCTCGGCATGGCCCTAATTATAGCCAATTACTGCATTTGCTAAACGATATGCAGAATCACGCTTCTTCGTGGCCGTTCTTGCATCCTGTGAGCAGAGAAGATGTGGCGGACTATTATGAAGTCATTAAAGAGCCTATGGATCTTTCCACCATGGAGACAAAGCTGGAAGCGGATAACTATGCAATGCCCGAAGATTTTGTTCGTGACGCGAAGCTGGTCTTCGACAACTGCCGCAAGTACAACAATGAGACAACGCCATATGCGAAGTGTGCAAATAAGCTGGAGAAGTTCATGTGGCAGCAAATTAAGGGGATTCCAGAATGGTCGCATTTGGAACCATAGTTGGAACTTCGAGGGATTTCACTGGGTCTCACTGTATGTATACTGTTGGCATGGTTTTTTACGATGTAATGAAATGGACGGCGCTTTTGCATCTCGTTGGTTGGTTAAAATTTTCGGCAGTGGAGTTTGCTGAGGCTGTTCTGAATCACTAGCATTAGATATCCACACATATTGGATATTCAAGTTCACTATCCGTATATAATTATTCGGAGATCTTGCTCTATCATTCACTAACTGATGCACTACTCTCGCATGCTTTCGCCCCGGTCTCTGGCGGCGGTAACTCATCACCCCCGTCAACCCATACCTTCGCCAACTCCTTCTCAATCTCTGTATGCCTAGCCTTCCGCCCCTCGACCTGTGCTAATTGTTCTCTCAGCTCTTGGAGCTCCCTCTCTACATTCATTTTCTCCTTTTCTGTGCCGATACGTTCATATTCCCATTCGTCTCCATTCTCGCCAAGACCAAGGGTGAGATTGAAAGTGTGGTATTTCTTCAATGACGCGCGGGTAGAGATAGTAATTAAAGCTTCGAATGTATGTCAACAGGCACATCTTAGACTCATCGGATTTCAGACTTACTGATTCCTGTTTCCTTGGCAGTCTCGTATAGCAGACCCTCAACATCGCTTGAAACAGCGCTGGTACCCTCGTCAATGAAAGCATATCTTGGCTCATGGTACAACAACCGTGCAATAGCCATGCGCTGTTTCTCCCCACCACTGAGCACATCCTTCCATTCTTTACGCGTATCCCAGCCACCTTCGCGGTCTGGGAGATATCCCAAATGTGCCTTCTCCAGAATGCGGCTCAGCTCATGATCTTTCCGGCCGCGATCGCGCATTTCGAACTCGCCGTGTGGATAGATCACCTGGTCTCGCAAAGTGCCGATGCTCAAGTAAGGGCGCTGTGGCAGGAACATGATGCCATCCATGCCGACGCTTCGAGGCCTGCTAACGAGACCTCTATAAACTGGCCATAAGCCAGCGACGATTCTGGCTACAGCACTTTTGCCGACACCATTAGCACCCGAGATAAGAAGATGTTCGCCGGAATGGACGATGACTGATAGCGAGTTAATAAGCTCATCGCCGCCGTTGGGGAAGAGTGCCGGTGCTACCACTGGAACATTCTCCAGGCGAACACCATCATATCCATTCTGAATTGTGCCTTGGACATCAGACAGGGAGTAGAGTTCCGCCTGCGTGCCACGCTGTGGGTGGTAAGCGTTCGCCTGAACACGATGCAATGTAGATATCAGGGTATACACTCGAGAAGTATATCCCGCAAGTTCAGATAGATCCTTGATAGAATACATCATCCGTCCGCCAGCATCCGCAAGCGAAAGCATAAGACGCTTGTTCGTTATAAAGTCCTTCATTCGTTGTCGCTCTCTGCCGCCCTTTGTCGATATTTCGAGAAGTTCTGCAGCACCTCCAATTCCACCCCATGAGGGTAAGAATATGGGCAAGGAGGCTAAAAGGTAGCCATAGGCACTCCAGCTGTACTTCAACACAAAGTCTTCTAGGATATTGTAGCGAATCTTCAATGTGAAGATCAGCTCCATCCACTTCTTCAACGATGAGAACTCTTTGTTCAGGAATGCCTTTTCCATATCAGCTCCTCCGTAGAATGCAATTTCTTCGGCATTAGCAATGAGCCGAGCGTGGAGGCTTCTAAAATCACCCTCCTTACGGCCTTCTATAGCCTTCAGTTTTCCAAAATTTGGAGAAAGTTTCCGCAGAAGGGTAGCAGTGAGTATATAATTGCTCAACAGCCCGCTCAAAGCGAGTGGCCCAAGCGAACGGTATAGCTGATAGTTGAACACGCATAGATCAACGAATGGCTTCCCCAGCGAGGAATACAGCTTGGCTGCGGATGTGCAGAAAAGCGTCAGATCTTGAGTGATGAACTGATCCGCACTTTGGCCAACTCCACCGTCTAAATTCGATAGTTTATAATAGTTGAGATTGTCGTTCAGGTAGAGGTCGTGTATGTATCTGGTAAGGCGTGTCCTGAAGGCGATGGAGACCTTTGACTGCATGAATTTAATCATAGCATTCGTATAGGAAGCTATTCCTCCAATGCCGCACCACTGGAACCTGTCAGTTCAATTCATAGTAGCCCTAAAGGAGATTAGAATATGCCTACTTTGATGATACCCCATGTAAAAGCTTTCCCGTGCCCTGCAACAAGATCTCGAACGATTTCTCCATCTAGGCGCGCGATGACCAGGGATAGATATGTACGGAGCAGTAGGAAAAGGCCATGGCTGAGCAAAAGACCAGTCTCTTTGCTATTCCACCTGGGTATCATAATGCTCAAAAGACTAAGGAACTGATGTAGGAACGCCAAATTAAGGCCCGGCTTTGCTTGAAAGTGAGGTGTGGGTTGACCATCTACCAAGCCAGATGCGCGAGGTGGGTTCAGGAACAGTCGGCGATGTGCGTCGAAAGTTGTCGGCTTCGTCGCATGTATGGTGACCTTGGATGTCGAGGCCTTGTATGGGACGACGATCGTCCTGGAGCCATCCTTATTCTTGAGACCAGAGTTCCTGCGAAGGAGTCGGCGTCCCTCCTCCCTTTCAGATGCTCTCTTCTTCCACCATCTTCTCCCGCCAACTCCGCTCGCAATGATCGATAACAGAAGGGCAAGCGTTCCTAGGAGGCGAGTCGCTGGGGAAGTCGCCTTGTATTTGTTGAGAAGAAGTTTCACGTAACGAACATGGAGCTTTTCCAATGGCTCCACCCTCAGGGTTGATTGCGCGGCCATCTTGTAGCTTTCGAAGGCCGTTAACCAAGTTGGTCGTCTTGTCCCTATCCCTCAACCAGGCCCATCATATGGCCGTGAGAGTCGTCTCTCTGTTCTCTTTTCTCTCCCGCAGGACGTAGAGTAAGTGGAAGCTTCGTATGGCTTTGGTCGCTGGTTTACATCATCTGCCCCTCAGCTCTCCGCGGAGGATGTGGCAATTAATTGATCGTGTCGTTGCTCAGTTTCGACGGTGTTGCTTCGCTGCCTGTTGTGTTGCTCTGTTGTCTCGTTGTCGCGTTGTCTCGTTGTCGCAGATCATCGGCATGTGAAGGTCGCCGAGGCTCGCCGCACTACTCCGTGGTCATGCGGCGGCGATCTATGATACAAGTAAATAGGTAGGCAGGTACTCTATGTGCCTCTGTACAGGACGACCTTGCAAGCTACTGCCATCAATGCCATCTGAAAGGAGCAGCATTCGAGGTTCATTCTTCAATTGAGAGAGCATCTTGCTAGACCGCAGTTTAGATTACTCTGTTTTTCTTCAGAGTTATTCTTAATGTTTAATGTCCTTTGACTTGCAATTGGGCGAAGCAGACATGACGTCAGATGGGTACTATACATACCTACGTATAAGAGGATAGGCTACTACTGTGTAGATAGGTACCTTGATAGAGGTAGAGTAGATGGAGTAGTTCATGGAAATATGATATTATAATGATATTATATATTATATATACACTACTACTACTACTAGTTATCTCTTCCATACCTACATGCCTACGGACGACGGCTTTGCTCTTTTTCAGGACACCTACTACTTACCTTATGGAGCAGCGTAGAGTAGAGTGGAGTGAGCACAGTAGAGTGCAGTAAAGTACAGTAAAGTACAGTAAAGTACAGTAAAGTACAGTAAAGTACATACATGATAAACATGGAGTTGTAACCTGAGCAATAATCTGACTTCCCATCTCCCATCTCCCTCCCCCTCTCTGCGGCGAGAAATCCCCCAGGGTTCTCGGAAGAGGAAGGGGAAGGGAAGGCGGCTGAAGATCTGATCCACTGATCCACCGATCCACGCTGCACCCGGAGGGACGGTAGAGCACTACTTTATCTATGTACATAGGAGGTACCTAATACCTATGTACTCCGCAAGGTACGTAGATAACTAGGTACCTTAAGAGCAGAATGGAGTATCTTATGGAGTAGATGAGAGCAAGCCTTGCAGTAGTCTAAGATCCAAGGATATAGTATACGACATATGTATGTACTATATAGGTAACATATAGTATGTATATACACATCATCGAAATACCTCTCGGTATACCAGCTATGCTCAGAATATTCAGACTGTTCAAATTGTTTAGTAAGCTCTGCCAAGAAATATGGAGCAATAGGGGTCTCCTTTAGCCTCTTCCTGTAAATAGCCGGCGGCTAAATACAAAAAATATGTGGACTGTGACTGTGAACTATGAATTGTGGATAAATAGGGTACCTACTTCGTTATTATTATTATTATTATTACCTACAAACCTACGTATTCTCACTGGATCATTGTACCATTCATTGCCTTCAAGAGCCGTCAGCCCTCAATAGGTACATACCTTATCCGCAAGCCTTCAGCGGGAAGTGACATTAGCCTGTTCTCCAACGATGTCATGTCACGTACGGACTCTACGGAGCATGTAGTAGTCTGTTGTCTGCTTGATCCGCACGCCATTTGCTCGGCGGAATCCTATCCGCTATGCTTAATGACCGAGTCTGTCCTTCCTGCTAGAGGCTGCTTGTATCATTATGTCTCCATCCTGCCCCTCTTCCATAATACTGATGATACTGCCAGAGCGCTGAAATGAAGGTTTTTATCACTCATTGGGGGAACGCTGGGGGGTGGGGCCCGGAAGAAGAGAGAAATGGGGGGTTGGAGGGAATCATGGTCATCTCCAGTCTATCACCCTCCGCCCCCCCTCCCCCCTTCTCTGCGTGCGAGATGGGTAACGTCAAGCTTTCTCATGTCTTGTGTGCATTCTGCTGAAGATATAAGGCCACCGTCTGCCCCTCCCGCTGCCCCTCCATACAATTTCCTTTGAAAACACCCGTTGAAAATAGTCTGCTTGGACGACTCCTGTGGCCTCTTCATCTTGTGCGTACCTTGCGCATACATATACCACGGGATCCGTGTAAAACTAACACTCGACAGCTTCTTCAGACCGATTACTTTGCAGATTGCGGTTCGACTATATTTCCACCGGATATCTATATCTATATTTATAATCAGAGTTCGCCGCGATGCCAGTTCCATCTTTGAAGCTCAACAATGGCCTTGAGATGCCCCAGGTTGGATTCGGCCTTTGGAAGGTGACCAACGAGACCTGCGCCGATACCGTCTATAACGCCATTAAGACTGGTTACAGATTGTTTGACGGTGCTTGCGGTACGACCGCCAACGAAATGTCTTGCGTTCAGAGTACTGAGATCATTTACCTATAGATTACGGAAACGAGGTCGAGGCCGGTCAGGGTATTGCACGTGCTATCAAAGACGGTCTTGTAACGCGTGATGAGCTCTTCATCGTCTCTAAGCTTTGGAATACCTTCCACGAGAAGGAGCATGTCGAGCCAATCGCCCGTAAGCAACTCGCCGACTGGGGACTTGAGTACTTTGATCTTTTCTATATCCACTTCCCAGTCGCCTTGAAATACGTCGACCCGGCTGTCCGCTACCCACCAGGATGGGCTTATGATGGGAAAGAGGATTACCAGATCAGCAATGCAACTATCCAAGAGACATGGCAGGCGATGGAGAGCTTGGTCGAGAAGAACCTCACGAAGAGCATCGGAATCTCCAACTTCCAGGGCTCCCTGATCCTTGATCTTCTCAGATACGCCAAGATCCGCCCAGCTGTTCTCCAGATCGAGCACCACCCATACCTCGTCCAGAAGAACCTTCTTAGACTCGCGAAGGATGAGGGCATCGCAGTCACCGCATACTCCACCTTCGGACCATCGTCTTTCCTCGAGTTGGGCTGGCAAAAGGCCTATGACACTCCTCTACTGTTCGACCACCCAACCGTCACCGCGATTGCGAAGAATCACGAGAAGACCTCAGCACAAGTAATCCTACGATGGGTCACCCAGAGAGGTCTTGCTATTATTCCAAAGAGCAACACCCAGGACAGACTCGAGCAAAATCTGCACGTGACCGATTTTGATCTCACGGACTCGGAGCTTGAAGAGATCTCTGGCTTAGACAGGAACCTGAGATTTAACAACCCAACAGACGTACGTGTTCACTGGTGTCCTGGAACTTCAACAGCTAATCTTAATATTTTAGTATCTCAACACTCTCCACATCTTCGCTTAGATGGGCATGTAGACAGGATTTATCTACACATACATACATATAACGATAAACTTCACATTCCACATCCCCTCCTGGACCATGGCTTTTCGTGAACTGCGAAATCCGCAAATATGTTCTCTGTGATTCTTGATGTCTCGTCTCGAGCCACCTTATGCAAAGGAATAATCTTTAGAACATGCCAAAGAACACACGCTTCTCTACATCTCTCATCCGCTAGGAGATATCTTTTCTACCATGTCAAGACGCCTTGAGAGTTTGTAAACGTTTGCCAGTGAGGATAAAGCCGGTGTGGAATTTCTATTTCCATGCCCATACTATCATGTAAGAACTTCGTATACACAATGTTTCATGGTTCGAAGCTATATCGTTGGTCAAAAATGGAGAATGGCCATCAATCGTTGTCGTATCTGTTCACATTATACCTATCCGGTTAAGACACTCTTACAAAGGCTATATGAATATTAGCTCTGACATCTCTTTTTATTTTTACGAATTATATGACTTACTGGCATCAATCTGCTGTATTTGAGGCAATGCCAATCGGACCTTGTTCCTGTATAAAGCAGGTTGTCTCAACTGCAGCGGGTTGCCCTCAAAGTATACCGTAGTAAGGTTCTTCTTGTCCGCCAGTTCCTTCTCCACCTCTGGGAAGCTTCCAATTTGGTTATAGCTCGCCCAGAGCTCCTCGAGTTGTTCCAAATGTCCAAGACCAGCAATGCTAGATACGGCGTTGTTGCTGATATCCAAAACTCTGAGTTTGTGGTTGTGCTCGAATCCGGTCAACGAGCTGATAGCGTTGTGAGAGATGTATAACTCTTCAAGATTTGCTAGGTCTTCGAGGCCGGCTATCTCACGAATGCGATTCGATTGAATGCTAAGGATCTTTAGCGATGAGAGTGATGACAGGCCCTTTAGCTCTGTAATCTTATTCTTCCCAAGCCAGAGTTCTTCCAAGGCACTCAATGTATCCAGATTTTGGATTTCTCGTATCCTATTCGCAGCGAGCTCGAGATTCCGCAATTTCGTCAATCCATCCAGACCTTCAATAGTGCTGATCTTGTTCTGAACGAAGTATAAATCCGTTAACTCCTTCAAATGATTCACTCGTTTGATATGCTTGATCTTGTTGAAACTTAAATCTAAGCTTGCGAGATTCGTGAGATCTTCAAGACCTTTGATGTGAGATATTAAGTTATCGTAGAAATCCAGCTCCTTCAATGTTCCAGAAAGGCATGACAGGCCTTCCATTTCGGAGATGGCATTTTGTCGTAGGCATAATCGCACCAGCTTGGTGAACCTTTCAAGATGTAACGAGGGTATGGACGCCACTCGTGAATGGATACAATCAATGTCCTCGACATCGGACGGTTCGTCCTCAAGTAGATCTGGATACGTCCTTTAGTCCTCGTATTTCCGCGTCAAAAGCTAGGCGACCATGCGTACCTTCATCGGCGCTGATTGTCTCTCCAGGCAAAACATTCTCCTCATCCGAATACTCTGGATCTGAGATAGCTTCTGGGTTCGTCATTACTGGACGTTTCTCCACTCGTAATTTACCATCCCAGCCTTTGCTGTCCCGTGGAGATGGATGGTTGTCTTCCTTCTTTGGAGGTGGTGGTGGTATGTTTTGCTTCTCTGTTCCCACCATGTTGGCGATATACTTACTGTATGTGAAGAAATGGGAGATTCAGAAGCACCCTCTCTAAAATATAGGCGGCTTCAATGAGAGCTCTAGAATATGAGCAGAGAAACAGGTCGTGATGATCTCAGGAAGAATGGTTCTTCATCTTGCTATTTTACTTAGGAAAGTAGTAGGAAGGTATCTACATACATCGCCCCGCGTTGTCGCCTGCGGAGGGTGCGGTAAGCAAGCTCAAGCGAACGGTCGTCATCCCAGGCTGCCAAGTGGTGGAAGAGACAACCACAGGCACAGGACCTGATGGGAGTGAGAACACCCCACCATTTTCACAGCAATAATGATAATAATAATGATCACTGAGACCTATTATCTATCGCCCGTCTCTACATAAATCAAGAATGCGATGTCTACGCAATTGCTTCAGAACAGTTGACAGCGTTTTTGGCCATCGCAACTTCGCAATCGCACCACAACCACAGTCACATGTCCTTCTCGTCTGCAACCGGCGCAGAGCCTCTGCGCGATTTGAGCCGCAATGCTCGAATTATCCTGTCTATGGCCATGGAACAATAATAGTGAGGAATGTTCATGGAGTCTCAGCCTTCTTGCTTCCTCCCGTGGTGTTCGCGGGGCTACTGGTCGCACTATGGACATGGAAATGTCTTATGATGATCGTCTTTCAAAATAAGATCATTTATATGCCTGGTCTGCCCCCAAATGCTCGCAGGGAAACCATATCAGATTATGTGGCGCAGTGTAGTGGCATCACATGGCGAGAAGAGAGGATCAGGGCAAGTGATGGGACAGAAATAGCCCTGTGCGTAACGACTGTTGAGAACAAGGCTGCTTCGACTGGAGGTCCATTCCCAGTTGAAAAACTTATTATATATTTCCAAGGTAAGTTCGTATTCCCATGACCCTTTTTTGTCTACATGTACTTAAGTTTGCAGGAAATGCCTCCTCTTTACCATCTCGGTTGCCATTTCTTTCGTCGATCCTTCGAACACTTAGGGACGAGTCCATTCGGCAGCCTATCCGCTACACAGCGGTTTGCGTTAGCTATCGAGGCTATTGGACCTCCAAAGGATCACCATCGGAAAATGGCCTAGAAAGAGATGCCGAAGGTGCTCTGGCATGGGCCTTGTCGCAGTATTCGACAAAAGGATACCCGTCATCACAACGGCTTGAACTCATCCTCTGGGGTCAATCTATCGGAGCAGGTGTAGCTTCGAATCTAGCTGCCAACGTTTCTGGGACTCTGGCAAAGGAGGTTGAACTGAAGACATTGATACTGGAGACACCATTTACCAATGTCCGAGATATGCTTGTCGCTCTCTATCCCCAGAAGTGGTTGCCATATCGTTATCTATGGCCATTTCTCAGGAACCATTTAGACAGTTTGGCCGCCATCGACAAATTGGCACTTCGCGGGCCCGCGCCGAAACCTGCTGTGGTCATCGTCGATGGTGGAAAGGATGAGCTTGTGCCTAAATGGCATGGCGATGCTCTTGAAAAGCGATGTCTGGATCTTGGGCTGGAGGTTCAGAGGCACACTGTAAGTGGTGCGCTCCACACCGAGGTCATGATGCGACCAGAAGGGCGTATCGTTCTGAGTAATGCGATCAGAACTTTGTCGCGTTGATGCGGTATGGTATGCGGATGTAATTTGGAGAGGCTTTCAGACCATGGAATCCTGAGTGAAATTTAACTCGGGGGAAAAGATTCGATGTATGATATGTACTGTACATACAATTCAATTTAGACCCAATTACTAAAGTTGGATATTTTCAGCATATTTGGGCAACGTCAGCCTCTGTGCCTATGTGTGTATGCATGTATGTACCTACTCGTAGATCCTCAGACCTCAGACCTCAGACTTGTGTGTGGAGTACAGAGTCTGAACGCACAGACAGCTCGGGGCACTTGTGGTCATTCCGGAAACGGGAGATTGGAATTGCAGGATTCATAGAGCAGAGAGTGCTCTGGGGTGAGGGGACTTCGTGGTCTTTGAGAAAACGGAAGTATGTACAGTACTTGTATATACCTATATACATATGTATGTGCGGTCCGAATAGTACGTGCTGCATGGGACAATCGGCCGATCTCACAGGTACTCCTCCGTACTACTACTACTGTCAAGACTCACACGACAATAATAATATTAATATAGTCCCATCCCCCTCTCTTATCTCTTCCGTGCGATTCCCAGCTGGGACAAGCGTCGGAAAGTCGTGAGTGATCAGTCACAGACTCACAGACTCACAGACTCATAGACTCAGTCTGGCAGCCTCATCCATGTCAAAAGGAGATTCCGATTTGATTCACGGGATCAGGCGTTTGGTTCGCGTAAAGTGCTTGCAGCCTACCGGTCCAGTCGCGTCTCCCCCGACTCGACGCCGCGTCTTCCTTCGTTTGTTATGGTAACCTTGGCTGCCACACCTCTCCTGCCCATATATTCTATGCTGTTCGCTCCCTTATTTCATTTCATTTCATCACGTTCAATTTCATTCATCCCTTAAGAAGATAGTGGTATTCTGGCAAGTAGGACTACTACGAGTATCACTATCTTGACATATGCCTCCTGTTCTTCTCGTTCTCAATTCTTCTGACTTTACGACTTTTGATTGATGAATTCGCCACTCGTCGAATTTCACTTTCACAGACTCACAGTGTCTATTAAGTCATCGCCTGCCGCCTGTCGCTCGCTCGTCTCGCTTTGCTCTCTACTCCCTACCCTAGGCTGCCATCCGACTGAGATAGCTGGCAATCAGATCCGAAGATAGAACAATGTTCACTCGCCGACCGAGTCATTCAAAGACGGAAAGTTTCAGCAAGAAGGCTGGTCGCTCAAAGAGCTCCTTCCGTGAGCATGCGGTCTCCAAAACCCGACATGAAAGATCTCGCAAGCCTCCGACAGACGAGGATCCACGACCTACAAAGTGATTGTTTAAAACCATCCAGTAGTTTATTTATTGCTAACAGACGTGCTAGCACGTTGACATCTTCGATAATCACACTGATCGTCGGTCGAGAACAACGAATATTTGCTGCTCACGAAGATGTCCTATGCCTCTCACCATTCTTCCAGCAAGCCTGCCGAGGACAGTTTATGGAGGCACAAAGCAAACGAATCACTTTACCTGATGAGGAGCCAGAGATCTTCTCATCGGTACTCGAATACCTATATAAGGGAGATTACTATCCACGCCTTGTTCTCAACAAGCGAAGGAATATGTGGGAGATTGAAACGAACGAGGAGATGGGAGGTCCAGCCGTGGAATCCACAGTCTATCACCATGGAGTAGAGGGCGAGCTGCTGAAAGATACCGTCATATACTGCACCGCGGAGAAGTATGGACTGGAAGAACTGAAGAAGGTTGCTCTACGCAAACAAGGACTTCAGTCGGGTATTCAATGCAGCACGATTCTGGCATCAGCACGCTATGCGTATGCCAACACTCCTGATACCGATTCGAAACTACGAGCACACTATCTCGCACTCATAATTCGGAGCCGCGGTACATTCAAGCGAAGTGGAACAATGCAGCTGGAGATGCATGCAGGCGGCAGTCAGCTCTTCTTCGACCTCTTCGTCGCCCTTTGCAACCACGTGGACGATGTTGCCAGCGCCACGTGAGTTTCTCCATATCCAGACAGAGTATAACTTCTGACAATAGATAATAGAAACTCGCCACGCAGTCTTCGCCACATGTGAACAGGAGTTCGCATGTCTTCGCTTCTCTACTGTCATTAACGAATCTCATTTCCTCGCAAGATATTTTATTGTCTCTAGACGGCGTTCGGGGAAAGTGTACAATACTCTTCTTACTGACTTGAGGCCAAAAGCCTCGTAATATCTACGAATCGCTAGGTTATCGGTCAGATACCGTGCGTGGGCGAGAGAAAGAAGAATCCTGCCTTGGGCAGTTGAGAATCTAAATTGGATGTATTATTTATGATGTACGGAAAATCCCTAGTTAGCTGGATGAAACGAAAACTTCAGACTCGAATAAAAGCATGTTATAGCTCGATAGTGACGTTCGCCTAATATGCCTGTTGGCCGTTTATCCTTCAACAGGAAAGACAACCATCGTTGCGGATACATTCCTATTTGGATTTGATGCATGCACCTTGTATCGGCAAGTTCTCACATCTATGAAACGTCTTTGGGCTTCCGAGACAGGATAATGGAAGTAGTGCCGGATGATAGGTATGGTCCAAAAAGGTAGATCAGATGCTAGCTACATGGCGTCAATCTGGAGGTAAGTTGCAAAAGCCGAATACCCCCTTCGTCGTCCAACATAGTAGCCACTACTTATGGTTCTGTACGCTGCACCCTACATACGCTCCACGGGTACCCGCTGACTATGAGTCAGACAGAGGAAGTGGAATCGCCGCCAACCGAGACCTCTGCGAGAAGAGCGAGTACATCTAAAAACGTGATAGAAGAGTAAGCGTATTTTCTAAATGCTCGATTCCATGGTCTTATTGATTTTAACCCAAGCGCAATGACGTTCAAACATCACTTTGAACTTGACCACTGAGTTCATTACCTACTCTATACAGCGTTCAATAATCATCCCACAGCAGACTCCAGATTCTCTTGCCTGATATGTCTAACCCGAAAACGCCTCGTTATTCACGTTTTTTATGACCTCAGCGCGAGTCGTATCCATCATCTCAGATGCCAGTACCAGGGAACGCCCCACCTTTGCTCAGGACTACGGTTCCACGCTCCCGTGCAATATAGCCTTTCATGAGGTTCTGTAAGACGTGTCAGTATGAAGAGACTTAGGAGCTGAAAAGGGCATCATGTCGCGCATTTCGACGATAGGACTCGTGAACCGTGAAAATCACAGCTTCTCAAATTGCGAAAATGACTATAGCTGACTGAACTGACCTTGTAGATCATATTAGCCAACAGACATTCAACTTCGTCGTTGTCTAGCCTCTCCTTGCTCCCAATACTGATGGCTGCGCCGAATTCTGCAACAGGAATTCTTGTTCGTCTAACTGGGGCTGAGCTCTTGTCTTTGGGTTCTTCGAAGCCACCAGCAATGAAAACTTTCCGCAGAAGGTTCCTCAGCGCTATGTCCCGACCTCGTTCCAGGGTCAAGTAAATACGACGCTTAACAAATTCATCCTCGCCTGCTGCAAGCGCAGTGTCAAATCCAGATAAATCGCCACGCTTAATGCAGCGGGAGAGCGGGAGAAAGAGGCTTTGCAGGCGAGGATATGGCGCCAGCAGGGTTCGACTGGGTAGCGTGTGAGTGGTAAGTAGATGGCAAGGAATAAGATATGTTAGAATAAGTCTGGGATAGCGTCAGTACAAGGACGTCGGTACATAGACGGGATTGGATGCTTACTCCTTGTTTCGCATGGCCTTTTTGTGGCATAACTCCCACGCCTGTGTAAGAAAAGTCTCTGCCTGAGGGCTCGTTAGACATGTCTAAAATCGCACAATTAGGCGTTAAATACCTGCTTGTAGTCTTCCTCCAGAAACTGAATAACACCCATGTAATACTTGAACGTTACTTGCTGAGACTTCGGAAAGAGGTCGACGTCGGGCATATCACCCCGAGAAGCCTGAAGTGCTCTAATGATGTTCTTGGATAACGTGACAGAGTTGAGCTTGAAGTACGTCTTGAAGAGAAGATTGATGATGTTGTAAGTACCCCATTTGCGAGACTCCTCCAAAGGTGCTCTGTAAAAATGATAAGCCAGGAATCGACAGACTGCGGGATGCTGTACCTATCACTAACGCATAACTGGAACATCCGATTCAAGACTCTTGCTGCATCTTCAAGCTTCTCGTTCTTCCCTGCATCTGGGTTGAAGTCGTCTTGAAAGCCCATAGCTCCACCGATGCTGGATCCCGTACTGTCTGCCTTTATGGCAAAGATCCGAAGGTATTTTCCACTGACATAAAGGCAAGGAATTGTCCATGCATCAAAGCATCCGGTACTGTACCCGCGAATGATAGCATTTGACAACTCCTTCCACGCATCATAGACACTGGCCCACTTGGCCTGTGATAAAAGTCAGTAGATGGTCCAAATGTGGTGCTCAGCATCATTAAAAATCGTATTGAATGGAAGAGGGAAGACGCCATGTGATCGGTGTACTTGACAAAAACCGCACGTCAAGACTTTGGAAGGCTCTACACAATAAGAAGTCGTCTCACCGGCGAGTCTGTTCGCTGTGCCTCTTCTGCCTTCAGGATCTCACCAAGCGCTGTCCAATAGGCGACATAGATATCAACCCATGCTTTTCCCTCTTCCGTTGACAACTTCAGTGACGAAGATCTATCGTACAGTATATTGTACTGGATGTCACTTCTGACATTTGCCGCATTGGTACTGCGGTAGAAATTACGCAGGCGGTCGGGATCTTGAGATGGCGCAAATGGTAGAAGAGTGTCAGACAGTTGGTACCCTTTACCGCCACCGTAGGCCTCGCTGAAGTCCCTGAAAAATGCCTCCATCTGGCCAATGTACAGAGACGGGCAGCTGTACCTTTGACTTGGCGTGTTACTGAAGTAGTCCGAAGTCTAGATGTCCATTCATCAAGGCCTTGTGCGATCAAAGCAAGCGATGGCAGGAATAGCCCTGATGGCGTGTGAAATGTGAATGTATTATGTGAGAGAGAGAGATGGACAGTACTTGACAGTCGCCCGCCCTATTGCTTTGTGCTTTGTGCTTTGTGTTTTGTGTTTTCTGACTTTTCAAAGGAGATATCACCGAGGCGTATTACTAGTAGATATAGAGTACAGGGTTAGAAAATCTCGAGAGACAGGTCAAATTGTGTTTATCTACTGTATCGTGACAAAGGGGTAGGAAGGTCGATTGAAGGTTGCCTCGTAGAAACCAGATCCCGTGACCTCGGAGGCTCTGCGGCTACGCTAGGCCATCTTAGCATAGGCGATAGTTCCTTGGCGAAAAGAGGGTTGGCCAGCGTCCTAACCCTAGGATTTTCAAATTCGGCAAGACCAACGACGCTGAGCGAATACTTGGATCCAGCGGAATCAGCGACAAAACACGACAAAAATATCGGCCAGCATTCAAGGTGAGCTTGAAACATAATCCAGAACATACTGTGCAAAGAGACAACGCTGACAAGTTTCCAGATGGGTAAGCACAGCTTTTTCTTTCTCGCTCTCAATCCCACCGACCACCGACTTCACAAGCACATCCATCGAGGGCACGGAGCGACAAGTTCTGGAAACGGTCATCGATAGAAGAGTAGGCCTGGCGAAGAGGAGGGATACAATACGTAGATGAGTAAATTTGAACGAAGGCGTGGAGATCATCGATATCGATCGAGCCATCGTCCGATTATCTTCAGATTAGACTTCATCAAAAGTCCACCGACTTCGACTATTGAAGCTCGATTATTGGGCTACTCGTTCAGAGGGAGGATGGAATTACACCGGCGATCTTCACACTATTTGCTTATCGGTCTCGGCGATGACAGATTCAAGTTCGCCAGTTAATCTGAATGGCATCAGATGGTTAGATTCGTGTTGGGAGTAGAATGCTGACTAGATTCCACAATAGGTCGTCTCACAGAATACCAGGTCATTGGCCGCCATCTGCCCACGGAGGCAAACCCAGCGCCAAAGCTTTACCGTATGCGCATCTTTGCGCCAAACACTGTGGTTGCCAAGTCCCGTTTCTGGTACTTCCTGATGAAGCTCCGCAAGGTCAAGAAGGCCAACGGTGAGATCGTCAGCTTGAACGTGGTATGTCGGACAGCAGCAAAGACCTATGGAATATAATTAACCTAGAATCGGCAGATTCACGAGAAGCGCCCTCTCAAGGTCAAGAACTTTGGTATCTGGATCCGTTACGATTCCCGCTCTGGCACCCACAACATGTACAAGGAGTACCGTGAGATGTCAAGAACCGATGCTGTGGAGGCTCTCTACCAGGATATGGCTGCCAGACATAGATCTCGTTTCCGCTCGATTCACGTATGCCATCAGCTTCCTCCCGATCAGGACCTGCGAATGCTGACAAAATTACACAGATTCTCAAGGTCATTGAGCTCGAGAAGACCGACGACGTCAAGCGCCCGTACATCAAGCAACTCCTCACCAAGAACCTCAAATTTCCTCTTCCTCACCGTGTTTCCAAGGCAGCTGGTACCAAGCTGTTTACCAGCAAGCGACCATCTACTTTCTATTGAGCGAATAGTGCTGTAGGTTCGGTTGAGATGGGGGGTTCAGTGCATACCAGTTGTCATCCTAGCTTTGGCTGTTAGATAGGAATCACGAAACTAAATGCATTATGGAACAATCAAGCATACGACACATTGCATTACTTTGCGGAATTCATGTGGTCTCCATCTCCAAAGACGAAAGTCTAGCCTGATGTATACAGTTTTTGTCTGCATAATTGCAATTATAGGCAAGATGAATGGTTGAAATGCTGAAATGCTGAACACTTCTAGTGACATGCCCAACCCACGGTTCTTATATGCCTCCTGCATTGCTTGACCCTGTTAATCGTTGATGTATTTATTCATGGCCATATGACGGCCATCGTATGGATTGCCAGGTACTCCACAGAGCTCACGTATGTAACTGATCCACAACAAAATGTATACAAAGTTCTCCAGAGTTACGCAGAGTTTAAAGCACTCTACCCAGATGAAGGCACATAAGCCACAAGTGGCGAATGCTTAAGCATTTCACGAGTATACGAATAGGTACTTAGTAGTATCTACATATTTTGGTAAGTAGGTAATATAACATGTTGTATGTATCACTGCTCAGTTGACAGACAGTGGCTATCGCTATCTAGATAGGGAGGCTTACTCGTACCTGCCCCGCCCTATTCTACCATATAGTGCAGAGTATTCCATTTCCACGATAGCATGGACTGACTGACTCTGATACACAGTACTTAATCGTCGGGTTCCGGCTGGTCGCTTCGAAGCGACCAGCCGGAACCCGACGATTACTCTCTTATCAGCGATAAACGAAGCAACAATTCACACCCCTCTGCTCCTCATGTCCTCTTGCATTACAGCATCTTCACCACCGAACGCTTTAAGTGAAGCGTCATAGTATAATTTAGCATGCAGTGTAAGCAAAATACTTCCACCTTCCTTCTCAATATTCCTACTCTCAGCTTCCATGTTAAATAACTGAGAGCCAAAGTGATGTCCGTTTGACGAGGACCCATGCATCAGTCAACTGGATTGGCTTCGCCTCCAATCATTCGTCACACGCGTCCTTCATCAGACCTCTGTCTGTTAGACATCACATTTTCCCAAGCTCCATCTCTGCATAGTTTGCTACTATCGTCCCATCGACAAGAGATTCGATTCGCTTTGACATCATGGGTACTCGAGAGGATGTTGAAAGATATAAGGCTCAAATGAGGGAGCGCAACAGAGAATTGGATCGACTTGACGCGGCTTCCCCCCTTTCCAGGAAAGAGGACGACGCAATGGATGTTGCAAATGTCTCAACTAAGGTTGCCGAGCCTTTGCGTCCAACTACTATGAAATATGGAGAATTGAAGTCAGCAAAGAAGAGAAAGAAGGCCCATGGTACGCCTATTCGCTGCTTTCACAGACATATATGGTAACTTTGCTTTAGATGAAGTCACCAGCGAGATCTCCCAGTCCGCTGCGGTTGTGCCTGCAACGAGCAGTGATACGCAATCCATAAAAAAAGAACCGGAATCAAAATCTGGCTTTGCCCCGCCACGAAAGGGTCCACGAAATAAAATGCTTGTTGGATATGAGACCAAGCAAATCGTTAACACTCGAACGACGAATAAACTATCCGACTGGTACGAGAACATCAATATGAACGAAAAGTGGTCCCGTTCGGACTTGCAGAGGGTCATGTATACCATGGAAGTTATCAAGAATTCCGTTGTGGCTATGCAGGATGGTGACGAAAGTGAAACAGACAAATCTGTCTTTGATTTGCTTCGGAACGAAATCCATGGGATGGAATTTTATCCCTTTCTTTCAGCGATCATTATCAAGAAGTCTAAAATCCTACAGCCCGAAGGGCTGCCACGGATATTTGATAATGACGAGGATGTTACATTCCCGTGGGACATTCAGGCTGATGCGAGGGCCCTGTACCAACGCTGGGTTGTTGGAGACATTGATTCCCATCTTCTCCGGGGGATTGACACCACGAAGGGCAAGCTTAAGAGTGGCATGAAGCGCACATCACATACATTGATTGAAAATTACGAATTCAAGAGATCAGCAAATTGCGTAGGAGAAAACGGTTTGGTGAATGGGCAATGGTGGCCAAGTCGGCTCTGTGCTCTGCGGGATGGCGCACATGGAGAGCACGAGGCTGGGATCCACGGAAAGACTGGCCACGGCGCTTTTTCCGTGGTTGTTGCATTTGCGCAAGGAGGTTACGATGACCAAGATAAGGGAGTGGTAAGCATTTATATATACTAGCCTTCTATATTTACTAATTGGTTTAGGTTATTGAATATTGCGGCACGGAAAGCACAACACCGATACCAACCAAGAGCACAAAGCTAATGCTAGAAGCTCGTGACACGAAACAACAGATTCGGGTACTGCGTGCTGAAAATAAGACTTCCAAATTTGCGCCTAAGAAAGGCTTACGCTATGATGGTCTTTACACCATTTCAAGTTCTGAAATTTTGAGGGAGAAAACTGCAATGTATCGGTTCACTCTTCGCCGGTGCAAAGGGCAGGATCCAATACGTTACAGTGGCCCGGAGGCTAGGCCAACAGGCGAGGAACTGCGTAATTATGCTACGATCAGAGAATATCTGGGGATGGTAGCCGTCTAACAGGCTTTGTGCTGTTTGGAATTTGTCGACTTCGAGGTTGTGCCACAGCACCGCAAGGTAGAAAGACACCCCCCGATAAGTGCTCCTTATCTGTGCATGGATTTGGAAGAGCAAAATATGGCGTGTGGTTCATAAGTCATATAGGATACTACCAGGAAAGAACGCACTTCGAGCCATGCGCCATATCAACATATTATCAACTTTGAATCTCAATATTCAATATCGAAAACTGCAGTATATGATGGTTATGTTCAGTGGATTTAATGGTTAACTACTGTCAGCTAACAGTGCGTTTGTAGACAGACGATATCAGTTGGCATTCTATGAACTGTCACTGTACGAGTGAATTAGAGAGTTGAGCTTGAGAGAAATCGAGGAATCTTCCTGACCCTTCGCGGACCTTCGAAGGATTGCTGTCAAAATCCAGCAACCGAGAAGTAAGGAGGTGAAAGCGACACCATCCATTTCATTCAGACAGTTTGGATGATTAGATGGTTCGGATCGACGAAGGAAAGAGCAGAGCACTTCTGATGAGTTGAAGCGGTGTGGTGCTCAGTAATACCTACAGTACATACAACAAGACGGAAACCATGACCTTATAGAAAGGATTAGCAGACGGCTTTAGTTGGTCAATCAAGACAAGAGAAAACGAGGCTGCCGCTTCAAAGAGATGAGGTATTGATCATGATACCGCCACGGATGCTAGAGGCTTCCAGCATGACTACCACTTGGCCAATCATCTGCTCCAAGTGCAAAACTCCCATGCGAGCGTTTCGAGTGGCCATAATACTGGAGCCCATAGAACTTGCAATATCAAGGAAAGACCTTCGCAACTCCAAGTCCTCGGTCTGAGTAGCAGCAATAAGTAGATCGCGGCAACGTGACTCAGCCGATGAAATTGCTTTGTCCAATGCGTGATCTGATCTGACTTCAGAGCTTACTGGCTCAATTGGATCACTAGAACCTTCATTGGACGACAACGATGGTGTTCTGTCAATTGGATCTAGATTTGATACACTGCACTCTCGGGTAACTCGCTGTTGGAGTTGAAAGAGCGATCTCTGGTCAATATGAATTTCCAAAGCTGATCCATTTTTTTGCACAAGCGTTGAAGGTACAGGTTCAGGCTCAACTTCGTCGGCTGATTCCACTTGATCCGAGCAGCCAGATGATAGAATATCCTGAGAGATCTCACTAAGATCAACTTTTTCATTGCTGCTTTGGCCAATGGATGGAAGCAGTGGGCTATCATGGCCACATGGCAAGTTCCCAGTCACTCTCACGGTCTCGGCGGTCGAAATCCTCTCAGGCTTTGGATTCTCTGATCGGTGGTTACGGCGGCTGGGTATGATCTTGCTAACCTTTTTTCCGAATTCTTTGAAGCCGTGACTGACATTTCCAAAAGATTCGATAGTCCGAGGCCGGAGTTGGCGAACATTGTTCAAACCATTCTTGGTCCCAGATCTATCGAGATCATATGGAGATAGTGAACGAGAATTTGCTGAAGATGTAGCGACCAAAGCAGAAGACCGATTGAACAGTGATCGTATCGAAGTAGGAGAGTCACTACTGTGAGGAGGATCAGTAGTGAGCAATGGAGACTTGTGCATATCGTCAGCAGTCTGATCCAACGGTAATAATCCAGCCATCTTGTTCTCTTCCCGTGGCGCATTTGTCAGAAGTTTTCTGGCTTCGTTAGATTGGGATGTGTCTCGAACGTGCGTCTTGATGACTTGTGCTTTCGCGCTAGACCTTATTGCCAATGGTTTTCTGGCGGTCTTCTGGTTGGCCTTGCTCAGCGCGGATGATTCCCATTTCTTATCCCGGTGGAGTTTTGGGACGATTGCGTCTGTGCCGTGCCTGTCGTTTTTTGGTATATTCTTGGTCCCCCTGGCCTTCACTTGAGGACTCAACTCTCTAAAATTCATCTTTTGATTTGATCTGGGTCTTACCAACGACTGTGGGGAGTTGGTGTTCTTGATCCTTTGGGAAGATTTATCTTCGCCCATGATCACCAATCGAGCGTCTAATGTTTCAGAGATAACATAACCGTACTTTTCGCAATATTGAGAGAACCTTCGTGGCTGATAACTGATAGATTGGCCGCTTGGCGTGAGAGGTTCAGCTTGGTTGACATTGAGTGGAGCATCAAATGGAGACGTCGCGCCATTGCCAGTATCCGCAATCGCAATCAATGGTCCATCCTCTGCCAAAGTTTCTAGGGGATTACTCGCTTCACTGCACATGGCGCGTTGCTGAGGCAATCTTGCATGGCTCGACGATACGTTGCAGTGCCCTGCAGCAGACTCGAGCTGGCGAAAGACAGGAGATGGGCTGCCAGCTTGCAGAGACCGCCGCTTATTTGATTCTTCTCGGAGTATCGATGCTCTCGTTGCACGAGGTTTTGGTATATTCGAGCCAGCATTACCTTTCGGATGGCCTTGTATGGTAACTATTTTGGCAATACCAGGCTCAGCAAATCGATATGGAGCTGAATCAGAGTCAAAATTTCTGCTGATAATGGGTGATGAACTAATTTTGTCTGCCTCTGATGGGAATCGCAAAGCGACAGACACCCCTTCATTGACAGCTCGTGTGGATTGCAAGGATGAAAATACATCCATTGCTGTCTCTTTTCCAGACTCTGCCTTGTCCAGCTGGCCTTCGTGATTGGCCACATGCAGTGGTTGTATAGCTGGGATAGGTGGTAGCTCCTTGTCACATGGAGATGACGCCTGAGACTCGTTCTATGATGCGGCTGTCAGCATATGAAGCTATAAATGTTTTCGCAATCGAAAGGCTACGCAGCTAGGCACAGGTGATCTGCTACTCTCATGAACCATTCTAACAGTAGCTGTTCTGACAGTCCTCGGAGTCTCTCTCGACTCGTGTTTGGTATGCATCATGTCCTTTGCTGCATCTACAGCGTAATCGCAACTCGATAGCGGTGAATCAGGCGGAATTGGACCATATAGTCTTCTGGACGACCACATTGAAGCAGCCAGTCACTTGGCAAACTGTGATTTGGAGTCATATAGCATTTTATAGAACCAGATCGGAAGTTTTCGAGACCAATGTTCATCTGCTGACGAAGACACGTTGTGCGGAGCAGAGCCAAATAGTTGCTAGAGAGAAAGAACTCGAAACTTCTGAGGTTGTAGATTTGGCGCTTTAACGCGTTGTTATTTTAGGTGAATAAGGAGTGGAAAAGCTAAGATAAAAAAAAGGCAGCAATGCTAGTAAACAACGTGTGATACTATTAGCGGATGTTTTTGTTCCTGCTTAACTTTATTCTTCGTTAAGTTATGGATGTGTCACGGAAGCTTCTTAAATCCGTCTCTAATCCTCGATCTCTGGTCCTGCATCTCGGATCCTCCATTTGTCGGAGTTCCCCAGCTAGATCATGCTTTAAAAGCTCTATACATCTCTTTCTTTCCTTAAAACGGCAAACGAGGATGCAGTGCTCTCCAATTAAGGTACACCGTTACGTGGTTCATGACGAACCTGTAAAGCACTAGACGCAAGAGGCTAAGGTCGACAGTTTATATGCCTTAAAAATCATACTTAACAAATGGACGACTGAATTTATGAAACCGTTAAAGAACATCTTGTAGAGACGACGTTGAAATTTCGTTGACTTATTAATAAGCAATGCCCGATATGCTGCTATAGGAACTCCAGCCAATCAATCAGATACTTGCATGACACTGATACCGCCCCCCCAACCACCATTTTCTCACCCGACCATAGATACTTTAACTTATGTAATTCGAGAATTTCAGCGCATACAGTATTACCTGTACTCAGAGTTAATATGTGGCATAAGACTGATATCCCGAATAGATACCTAGCTAGGTAGCTCTGGAGTCCCATAAATCTTCAAAGGTCTCTTCTGTCGAGGCGATCGTAGCTTGCCTTGCCAAGATCCATGATCTATCACTCTTAATCCATCCATCGCTGATATTCTTTGTCGTAGCCGATGATGGAGAGGTCAATGTTGAGTGTTTTTAGCATCATCGACATCGTAAATTCCTGCAAGCAACCCATAAGTAATATTCGGTGTGATCATTCTGAGATACAGATCACTTACATCTCCATCCCCATCATCATCTGAAATGTTGTTACCACCCCGTGCCTCGATCTCGTTCTCCGTCTCTGTCTCGATATCACATTCTGCATATATATCTGTCATCTTACCGTCACCCTCCTCCTCATCCTGCGAATCTGTTTGTAGAGGTTCTTCGTTGAAGCCTTGGCGAAATTCCATCTGTCTATGCTGCATCTCCTTCCAAGCTCGTGGACCTCCCATCCTGTTACAACGTATCAGCACCTTGTTGATGGAGGGTCAAATATGTCTCAGAAAACACACAACTCTCGTTGTGCAGCATACCTGTTCACCCTGTCCTTGACCCCTCCGAAAAGCTCCTCAGCTGCTTGACGACTGGCGGTCTTCCATCTTCGTGCGAGAGCGATCAGCTCGCCATCTATTTCTGCACCACAAGACTTATGCTTCAAAGAATCAGTCTCAATTTTCTTAGCTTGTCGAGTAGTATGCAGTTCTTCTTTCAACTCCCGTAGCTTGTTCTCTAGTTGACGTTGGGATTTCAAAATTGGCGCAATCGCAATGTCTGTGTTGGAGACAGCCATTGGCCTCAATGATGAGCTACCATATCGTTGCCTTCTGTCCAGCCCCACAGACAAGCTCAGCGCAGTGATTAGATTCATGGAATGGGGTTGGGAAGGGCTCGTATAGAGGTGGGCCGCAGCTGCCCGAGAATCCTGTGGTTGCTGAGCATCCTGGGTTGAGTTCTCTACGGCAGACTGCGTTTTGAATGGCGATCGAAATGGTCTTGACAGGGCGCTCGCTGCAAGATCTATGCGGCGTTTTTTTGTAACAGGTGTTGACATCTCTGCTACATGTGGTCTTGAGGCGATGTTCTGCAGAGCTGTATGTTTCTGGCTGGCGAATTGATACGGGCAACATGTAAGGTTGGATTTTTATCTGTTAAGTGATAGACCCGGAAAACGCACTCTTCCAGCACGCTTAATCCGCAAGGGCATACGATACAACCAAAACTTATTAGTCAAACATATCACGGAGGCTTTCATGTCCATAAATCATTTGATATATATAGTTATCTCTCAATGACCTATTCCACCTGCGAGCCATCCTGGGAAAGCAGGGTCTCCGGGTCTAGGAAAAAGGCCGTCGTCTGGCTGCGGTACCTGGGCAGCTTCTTGTTGATTTCCCACTTCATTTGCGGCATTCCTATCGTTCTGCCTCTGAGCTAACTGGCGTTGCTGTCTGTAGTATATCAGCCACACGAGTGCAGCCGCTAAAGCAATTATAATGAAGCTCTCAATCACGCCATCTTCAATAATATCATCGTACATTCCATCATCCACACCGGCCATCGAATCACTATGCCGGAGCAGGTCTTCTTCGTCCTCATCATCTCCGTAATAGAGATTGCCATCATGCACGAAATTGTTGATCCATTCGGCAAGCGACCATTGTTTCGTGAGTGCTATTGCTTGTTAAATCAGAATCCATAGGGGTGTCATAACAGAGATCCTTACCTGGCTCATCGCGAATCGAATTGATTCTCCCATTGGTCAAAGTATTCCACGCACTCCTTAAACGAAGCTTCAACAGACTGAGAATGACGGGGAGATATGCCTCATCATTGGTCTCAAGAGCCTGATCATAGAATCTCTTCGCAAGATGAAAGTCCTGCGTCAGCCCAACACCGTTCTCGTGCATCCATCCCAGATTATATAGAGCTTGAGCACTTTGGTGGAATTCGGAGGCAGCAGTATAGCACGCAGCGGATTTCTCCATATCTGAATCTGTCCCTACACCTTTGAGATAGTAGTCGCCCATCTTTACCATTGAGTCAATGTTGCCTTGTTTTGCCGACCGCGTCCAGTAGATTAAGGCTAGACCAGCGCTGTCCAGGAGTGAGGATATTGGACGAGAAAGGGGAAATATTGATGAAATTCTCAACATTGATTTTTCTTGGTCGAGCAGGTATGCCACATTGGCCTGGCCCGTTTCGTATCCTTGTTCTGCCGCCATCATGAAGTCAATGAGAGCAAGTTCGCGATCGCCATTTGAATATACCTCATTTGCTTCTCCAAAGGATGAGAGAAATGGCTCGGCCTTTTCGGAAACAGTCTTATAGTAGGTTGTTGCCAATCCACAAGAACGATCTCGACCAATGCCCAAGTTCGCCATTTCTGCCAGATAGTATAAAGCTTCAATGTGACCGTATCTGGCTGCCAGTTCAAAATAACGGTTAGCAATTTGGAGATCTTCAACCTGTCCTTGATCCAGGAATAATACGCCTATATTGACTTGTGCCGGCGAATAGTCTTGGTCAGCAGCAGCTCTAAAGAAATCGGCTGCTTTGTGTGCATCCCTGGGAACCCCCAGGCCATACAGATACATCAGTCCAAGGCCATTCTGAGAACCTGCGTCCCCTGCCGTAATGCCTCTTCGAAACCACTCCAGCGATTTTGCATAATTCGTCTCGACAGCTTCCCCTCTCAGAAATATCCGGCCTAGGTATCCAGCGGCTTTACAGGCAAACTTTTCGAGGCCTGGCCTATCCGTGATTTCTGCTGTGGTCCCGTCTCGCTTCCAATATTGTCCAGCAACAGTCTGAAAATATCTCCTCGCTGCCTTGAAGTCTCGATCAAGGCCCTTTTGGCCATCATAATATATACGGCCAAGACTAAAAGTAGCTTTGAAGTCCCCCTTTCCAGACATCAAGTCAAGATATTCAAGTACGTCATCCAGCGCAGCATTGGAATCCAAAAGAACACTTCCGCGCTGTGCATTGATTCCTGCACTAGACACGCTTGCACCTTCGCCATAAACTCCACCGTCATCATCCGCCAGACTGTACGAATCCGGCACCCAAGCTCTGCCTCCAGGGGGGCCAGACCGATACCAGTTTATTGCTTTGTCGGCGACTTTCTTGTAGTAAACAACCGCTTCATCGCAGTTACGGGCCGTCCCAATCCCAGTGTGATATCGAAATGCAACGGTCATTTCGGATCTGGTGTGGCCTGCTTGAGCTGCAAAGGTATGAAAAAGTAAAGCTTTGGCTGGATCTCGTTGCACAGCGTTTCCAATACCCGTGGCATACATAAAACCAAGCATATGCTGAGCGGAACTATTGCCTGATAAAGAAGAAAGTTGCGAGTATCTTCTAAATGCCTCAGTGAGATTCTTTGGATATGTGAAGTTGCCATAGAAACTCATTTGTGCGAGCAGATATATCGCGTCGGAATTGTTGTACTTCGCAGCATCCGTAAGTAGAGCCACACCTTCCCATAGAGGGCTTTTCGGCGTCAATCTTCTATTCGATTCCAAATCCTGGCCGGGACGAGGACCATTCACGTAAAATCGAGGTATCAAATCGCTCAGGCAGTATCCGACTGTGGCGAGTAATCCAGATTTGCGGGTAGAGTAGCGGCGATTCGTACTTTCTAATGGGCGTAGAATAGATAGGGCTTGCACCACAATATCTGCACATGCTCTGGTCACTATACGGATTTCAAGTGATATAGGTAATAAGCACCTTGGGAGCTTCTTTCACGTTGCTCGTGTGGATCGTGACTCGAAACGCTCGAATGAACAAATGCAGATGGCTTGAGATCAGTGTCTTCATGACTGCCTGGTGTAATGAGGCCAGTCGTCTCAGCTTTAGCTACAGTAAGAAGTATCTGGACGAGTACTGAGGCTGTGTTAGAGTATTGGCAAGAACAGCGTCAAAGAGTAGCTACCTGTGAGAATGGTTACCAGCCGCTGCAGACGTTCCATCATGGTGTATAATTGAAAATGGTTCAAATCACTTTGGAAATCTCGCAAAGGAAACCATCCCTTTATTTTGCAGATTTAAAAAACATCACAGTACGGTTGAGGTGCGTGTTTTGTCAAAATTGAATCTTACGCTCTGTCTTTCCGGTTGTAGCTCCAGGGTGTCTGTCATCTTCGCGAACAGGGCAGCATGGAGATACCTTTATCCGAACACATAATATTACACATGTCCAATGCCATTTTGGATACCAACAATTTTCCCACATAAATAAAGGCTGATCCATGTTCTTCAGTGCCATTTTATTTATGAGGTGGGAAAAGGCCTAATGAACCCATTTGTTCCATTTAAATCCCAAAGTGACTTTGCCAAACATCTAAATCATTTGTGACTATTCTGAATTCCATGCTTTTATCTGGCCATCCTCACCACCAGTCAGGATCATTCGGTGCTATAAATCGTCAATTTATGCCGCCATAGGAATTTAAACATTGCAAACCTTGTCTAAGAAACAGAAAGTGCGCACAACTTCTTCGCCATGGCCACCTGATAAGATGACCCTCGACTCTGTTGAGATGGACCATGGAGGATCGTTCCTTAACTGTACAAGGCTGAAACTCGACTGGCTATACTCGTATGTTAGCATTGGTTCCTCTGATCAAGAGCCTCTTGAAAATGCCTTCCCAATTTCAAATCGTATGGATCGATTATCCGAGGGCTGAAAATAAATTTCGCGCTCACTACTAACCTATGGTTTCCGATGCCAATCACACCTCCCCCGCCAGGTCTACCAAGCACGTTGGCCACGTATTCACAACCCAGTCTCTCCCTTAGATCACCAAACTGTATCGATGGTGGTTCTTCGACAGCAGCTTCCGTGTCGGTAATCATTGGGTATATGGCAAATTTCTCATCGTGTGACAGGGCATAAATATCTAGATCGTCGAGAAACCCGGCCTTATGGATGGAGGAGCCATGGTTGATTGTTTGATGGAGTGCATCGTCCTCCTCAGACACATTTGTATCATATAGATTGACAAGTCCATCCGTTGAACCTGATAGCAGAATAGACGTGTGGGTGGGATGATATTGGAGCTATCAGATAGACTCCTTGTCAGTCATGAAAATCCCGAGGTGTTTGAATTTATCCTTACCTCCGTCACATCATCATTATGACTTTCGATGTATTGGATTCTGGGAGAGTGAAGGTTCCGGGTATCCCTGAATATCCGTAAGTCATGTCGCGCATATTCCGGACGGGAGATGCTTGCCATATAACCACCTCTGCTTGGCCATTTGTGAGCTCTGTTCCCGCCGCAATTGCGTATGCAGCTGCAGATGTTGCGAGTGATAACACAGGAGTTGCTGGACCTGGCTTTTGGTCAACATTCTTAAGGAACAAAAAAAACACGAGGATCATCTGTGGTGGAGTAATGTAGATATTTGTGCTCGCGAACGATATCATCAATGCAAACTGCGTCAATGACGTGCACATGCCGAAAGAGACAGATTTTCAACCACCGATATAAATGGCCGAATAGCCTGGCTAATCTCCGGCGTTCCTCGCCGTCGACAATGACAATAGCTGGAATGATGGCGGACGATGACAATGGCTCTGGAGCCCTGTGCCAGCAGTGGATGCCGGGTTCTGAGTAAAGAGATATATGTCTTACTGGTATCGATTTCGGCTACTTTCAACTGCTGGCGCAAATCTAGTATATTGACCTTGCCATCTCTTCCTGCCGTGCAAATGATGGAGGTATTTTCCTCAAGGACTTTGAGACAGGTGATTTCATGATTAACTTTAGGGACTGTGTACAGCGGCTGAAGGTGCAACGAGGTTGGGTCGATGAGACGAAGGGTGTCATCAGAGGAGATTGATACCAGGCCATCAGCAACTGAGGCTATGTCATATATGTACACCCCCGGTGGCTGCGTGATAGCGAAAGAGGCGCTGGCGTCTAATGTATACATCGTGGACTCGTGGCTGACTTCAACTCTGAGGAGGGTTGATCCTTCCGAGGTCCCTTTTGTTTAGGAGAATAATCTGGGGTAACGAAAGTGTATCTGACAAGTTAAATTTTGAACAGCTGCCCTCCTAAAGCTAATTCTCACAGTCCTGCCTTGTTTGGGTGAGACTTTTTTCTCTGGAAGATCACCCACCTACCCACCCACCCATAAGCTCATGCGAGCAACAGTTGAAGAATATGCATCTCAAGATGAAAATCCCCGACACTTTAGGATCCTATATCTACAGTAACGTGAATACCAAAAAACATCCCACCCCAAAAGTGCTCTTCGTGCAATGCGTGCAAACCTTCCCGTATTATCTGCACATCAAGACGCTATTACCATCCGTACTGCTTCGTATCCGTACCGAATTGCATAATATGGGGAATGTGTTTTGGCCTTTGTGGCGATCCATCTGTCACGTCTCAAGGATCTCACGCGATCCATGCGCTAGAGTAGTACTATTCCCTAGGTAGCTAGCTACCTAGCGGCCTGCGTGAGGTTGTGATAGACTCCGTGACATGGCCATTTACTCCAGTAGTCGCCTACAACGCAGTGCTTAGAGCATGTCGCATGCTAGGTATGTATGTACATAAAGGACCTGGGTACCTTTATCCGTAGTACGCCCTTCCCCCTAAACTCCACAGCCCACCACCCTTATGAAGATCACTAGTGGCCGATGCTTCTGGTCTATGGTACTGTACATACGGGTTATACCTATTCATGCCTAGATCCTATAGCTATCTATATGAATATGCGATATCCCTCCCCAAAAATATACACATATATATGTGCATATATAAACTGACGTCCATGTTTCTTCTATAGGGCAGCTCTCAGCTACCCAGGTACTCCAATAATAACACCTGGGTACTCCGTTTGTGTGATGTGATTGCTGCACTACTCTAGTACGGACGATTCATCTCGACTCCGCCAATCGATCATCTCGGTTGGTTGTTCACTAGCGTCCGCTTCAATGGCCTTCAGCCTCTTGTCAACCCAGTCGCTGAAGGAGGGTGAAGGAGGCCTTCCCACTACTACTTCGTACTGTTAAGCAATACATACCTACCTACTACCTACCTACCTACCTATCTACCTACCTGCTCCATACCTACGTACTTGACGCTTTAAAGAAGGACAGGAGTAGCATCACATCACTGCCATATACTGGCTTCATACTTCCCGACAATCTATTGCGCTCCATTATTTCTTTTCCTAGCTAGCGACACGCACCAGACGCGAACGAGCCAGTTCGCCCAGCCAGACCTTGCTTCTCCCTATTACGCGCCCAGCCACGGCCCATCTCAACCCAACCGAACGACGCGTGCGGCGGTGAGCCCCGAAGAGAACGAGGCATCAACAGCAATCACGGCGCATCACGGTAGGTCTACTGAGGCCTCGAGTCGCCCTCGATGAGTAGTGAGGTCGCTCAGCCGGTTGAGCATGAATCCTTTCGCTCATCTACTACATTAGAGGAGAAGTCCACCAACGTACCTGAAGTCTCCGAAGCATCCCCTCGCTGTAAGCCTCTATCTCAGCATCCACCTTCGTACAATACAAGATAATTGTTTTCAAATGGTCGGCGGCCCGTATCTTCTATGCCAGTCACTAACATGTCTTCTACCATAGGCGGTGACAGGTCTCGAAACCAAAATCCAGCTGATCTGGACGTTTCTGTACCTTCATTTGAAGACCAATCATCAGCAACCACAACTGATACGCCAAAGAAGAACCAGGCCCTTCTCCATGTCCCATCGCGATCATCATCGCACAAAATACAGCCTTCTCCGACGTCAACAGCACTGAGTGGGGCGACTGCAAGTGATCCGACCGATAGTATCGGAGGACAATCGAAAGAATCGAATTCCAGCATCATCGATAAGAAGCGCAACGGTAGTCTGACAAGCAGCAAGACGTCGGCCATATCTCCCGCAGTCGCTGGAAGAAAAGCAGGCGAAGTCAATGCCACAACGTCACAATCAGCTCCAATGCAAAAGCCAAAGAAGTCTCGAGGTTTCTTGTCTTTTTTGAATTGCTGCAGTGTGCCGGACAATGTGAATGGTATCAATTCAGAAGAAGCAGTCCTCCCAGTAAAACCACTTGCTACTGTTCCGTCACAAGCTCGCGCGACCACATCAAGCAAGCCGATATCAAGCAGTTCGGACCCAAATAGTGGACAACGGCAGACATCACAAGGAGAGAAAGTAGCCATGGTTGGAGATGAGCATGATGAGCTCACAGCAAATCCTACTAGAGATTCTCGATCATCTGCAGAGGAAGAAGCTCCAGGCAAGCTACATGGTTCGGTCGATCAGCAAAGTAGCTCGAAAGATAGTCGTAATCAGCCATTACCTGCCATACCTCAAGATGCAGAGAAATCGGCTATGGACCCAGAAGCTTATGGCACATCCAATCCCACAGTTTTCATGCAGGCCCCAACACCCAATCTTCCTCAACAGGATAACAGTGGTCTCGCATCAACTCAAACGATAAACGACGACGAATCTTCGCATGTGACTTCGGAAGAGCCTCTTCCCACGGCTGCGCAGGAGAGCAATGTCACGGAAATGGAAGATGCACGGCCCAACAATACCACTTTACCTCCTCCTCCGATACCTGTCTCAGAAACCAGCAGTAACTCTCCCAGTTCTCCTCAGCAGTCAAATATAGCCGATCCTGTCGAAGAAAAGCAACAATGGTTGCTACCTCCGATAGAGCCACGCTTCAAAGGAAAAAAATGCTTAGTTCTTGATCTTGACGAGACGCTAGTACACAGTAGCTTTAAGGTATATGAAATGGGCACCTACGTAGTTTAATTGCTAACTCTATTTCCAAGATCTTGCATCAAGCCGACTTCACAATTCCAGTCGAAATCGAGGGACAGTACCATAATGTCTACGTAATCAAACGTCCAGGTGTTGATCAGTTTATGAAGCGCGTTGGGGAGCTCTACGAAGTGGTGGTATTTACTGCCTCCGTTTCAAAAGTTAGTGTATATGATGTGGTCGTTGTTACCGATATACTGATATCATATAGTATGGCGATCCTCTATTGGATCAACTCGATATCAATCATGTTGTTCATCATCGCCTTTTCCGTGAGAGTTGTTACAACCATCAGGGAAACTATGTCAAAGACCTCTCGCAAGTTGGCCGCGATCTGCGAGAAACCATCATCATCGACAATTCGCCAACGTCGTATATTTTCCATCCACAACATGCTGTGCCTATAAGCAGCTGGTTTTCGGACGCCCATGACAACGAACTGCTTGACTTAATCCCAGTTCTTGAAGATCTTGCAGGATCACAAGTACGCGATGTCAGTCTGGTACTCGATGTCGCCCTTTAAGTTCTTTAAGCTTGCATTCTTGCAGGTTCTTCTCATAGCGGATGGCGTTCGGTTGATATCTTCGATTCGATTATAGAATGTACTGTTTAATCTTTATAATCAGCATGACCAACACCTCACATAGCGGCGATTTTAGGAGATGAAGGCATCATATCCGAAAAGGAGCAGAGAGGCGATGGTGGCAGGAGAGGGTTGTTACATTGAACACTAAATTCTCCATTTTCTTTTCTTACAAGGGGCTATAGTGGATCGAGTTTGTTTCTTCTATCCACCATCAAGGGCATCGAGCATCGTTGCTGTACATTCTTTTTCGTGACGCATTGAGCGATCTTCCATTTTGTCATTTTCACACACGGGCGCGTACTCATATGAAATACCCGTGTAAATCTGCATGTTTAGTTCTAGTGAAATATCACATTTATGTGTATTAGGTAGACACTCCCTGAGTACATAGTTATTCTGACCATAGTTGTGACGAATAATGATAAATGCTACGAAATCTTGCGTGAGGATGGCCCTCAATGCTCTCGCTAGGCAGTACCCCTTTCTCTATTTCCCCGGGCATTCCGATTAGATTAGATTAAGTAGTGGAACTAAATCCCACAACCGAGCCGTCGTGACATGGATCATGTAGTTGTGCACGTCTGTCCGGAATCGTGGCCTCAATAATCACTGTGCCAGTATTTCCAAACCAAACAATCTTGACCGCACAACTCAATTCTTACCATCGCATCGTGGATTCAACTACAAACTGCCTATTATCCAGAAAGTTAGTTTGCAATCGTACACAATGGTAAGGCAGATTGTGTTTCTCTTGCTCCGCCAACCTTGGAGTCGCTTGGGATCAAGGACAAATACGCGACATCTTACTCTCGATTTCCATGAGCGATATTTTGCTAACATACTGCGATTGTAGTCTTCTCCACGTGCGGCATCCCCGGTCAATTCTCCAGGCACAGCTATCAACCAGAATGCTGGAAGACCATCGTCCCCAACACCTCCTGGTGGCCCGAAGACGGCAATCCGAAGGAGAGCTGCTGCCGACCAAAAGGACAAAGTTGCGAACGTGCGACCAAGTAGTACGAGGGCGGCCGGTGCTGGTGGAAGCAGCAGCACAATGTTGAGTATGTTGGACTTCTGTTCTCAAAGCTTCAATCGTGTTCTGACCGTCTTACTTAGAGTTGTACACCGATGAGTCTCCAGGACTCAAAGTGGATCCTGTCGTTGTGCTTGTCCTATCAATCGTCTTCATCTTCAGCGTTGTCGCTTTGCATGGTAAGATCGGCATCCTCTTGTTGGTTTCTGGATATTCCCTCTGACCAACCTATAGTTATCGCCAAGATTACTCGCCGTTTCTCGAGTTGATCTGGCATTCTCGAGATCAATCTTTTTACTTCATGGATTTTGGGGACCTGGGATTCTATTTGAAACCCGGGTTAGGAGCAGCCGTATGTCCGGGTTTTACAGGACATGTACATTGCAATTTCATACAAAAGTTGCTTAAGCAAGAGCTTTTTGACAACGGGTTGCATGAAATCTATAGTAGCTGTAACATAGGAATTAATTGATTAGGCGCCTGGTTCAACTGCACTTCACGTATTTCAGCTCAGATGTTGGTTGGGAGAAAGAAGAGGCGATTGTGTGTTTGAAACCATGCAGCATGCTCCAAGTTGCTGCTGTATAGAGATAGCACTAGAATGGGGCATGGCTATCAAACAAGCACGTGCAAGTGCTAATGCTCAATGATACTTGTCCTTCTGATAGTTTGGGGGATGATTGATCATCATGATGATCCAGCAACTATGCAAACGCGGCGCAGTCGCGGTTATTAAGCGCTGCAGGAAGCGAAGCGACATCAACACCAACTTAATCTCAGACGTTTGATGCTCGAGCTATTTGACGCAGTTCCAGCTGCGTTGCAGTCTAACCTACCTACTTATTTATACCCTCAACCCAATCTAGTGATCTGTGATGGATATTTTCATCCACTGCTAGTACGAAATATACGCTTTGGTGCTCAATGTCCTTTTGCCAATCCTATCAAATTCGCCTTAGCCATCCATTATTTCGCTCAAGATGGCACCTCAAAGGCCAAAGGAAACTCAAGTCATAGATTTGTACAGTGCCTATTCTGATGGTAGCTCTGAACATTGGCCGAAGGAGACAGCCTATGAAAGGAAATCTCAGGATTTTTACTACCACAAATCACTTGCTTCTCAGTGGATGAAAAGCGTCGGACAAGCTCAGCCAGGTACGTCCATATTATTCACTCTTTCGCGGTTAGTTATGCCTTCGCAACCTACCTAGTTTATTCACTTTCTGTACCATTACTTAGCATAAGTAATGCTCATTCTATCCCTGGGAAAACATTGTTGGGCAAGGACTCCAAGGAGAGTAACGGACCATTCTCCTAGCTACTTTCTGGCCTGTGATCACGATATCCAAGTGATTTTCTCCCACTGTTCTCTTCTGGCATTAACTTTCTGCCAATAATTTCAATACGGACACAGAATAACACCAGCACTATAGAAAAGGAGTATATTCTTCATGCTCTCCCTTCCGGATACGCAATTTATACAAAAACACGGAAAAATGGCACGCATGTAAGTTATGTTTCTACTGATATTAAGCCATCACTGATGGTTTATAGATCGATAGGTACCTCTTTGGCCACCCAAAGGGCAAGTTTGATTCACCAATCAAATTCTTTGTGCACTTCAAACACCTCATGAGTGGTGGAAAAGATGAATGCAATTGTGTGAATTGCAAATCCACAGCGACATACAGTGCCCAGAAACCTATTACTAACAAGTCTCCTGGGTACAAGACGGCCACGTCGTTAGGTCCCGCATCCGGAATGACTGCAGATTTCGAAAGGAATGATGCTCAAAAGTACATTGACTTGCTCTATCGGAACGGGGTCAATAACGGCCAATGTGCTGCATTGGAATTCAACCATGGAAACCCACCTGGTTGGGATTATTGTCTGTTCAATCCACACATCAAGTACAACTCCCCTTATCATAATACTCACTCCTTTGAACCAAGGGAGGATGAAATTGTTCTCTTCTATCAAGAGCCTTCGGGTTTACGGCTTGATGAAAAGACACAGTATCTGCAGGTCTTCTCCGACAGAACTCAAAAGTTTGGGGGATGGCCAAAATGGGAAGCTGGTCGTGTTGTGAGCACTCCAGAACCTGGTCAACTATGCCTGCAAGATTTGGCATGGTCAGCATCCGACGAGCAACACAACCCCACGAAAACATTTTCCATTGAGACTCTTCCATCAGATGAAGCCGGATGCTTCTCACCAAGGAGAGTTGACCTCCATCTTAGTCACTTACGACCATTCTCGATGCTACGGGAATTGCAGCACGGACAAAACCAAAATGACTGGAAATATAACATCATTGCGAGTGCTTCGATGATGTCTAATCTTTGTCTGATCGAGCCTTGCGCATTTATAAGGCTAATTCCAGATGTCGACTCTCCAGCGGCGGATTCTAAGTCGTTGGATGCCAAATTTAGATGTCGTCAAATGTGGATTGGTGCCGAAAAAATAATTGAAGGCGATGTCGTTCGCCTGATGCCTTCTGGAAATGGGTCTATCATTGATAGCATCCTGATTATCAAGGAGATATCATACACATACGAACACCTCGAAGCCGTATCGCCTACTGGAGGTGTATATCTGGAAGGCAGATCTCTGACAATAACTCAACCTCAGCACAAATCTAACCCCGTTGTTAAGGCAACTTCGACCTATGAAGAGTTGGCATCGCGAAACCTTCCGAGATGTATGCACGGATATACGTGGTATGATGTTAGAGATCCAGCGGCTACTTGTCGAGTTCCGCCCGAAAGCGTTGTTGGTCGCTGCTACGAGCGAGAAGCAATGGAGCTAATGATATACGCCCCAGATCTCAATATTGGACTGGATGGGGTCCGTCAGAGTCGACGGTGGGCTATGACGAAGGGCGATGACAACCAGGATGGGTGGATTTGGGGCGAACATCGGTTCGGAAAAGAGAGTTATGCCCGTCTTAACGATCTGAAAGTTGGCAGAAGCCGTGGGCATGAGTGTGCTCAATCTCTAAACGGTTCAAACAACTACATGGATAGTCAAGTCGACCGAGGTTTTGACAATGTCATTGAGGACGAGAGTGACAGTCTCGATGACGCATATGGGCAGATGGGGAAAATGTCCATCAGTGGCAGCAGAACATCTCATGGGAAAGAAGATGAAGCTGATGCGTTTGTTCGTAAAGCTCTAGAGAGTCCATTCGATGATGATTCCGAAGACGGGCATGTTGCTAAACGCCTTCGCAAGTGATCAGCCAGGAGAGTAACTCCGGAGAATGGATGACGGATCTCAACTATTCTCAAAACATTATCATTATTTTGACACCAAAGTAAGCATAGCGTTGGAGTCAAAAGTATGCAGTCACACAACTAGCTATGTATGATAGGAATCAAAAATAAAACGGCAAATGACTAGAATGCCACCCAAATTATCATAAATGACGAAAATACCACAAAAACACATTTTAATGACGAAAATGCCACAACTACCTAAAAATTATCAGAATGACGAAAATGCCACACTTTTTCTACTAACTAATCCCATGGTGTTGTTTCTACCTATGGGGATTAGTATCTAACGTTACGGCAAATGTCTGAACTGCCACCTAAATTATCATAAATGACTAGAATGCCTATTAATGATTGAAATGCCACAACCCCCTAAAAATTATCAAAATGACTCAAATGCCACGATTTTTCTGCCATTTCTAGCTAAGGACTCAATATCTAACGTAGGTCGTGGCGTAAATGCCATAATGGCGTAAATGCCATAACACAAGTACCTTAACACTCAAAACTGTATATAGAGATACATAGTCACGTGATAATTTAATCGAATGTTTAATTAAGCTCTA
>Ga0209512_1000699_pt1 | contig 50612 bp, 48 predicted proteins | sample frozenSSSSmetaG_FD_184142 | JGI IMG/M metagenome (GOLD analysis project Ga0209512, IMG submission 184142) | Glacier valley bacterial and archeal communities from Borup Fiord, Nunavut, Canada, to study Microbial Dark Matter (Phase II) -... | ecosystem: Environmental > Aquatic > Freshwater > Ice >...
GGCCCAACCCCCCTTTCACACGCAGTGGCCCCGCGGCGCCCTGCGAGCCGCTCAAAGCAGACAAGACGAGCGAGCGGCGCAGATACAGCGCGGCTGATGGATGGCGCCGAGAGCCGCATTGAGACGGACGGACGCCTCGATCTGGTCTTGGCTGGCTGGCTGGCTGGCTGGCTGGCTGGCTGGCTTGCGCCGATACGAGTTCCCGATACGACTCTGCTCCGTCGCATCGGGGGAGAGGCCAAGCTTGCTGTGCTGTGCGACGGCAGCAGGGCTGAGCGTAGATGGGTAGGTAGGTAGGTAGATCTACGGAATCGGGACTTCAATCCTACATACATCTTCAGCTTCGTCGGCGTTTGTTGATCATGGGCGACGACGGACTTTCTCCATACGCTGTGGTGATTCTGCTTTCTTAGTCCTTGGTTGTATGTGCGTTTGTGCACTCCACGCTCGTTTGTCTGCTACTGCTACTACTTCGACTGTTGTCGCGATACTCTTTTGATCTCAGATGCTCTGAGGGCAGTCTCTCGTTTGAAAGCATTAAATTCGATTCTCGGCCTTATAGCCCATTATCTTGGACATCTTATCTTTATAATTTCGTATCCCTCGAGCATCACCGAGCAGCAACACCACCCTCATCACCACAATGCGTCTCTCCCTGGCCCCAGCATCCCTCCTCCTCCCCGCCCTCCTCCCCGCCATCCTCGCCGCCACAGTCGGCCCCTCCACAAAGCGCGGCCTCGTCTACGTTCCCAACCCCTCCTACCCCTCCGACGACTCCATCTGGCTCTCGCCGAACTCCAGCCTGACATGGTATTACAACTACCAAGCCTCGCCCTCCCCGCACCTCGCCTCGCGGCCCGACATCCAATTCGTGCCCATGCTCTGGGGCGCCCCGGCCTCCCCCGCCGACACCTCCTTCCTCACGACCGTGACCGCCCTCATCAAATCCGGCGCAAACATCTCCCACGTCATGTCCTTCAACGAGCCCGACGGCACCTCCGCCACCGGCGGCTCCAACATCACGCCGCAGCTCGCCGCCGCGTCGTGGATCCGCGTCCTCGAGCCCCTGCGGCAGCTCGGCGTGAAGCTCGTCGCGCCGGCGGTGACGGGCGCGCCGGCGGGCCTCGCGTGGCTCGCGGCCTTCTTCGACGCCTGCGACGGCGCCTGCACGGCCGACGTCATGCCGATCCACTGGTACGGCAACTTCGACGGCCTGGCGTCGCACATGGCCGAGAAGCGCGCCCACTACCCGAACATGACGACGTGGGTGACCGAGTACGCGCTGGCGCAGGCGCCGCTGGGCGCCACGCAGGACTTCTTCAACGTCACGGCCGAGTACTTCGACAGGCTCGCGTATGTGGCGCGCTACAGCTACTTCGGCAGCTTCAGGAGTAGCGAGAGTAATGTGGGCCCGAATGCGGCGATGTTGACGGAGAACGGCGAGTTGACGGATATCGGGAGCTTGTACTTGCGGGGTGGCAAGACGGGGAGGGTGCCTGGGACGGGCGCGGGGAAGAAGGGCGGCGCGGGCAGGGTTGCGGCGGCGGTCGGGTGGGCTGTGCTGATGGTTGGAGCGGTGGGGATGATGCTGTTGTAGGTAATGGTGGGGAGTGAAAGAGTTCGATATATATATATATAGGTCGGCGTCATGGTTCCGGGAATTCTGATATAGGCATGTTAGAGGCTCAGGGAGAGATCTAGGAGGGATGCGATACTAGGATCGCGGATTAGACGGTACCACAAATAATGTCTTCATATTTTCCACATTCCGCCGTCTAGTTGTCCTTTAAACATATCGGGTTTGACTAGGCGGGTGTTAATAACCAGCGCTATAAGTAGAGACAGTCGGCCTCTCTCTTGGCATGGCTGGCAGAGTCCAAGCCTCTATTCGGGCTTCGCTGCCTTACAGTTGAGAATCTACGATGTTGCGGTTTGGCACTAAGAATTAATTATTTGCAAAGAGTGGTTGTATACCTTTCTTAAGACTAATTAGATTTACCTATAGTTAGTGTTGAACAATTTATTGTTTATTAAAGCAAGCACAGCTTATAAAAATATGAGGTAGTCAGTTTAATATATTGAAGTACAAGTTTAAATATATTTATCTTCTTAGTGTTTAGATTTACATGTAAATACTAGTAAGTTTATGCATAAGTTATATATTTATATATTATTTGTGCATAAATCACTTTGATATAATTATATGATTATATCCGCTCAATATATTTAATATCTTTTTATATTATTTAGCACGTCTTCTTCCTTTATCTATTCTTTTTAATATTTTTCTTTAGCTCTTAAATATGCACTATTATACACTTTTAAAGGAGCAACACATATAAGAGTACAAGTACTTATAAGCCAAAAGCGCTACCTCATGAGCGCGCATTCCCCCACGCTTCACTCGCCAAATAGAGACGAAACACCTGCTGCTGAATACTCGAGAACTCGGTGAGAGAAATCTATTCCAGCCCTATGATCTATCCTAATTTTTGAAATGAAAGAGATGGAGTGAATGAATCGTACACCTCCAACCCAGGACGTGCCTTCCCTACCTACCGCACGTCTACTGCCACACATGTGCCCAACATCAGCTGAAGACGTATAAAGCTCGAGGCTGATGGCAACAGCTGCCTCTCAACCTCGACATCGATTTCGACCAGACCTTCCAGACAAAGAGATCTTCAATATTACCATCCTTATTGTGGAATCGGCGAACCAATGGAACCCGAACTTTCGATATTGTGCACTCCATCCGCTCTCACAGCGGAAGCGACCTCGCATTCGGCCTTGCCGCTTCACACGAGAGACGCAGGGCTGAGGATTTTCAGACAACACCGATGCGAAGGCTGCCATTACGCTGTATGCGCTCTGCGACCGGCTCTCGGCCGAGCTTCTTGTGGAGCTGTTCCGCAAGGATGGAAACGTCCATTTGCAAGCTGACCATTGGCTTCCGAAGGAGGAGGCTCGGTTCTCCCACCACGAGCTTGTCGCCTCTGCGCAGGAAGGCTGCGGATCCTGCCATGCGGACTGGAACTGCCGGTGGACTGCTGGAAAAGCAGCGACGTGGGAGTCACCATAGCGTGGAGGAGATGCTTGGAGTTCACCAGGAGGTGGGGAGAGTCCCGAAGTATTTCCCGATGATGTAGGAATGTGTCTTACGACCTTCTCAAAGTCCAATGATAATCCTGTGCTCCGAACTACTTCTGGAAACCTCGGGACGATGTTAGAAGCTATTCAGTTTTCGGAGATGCCCAAAACGTTTAGGATGCAGTGATGGCATGTCGACAACTTGGCTTTCGATATCCTTGGATTGATTCACTATGCATTCTCCAAGACTCCCGGAGTGACTAGGAGACCCAGGCGCTGAAAATGGGCGACATTTACGAGAAGTCTGCTCTTACGATCGCAGCAGCAGGCGCATGAAATAGTGATGGGGGAATGCTAAAGGTTTGTAACCAAACGCTATCACTGCCGCCCGGTGCTCTGAGAATTGATGCCGACAAAAGTTCTCGCCGGTTCACCTCGATTAGCCATACAGAGGACGCTGAGGCTGAAGTGGCCGATTGCATCACCAGATCGCAGCTCGCCACGTGCGGTTGGTCACTTTAGGAGCAGCAGCTGTCCGAATGCATTTTGTATTATGGCCGGAGACAGATGTACTGGGAGTGTCCAGACCGCAAGTGCGCTGCAGATGGCGAGAAGCCCAATGATCACCAGAGCGTTGAGTTTTTTGAACGCTGGCATCATGTTCCTCGTATAATGTTACGCGTGGCCTCTAGTCCAAAGCCCGAGCCGATGAGGATCTTGGGACGGCGACAATTGGAGATGAAGAAGTTGACACCCTCTATCCACACTTCCAAGTGGTCGACGACGACTGTGAAAGAGCTTAGTTGAAAGTGGTATTTAACAGAGTACCGGAAGCCAACAGGGACCGAAGATTCGAATACTGCGTTGTTCTATAGAGATGAGAGTTACGGTGAATTGATTTTCAGGACTGTCGGAAGAGAAAGTCATTTATGACACGGTGGGATATTTACACAGAAAGTGAGTGCAAGCTCCACCGTTACTCAAACGCTTGGCCGAAGTTGACACTTATTATCATCTGAGTATGTTCAATGTTCGATGTGAGATGTGAGATGATTGCATTGGGGCTTTAGATGGTCATCCAACAACAAATACCACCAGAAGGTTTCGCGGAGGATGCAGGAGGATCTCTGGCAGGGACGTGCAATATATATTATTATATATACTTCGACATAGGGACATACACGAGAGAAGTCATTTCCCGTGATCGTCACAATCATCGTCGAAAAAACAAACACATGTCGTCCAGCCCCTCGGATATCGGCCGATGTCATCCCGAGTGGGTGACAGGCACATGATGGATGCGGGGTAACCGAAGGGCCCGCGGCATTTGCCCCGCACGGCAATTTGGAGTATGGACCATGGAGCGTGGGGTAGGCCAGAGCTAAGAACAACGGCCAGGTCGACGGACAGCATGCCAAAAGTTAGAGGTGGCCATCATATTTATACATTGCCAACCTCCTCTGGGTCTCATGTAAGATCTATAATTCTATATCTCCTCTCCTCTCGTCTCATCTCATCCTCTTATATTGCATCTTCTTATATTGCATCTCTCTCTTTCCTTCTCTGCAGATATACCCCTTTAGGCGACATATAATACCAACTCAAAATGGCCACAGGCACAGTCCCAGTTCCTTTCGCTGAGCCGCCGTGGTTGAATGGCCTGCCAAGCGCTTATTACAATGATTCTCATCGTAAATGGCAGAAGACCTGCCGCGAGTTCGTCGAGAGAGTTATGATGCCGTACGCTGGCGATTGGGAGGCAGCGGGCGATGTTCCAGGTATGATATTCGTTCTCATTTGGATCATCATAATCACTAACGAGGAAAGATAACCTTTACGACGTCTTTGCCAAGGCCAACATGCTTATCCCGAATATGGCTGGGCCATTGCCCGTCAAGGAGCTGAAGAAGATCGGTATCCATGAGCTTCCTGGTGGCTTGAAGGTCGAGGATTTCGACTACTTGCATACGAGCATTTACATCGATGAGGTACGAGCTTTTCTTCTTGTTTATGGCCTCAGTTGACATTTACTGATATTCTCAGATGGCACGCTGCGGCTCAGGAGGACCAACAGGAGCCATCACTGTCGGTGTGGCCTTCGGTCTCCCACCGATTCTCAAGTTCGGCAACCAGCAACTAAAGGACCGCTTTCTCGAGCCAATCATCAAGGGCACAAAGCGTATCTGTATTGCCATTACCGAACCAGGAGCAGGATCAGACGTCGCCAACATCGAGACTACCGCTGTCAAGACCGCAGATGGGAAGCACTATATCGTCAACGGGACCAAGAAATGGTGCGAGAACACAAGCCTCTTACATTTATACCAATCTAACGTATTACAGGATCACAAATGGCATCTGGTCCGATTACGCCTCCATGGCTGTCCGCACCGGCGGCCCTGGCCCATCAGGCCTCTCCATGCTCGTTGTGCCCCTGAAGGGTTATCCAGGCGTCAACATGTCGCGCATCCGCGTGGGCGGCGGCTCCTCTTCCGGCACGACCTTCATCGAGCTCGACGACGTCAAGGTACCCGTCGAGAATCTGATCGGCAAGGAGGGCTCCGGTATGCACTACGTGATGCAGAACTTCAACCACGAGCGCCTCACCATCTGCATCAGCGTGAACCGCCAGGCTCGCGTTGCGCTGGCCGCCGCATTCGAGTACTGTCTCAAGCGCGAGGCGTTCGGCAAGAAGCTGATGGACCAGCCCGTCGTGAGGCACCGCCTGGCCAAGGCGGGAGCGGTGCTCGAGAGTCACTGGGCTTGGGTTGAGGCGTTTGTGTACCAGATGACAAAGTTGACGGAGCAGCAGGGTAATGTTGAGCTGGGCGGCTTGACGGCGCTGTGCAAGGCGCAGGCGGGCTTGGTCATCGAGCAGTGTGCGAGCACTGCGGTTTTGTTGTTCGGTGGAAATGGATATACCAGGTCAGGACAGGGAGCAATGGTCGAACGTAAGTTATATTGTCCATTCTTGTGCTTCTGAAAAGTGCTAATCAGCTGCAAAGGTATTTACCGCGAGATTCCGGGCGCGAGGATCCCAGGTGGTTCGGAGGACGTCATGCTCGATCTCGCGATCAGGCAGTTGACCAAGAACTTCCAGGCTAAGCTCAAGGCGCTCGAGAATTCGAAGTTGTAGGTGGGTGAGGCGGAGAGAGGGAAAACAGCCATGCCTTGTATATGAGTGCCGTCTCACGATTAAGACTTCGTTACATGTACGTTATTGAATGGAAACACACCTGAGATTTCTGTCGTCGCAGCTCATAAATTCACTGCATCTGATGAACAATATCGATCCTTATCCATTTCTCTTCCCACCGACCACGATATTCTGCGGACTCGACGGCAACCAACCAAGCTCGGCTCTCCATAGCCGGGGGTAATCACGCAGGTGCTGCGATGGAGCGCGGAATCAGCGACTCTTCGCTGCATTTTGGCAACTCGACTTTTTTGTTTTGTCTATTTATTAATATTATTTTATTATAAGTTAGGCATATCGAGGCATATCTCCTCCATTATCTCACGTGGTTCCGTGTATGGTCGGTTAAACATCAATTATATCTACACTTCCTATTTCAGTACCTTCCCAAATACTCTCAGCCTCTTCACACCACCATCCGGATTCATGATGAGCTTGACATGCGTAAAGCGCCTTCCTGGCAGCAAGCAATCAACCTCATGCTCATGATGTCCCTTACACTTCAACCTCTCGATTAGATCCGTCCATGCTTCCTCCTTTTCACTCGGTTCCCCCTCACCCCTCCACTCAATCCCCAGGATCCTCACACTCTCTGGGAAATTTCGTCGAAAGTACGCCGTATCAACCATAAACCTCACCATCGTCCCCGGCGAGCCCAGTCTCAAAATCGCATAATCCGTATGCCCTTCTTCTCGCGATCGACTGGTCTCCCACCCATCGCTCGAATCTATTCCACGGCCCGGTAGGATCAGGTTATGCATCGACCCGAACTTCTGGTCGTTGCACGCGATCGCCATGCCACCGTTCTGCGCGGCAGCGAGGTCGACTTCGGCATCGGGATCATCGAATACCGGAACCGCACGGCCAAAGACTCGAAGTCTCGCGATGCCGCCGTCGGGGTACATGTTCAGGCGGACATGCGTGCACGGCTTTGTCGGCTTATCCAACTTCCATCCGTGCCTCTGCGCCGGCCCTGTCTTCTCGAATCCCAAAATCGACTCCCAGTTTCCCTTGTCCCATTTCCAGCTCACAACCTCCTCGTCGCTGGTGCTGCAGCAGCCCTCCACCGAAACGGCCGGAGCATGGTTGCCGTTGAAGAAGGCAGTGTCCACCTCGATGCCTTCGATGATGCCAGAAGAGACCCCGAGACGGATAATGGCGTAGTCGAAGGGATTTGGATTGTGTCGGCTCGTTTCCCATCCGTCGTACCATGCGCCGCTGAAGACAAACTTGCCGACTTCTCGTCGCGGTGCGGTTGGTACTATAAGGTTTGCGACATCGGCATAGAATTCGTCTGAAAAGGCCAGGACTTGACCACCTAATGCTGCAGATGCCAGATCTGAAAGTCCATCAGATAAATACTACATCTACAAAACATTCCGACTCACCAATGCAGCCTGCTTTTAAAGTCTCGTCAATTTTATCAGCGGCGACAAGAGTTGCCGGTACTTTCTCCAGCTCGTAGGTTGCTTTAGCCATTTCGTTTATGTTTATACCAAATCGCGTACCCTCCATCAATCATCACCAGGGACCCAGTGCTGTACTTATTTATTTCTATCTTTCTCTCACTGCTTCATATTTCATCATACCTTGGGTTTTGAGACCTATACGGTATCTCACAAGGTCGCACCTCCGACAGTCCCTACCGCAATCGCTATCTGCGACTGGTTCCGGACTTTGTCGGAGAAGGCCACGACCCGCCTCGAAACGTCCGCTCTGCTCCGGCGCATCTTCCTCTCCCATCTTGCGCGGCGAGAGTGTTGACAACAAAGTGAATAATGCGATTCCTTCGTTCCTGAAAGTTTAAGGGTGGGTATGATCTTATATCATATTCCTCATGCCGGGCTAGCCAGCAATTCAATTCAAACTCTTTTCTCCCGAACCATCCAATCTTACGGGCAAATTTGTCAAAGTGTGAAAATAGAAGAATCATTCAAGCATTCAATCTCGAGTTCAAGCTTCCATACACCATGGCTCCTCTATCTTTGAAGATTAACGCCCAAAGACTTAATGATACGCTTCAAGAAACCTGCTCAAGATGGGGCGCGATCCGCAACTCAACAGGAATGCAGCGTCTCACATTATCACAAGCAGACCGCGACGTGAGAGATTGGCTGGTAGAGGAGGCCAGATCCCTAGGTTGTCAAGTAAAAGTCGACGAGATGGGAAACATCTTCTGCATACGGTCAGGAACGAATAATGGACTTGCCCCGATTGCGATGGGAAGTCATTTGGATACACAACCTGCTGGTAAGCTCCTGACCCATCCACTCTCTCACCACAAAGTGAGAATTGATGTGCTGATTTTCTCCCTAAAAGGTGGACGATACGATGGTATCCTCGGCGTCCAGGCCGGTCTGGAAGTCTTGCGAACCCTGCACGAAAACAATCTCCAAACACACTCCCCAATCGCCCTCATCGACTGGACCAACGAGGAGGGCGCCCGCTTCTCCGGCGCCATGATGTCCTCCGGCGTCTGGAGCCAGCAGTCATTCTCGAACTTCGAAGTCTGCCATAACACCGTCGACATCGAGGGGATCAAAATGGGCGATGCGCTGAAAGAGATTGGCTATCTGGGCGAGACGAAATGCGATTACAGGGCAAATCCCCTCAGCGCCCATTTCGAGCTGCACATCGAGCAGGGCGTGAGGTTGGAAAATGAGAAGAAAACAATGGGCGTTGTGACGAGTGTGCAGTCGATGCGATGGCATACTATTCGCGTCTCGGGGACTGAAGGACACGCTGGGACGACGCCGATGGGCGTGCGTGCAGATGCCCTGGTGTCGGCTTGCAAGTTCATCACCGCCGTCCGCGACGCTGCAGTTTCTACGGGATTGGGCGTTGGAACTGTTGGGGTTATCAGTAGTGATACGCAGAGTCAAGCAACGATCCCAGCAGGGATCAATTTCACGATCGATATCCGTTGCTCGACGGATGAGATGGTCGAGGAATTGTACAAAAACGTCTTTGAGAAGTTTAATGAGATTCTGGCGGAGGAGAACAATGGCACAGCCTGGAAGTCTGTCAGGACCTGGGCGTTGCCTGAATCGATATTTGATGTGCAATGTATCGACTCTGTGAGGTCGGCTGCTGTGGAACTAGTGGGAGCAAGTGAGGTTTTGGAGATGAAGAGCGCCGCGGGACATGACTCTGCATGGGTATATTATCTCTGTTTCCAGACGACGACGAGGCCGTGCTAACTCGTGTGATTGCAGACAAGCAAGGTGGTTCCAACGGCAATGATTTTCGTGCCGAGCAAGGAAGGCATCAGCCACAATCCAGCTGAATATACTTCACCGGAGCATTGTGCAATTGGCGCACAAACGTTACTTGATGCGGTTTTGAAATACGATGGATATGTAAAGGATAGAAGCGCTTAGAGAATAATACAAGTTCACGATGAAACCGTATTCTTACAACTTGCTTTCGGTCGGGGCAAAGGATTCCAGGGACTTCAGGTCAAATGTAATGTACCGGTCATCGACTTCAAGTTTCCTCATGTGCGTCTGCTGTGTGGCTCAGCATTATGATGAACTGGCACGTTGTTGATTTTTGGCTGAGTTTCATGTAGTCATTATATTTTCTCAATTACTTTTCTTGTAATGCCGTTTCTCGGTCTCTGGCTGTCGTTATCAGAGCCTTTCGTCGCTGTGGCCCAATCCTTTAGAATCTGGCTTAATTCCTTGATAATTCCTTGATTATAAAGTTAATTCTTCCTTTCCACCTACTCCTCGTCGTTCCAACTCTCACCAGATCCATCGGCCCTCAGATTCTCATTCTGGAGACAAGTCTCGGCCTGTATCCAGCCTAAATCCCAAGGGTGCCCGCCATTGCCCAATTATCACATCCATCTTGTAATGGCCCATCTCGCTCGAGAAGGACAACATGGGCATCTCCCTAAATATTCCTTGAGGCTTGTTGGAAAGCCGTCCCAACGGATCAGATATTGAGATTCCATTTCATCGCGGTTCCGCACCTCATGGTGGGGTCGATGAGTAGGAGAAGTCCGGTCAGACTGCGGAGACCCCAGGTCTTCTCCGACAATCGCGAACGGCGCGTTTTGTTATCTTTGAGTATGGCAAGTTGCCAAAACCATGGCGTGGGCCTCCTTTGGGCGAGAAAAATGGCGAGCATAGTTTATATAAAGTTATTTTCCCGAATAATTCAGACATCTGGATCTGCCAAAGTCACAAAAAAGTCAAAATGTCGCTAATTAACACCCTTCAAGATGGCAATGTGCAGTATGGCCTCCTCGCCGCGTCCGCAGTGGGACTCGCATACTGGTTATACAAACTCGCATATGGGACGGATATAGGTTTCATCAAAGGAATTCCAGAAATTCCAGGGTCAATCCCGTTTTATGGCGACCTGAAAACGCTCGGTGGCGACCATGCGACAGCTTTCGAAGAGTTCGGTGTCAAGAACAACTGGCCCGTCTTGCAGGCCAAACTGGGAAATCGCAGGATCTTGGTGGTGAATAGCTTCGATGCGGCTCAGGAGTGGATGGTAAAGAACGCGACTGCAACGATCAGCCGGCCATGGTTCTACACGTTCCATGGCTTGCTAAGCATTACACAAGGTAATCCAAACAAGAAACTTTGGCATTGATCAAGTTTTGATGGAAAATAGGAAGCACAATTGGAACCTCGCCATGGGATGAGAGCTGCAAGCGTCGGCGAACGGCCGTTGGGGCCATCATGACAAGACCAGCTTTGCAGAAGTCTGCGCCAATGCTCGATCTCGAATCATACGCTCTCATCGAAGATATGTTTAAGGGAACACTGAATAAGGAAGGTAAGACGCAATTCGAGGTTGATCCAAGAATGGTTTTCCAACGGCAATCTCTCAATCTGACCTTGATGATATGCTTCGGGACTCGTCTTGGTGATCTCAACGATCCGCTGCTCGCAGAAATCCTTCATGTGGCTCATTCCGTATCTACGTAAGAGCCGGCATTCCTCAAAATACTGTGCTTAGGAATTAAGCTGATCGTGAACTTTGCAGGTTCCGCTCGACCAACAATAATGTTCAAGACTATGTTCCATTCTACAGATACCTGCCAGCCAATGCAAGGAGCAAACTCGCGGTCCAAGATAGAGATCGGAGAGATGTCTGGATGAACGAGCTCCTCGATAAGGTGCAAGAAAAGATTGACAGTGGAAAGCCCATTTCATGCTTGTCGGAAGGATTGCTTCGTGATACAAGTAGCTCCAAGCTCACAAAGCGTAGGTGGCCATTGGTAGCTGATGGATTTTTCGGAACAGAACGACTGACATTTGTGGAATTTGCAGAAGAAATCAGGTCGATCAATGTCTCCTTAGTCTCCGGTGGATTCGAAACTCTCTCAACAACCGGTACAGCAGGTCTCGCATGGCTCGCGACAGGAGAAGGCCAAGCTTCGCAAGAGAAGGCGTACAAATCAATCATGGAAGTCTATTCGACACCCCAAGAAGCTTGGGAGAAGTGCATCACCGAAGAAGCCGTCCCTTATGTTGTTGCTCTCGTCCGCGAGATCACCAGATTTTATGTCCCGATGCAACTTCTTCCACCTCGACAAACAATCAGGGACTTTGAATATCGTGGGGTTATCATACCAAAGGGTGTCGGTATCTGGGTGAATGGCCAAGCGATCAACCATGGTAAGCAGGCTTCGACACATTCCTCAAGTTCCCAAATAACCGAATCCACAGATAAAAACACATACGGGCCAGATGCACATGTTATCCGACCAGAGAGATGGCTAGAGACCGACAATAAATTCGCACCAGGTCCGCCATATCACTATTCATTCGGTGCCGGCTCACGAATGTGTCCAGCGGTCGCGATGTCATATCGTGTGCTATACATCAACTTTGTTCGTCTGCTGTTGCACTTCAAGATCACCGCTTCGGCTGTCAATCCTCCGAATACACACTATGTCGACTTCAACGAAGATCCCGCAGATGCATCCGCCGTCACGAAGAGCTATGGAGTCAAACTTGAGGAGCGTTATCCCACGGAAGTTTTGTTGCAGAATATTGCAAGCTCGAAGGAAAGATCGAAGGATGTGCAGCAATAATGTAATGTAGTATTTAGATGAGACAGACTGCAATATCTTAATGACATGAATTATGAACCATGAACTTTGTTGGTTTAGTGATCTTTGGAATAGCGACCAGGTAATGAATCATGAAAGATGCTTACAGGCATGATATGCCTCACTGCCAAAAGGCAGGGTTCCAAACAAACGACCGTGTGATATATCATGTAATCTTTGTTGAGCGTGTGCATTATATGACGGTTATATAATTTAGTGGTAAATTGATGATTCGAGCATCGTTCAGTCAAATGAGATCTCCCTCGTCGTGATCTGAATCCGAGCTTTACCTGAGTTAAGAGAAATTGTCGTGGTCGTCAAATGATCGTCCATAGAAATGCTAAATATGTCTCCCAGATATCCATATATACGGATCCCTCTTTCCAGCGCTCAGCAAAAGATGCGAGGAGCGTAGAGCAACTCTGCAACGGCTTTAGGGCGCTCGCCATACCCATACCTGCGTAGTTTGATTCTGGCAATGTATGTTTGATTGTAATCAGATAGAGCCCCCACACAGCACCGGCTTCAAGTACCCGTTCGGCAACCATCCAGACACTGATCATCTTTCGATCTCTACTTCTCTGAGCCATGAATTCTATAACCAAGGCGGCCGCTTTTGCGACTGTTTGAAACAGTTCTGGAGAAGCATGGTGTGGTCCAGTAGGCGAGAAGATATCGTTGGAAATGCTGGATGTGAAAAATGGATGGAGCGAGAGGTAAACATAGGCTTGCGAATAGGTGATATCAGATTCGGCTGGCTCGATCCGCAGCTCGTACGGTATAAGGTTTAGGAAGTATGCTTCCTGTGGTGGAGGATTAAGTGCAAAGCCTTGAGCGATTTGCCTGACAGCTCTACTTGGAGCTAGAGAGTGGTAAGGGTTGCTTGACGACGGAACTCGGTTGACATTGGGTAGAGACCAGTTGTTGCAAAACGTTGATGGGCGGCGGAAATGAAAAGCAATGGAGCTAATGCAGAAAAATCAGAGCCTGTCATTTAACATGGAGTTCGGGACGATTATACCTCTCTATCTTCAATAACAGAAATTCTAACCGATGAAATTCCTCATCTAGATCAACAACTGTAGGCGGATGTTCAGCGCGCACAGTCTCCATGAGCGCCAGCCCACTGCCGACGAGCTCCCAAATTTGGCCTGTGGATGGATGTATCATCTCCAGGATAGATAGAAATATAAAGGCTGCAATGATCTGCTTTAACTTATAGAACGATCGGTGCATATCCAAGCTTGCCACTGCTTGTTGAGTAGTCTTCCACAATGCATCTCTGCAAGCAAATGACACGAGTTGCAACTCAGGATTCAGGTCTCGAGCGACCAGTGAAGTGGATATCGCAAAGACTGCGATCATAGCAAATGCCTCATGATGATCGGAATTTGTGAGACACCACCGTAAAGGATTCTCATGCCTGAAAAATGCCTCTGCTTGCTCGGGCGATAGTACGGCGTAGTCGTGTTGGATGACTTTAGAGTAGTGCTCAAAGAGAGCTCGCTGTGTTGAAGGGGGTACTGATAACCAAGGCTCCAACTTTTGGTTGATGATAACTGTCTGAAAGGCGCCGTGGGCCGGAGCAGACCATGAAGAGGTAAAGGATTCATCGAGAACCCTCAATGACGATGATATCTGAGAACTGTGTACCTCCGATGCCTTTGCCGCTCCTTTCAAAATAGACTCTACGAGATGTGCCGAGCTTCCTGGACCGAGAAATACCACGTCAGAGATTGCGGAAGTGTCATCTCGTGATGGGACATTCAGATGGTACCCAACATCCTCCGGATTTCCAGAGGGTTGAGCTTCATGATCGATGTTGTTGAAATCGACCTCATTCCTTGCCGTAAGGCTCTCGATTTCTGCCTCCAGCTCCCGAACCTTGCCCTGAAGCGCATGAAGGTAGCTACGCCAGAGGTCAGGACTTGGATTGAAAATCAACGGCTGGAGAAATGATGTTCACCTTCTAGGAAATTCATGGCCTAGGGCCTCATCGAAAAACAGACATTCAAGCCCACCTGCCAGAACACAGTTTCCACATGATGGCAATTCCAGGTCACACTGGTGGAGAGTATACCAATCAGTCAATGCAATCGGAATTTCTACTCTCGGAGAACCTACCTTGATCCTTCTCTTCCGACATCTTTTGCAAGTCTGTAACGACATTAAAGCTCACATGTCGGTGTAGTCTGCCAAATTCAAGGCAAGTCTGGGATTTTCGTAGTAGATACAAACAGCATGTCTATGAAGCAGAATAAAAAGAAGACGCTTCGAGGATTGGTGATTTCTGTCTTCTGTTGTTGTCGTCGTCGTCGTTGTCTTCGTCGTCGTCGTCAGTTACTTCTAGTTATCCCGTGACAGCGCGGTAAAACTAGCGTGCTGCGATTAAGTAAGCTTATTTCGATGTACTCGATATCATCAAAACACTGTTTTCAGACTTCATCACGGTTTGGCCATTGCTAATAAATAATAAATAATAAGTAATAAATAACAAATAATAAGTTAATAAGTCAATAATTGCAAGTAAGTCTAAGCTGTAAGATCATCTATGAATATTCGTGGGCCAACTCCAGTCACTGGGTTATCGTCCTGGTTACCGCCCTGGTTATCGTCCTCTGGCTAACCTCGGCCTTGACCGCGAAAACGAAGATACCCATCGGGCAAATCCGCAACCTCCATGAAGCCCAAGAGGCAAGAGCCCATTGCATCACCACCTCTTTGAGCAGGACTGGAAGGACTGAAGACTGAAGACTGAACTGCAACACTATGCTTATTCCACCTATTTTGAAGGCTGGCGGAATTTATCGAGTCTTCTTGATACTTTGTGGATGAACTCGGATGAACTCGCCATGAGCACGACCTCGAGACCCAAAGCTTCCGAGAGCCATAGGATCACCAAAGCCTGTGCAAGATGCCGTAGAAGAAAGATCCGTGTGAGATATGCCGTGCTTTTATATCGTTTCAAGATTCAGCCCTGCTAACTCTTGTTACAGTGTGATTTGGGATTTCCCATCTGTGGTGCTTGTTCCTTGGCCAAATCAGAGTGCCTTGGATACGACGCCGTGAAAGGCAAAGAAAGACCACGCAGTGATATCTCTCATCTAGAGAGCCAAGTGGCCCAGTTGGAGATTAAGCTGGCCACCGTCAAAGCACAACAGAAAACGACAGCATTCGATAGTGCCAGCAAAGCTCTTGAAATAATAGCCTTGCGTGTCGCCCGAGCGACGGCACAACCTCAAGGCATCTCTTGCACAAAAGATGGAGATGGCTTCCTTGCCTTCATCTCTCCTGTTTTCCTTTCAGAGGCGCCGAGACCGTCTTTTCATAATGATGTGGTCGACTCACGCATCCCACGGGAGTCTTCAAAGGATGTTGTGGATGCTATTAGTATCTCATCCATCCCTCGTCAGGTCGTGGACATCCTGTTGAAGAACTATATGCATACGTATATGGCTCAATACCCCTTCTTAGAAGAAGGTGAACTTCTCGAATCCTGCGAGAAGACATATAGGCAAGATCCGCAAATATCACATTTTGAGAAGTTCAGTATTGCCATGGCGTTGGGGATTAGCGTAAGCAAAGATGCCAATCTTGAATATCTAAACTGATCAAAATAGGCAAATACACTCGTGCGACATGATGAGAAACGGGCAACGCAAGCCTCAGCTGGCTTCTGGTCTGCAGCACTGAAACATCTGCCCCACGTCGGCCAAGGTGATCCATGGCAACGACTTCAAACTTTGCTCCTGCTTGCACACTACAGCTTCCTTGACCCGAACGTTATCAACACCAGTACTTGCACATCCGCAGCAACAAGGCTGTGTCTTCACCTGGGTCTTCATCGCGAATTACCACTTTTAGACCAGAAGCGACTGGGTCCAGCCGCCGTGAAAACGCGGAGACGACTCTTCTGGGCGACATACAGTCTCGATGCTGCCGTGCGCTCTATCCTCTGCCAGCCTTTCATCTGGCCCGAATCTTCCATCACAGCATTAGTAAGAATCCTCCATCGCAATCCATGTTAAGATTTCTAACCCGTCAGTACCCCGATTTCGGTGTCTCTGCATCCGCAATAACACACAACTGGTCCCTCCGTCGCATGGAAGCCGAAGTCACCTCAACCCTTTTCTTCCCTCACCTCTCCGCCATCACCGACTCCCTGTTCCCCACCTGGTTTGCCAACATGCACGAACGTCTGTATTCCTGGCGCGAGCAAACCCGCTCCCAGAACGTGCTCGACGGCAAACTGGCCGAGAAAATCGAATTCTACGAACTCCTCTACCAGTACCAGATTTTCCGTCTCAATCGACTGTCCCCACGCTGTCCCGAACCTTCGCTCGAGATGCGCAAGAAAGCGCTAGACGCAGCGATTCTCATGCTCGAAGAATACTCACGGAACCAGCGCCTCGGAAAGTTCTTCTACGTCTGGCAAGCGGCGCACCAACTCCTCGAACTCGGCGTCAGCATCCTCGAATCCATCCTCTACGGTCTGGAGATCTCCAGCACTACCAAGCCCACACATCTCGATAGTCTCGACCCCGCAATCCTGATCAAGACAATCAGGACGGTCCCCACACTTCTTCAGTTCGCAGCAAAACGATGGCCGGCCATTCATCCCCAGGCTGTGGCTTTCGAAACCATCGCCGTGCCCGTGATCAGCAAACTACAGACCACAACAACAGGCGGAACTGTGCGCCCTGACCAGCGCATACGCCCGCGCCTAATCCAATACCTACTCCCGCTGCGCTCTCTCCCCGAGGACGAGATAACACGTCCAGGTACGAACTCCAACAGCGCATCCCTCGACATCCTCGCCACCGCATCGCAGCAGCACAGATCACTGCTCAGCAGCGCGTCGGCATTCCAAGGGCCGCCCGAGCCGCGGGTAGACGTCAGCGGCGCCGCCCATACCTCGGCGCTGGGCTTCGACCTCGACCACGTGCATCCGGGCATCCAGCTGCGGGACTTCCTGGGTCTCGGCAGCCAGGCCGGGGCGCGGTATCCGCGTCCCCACGTGGATCCGGCGCCGACGGTGGTTGCGAGGATGTCGGAGGCCGCCGCGTCGCCGAGCCGGCAAATGCACATCGGAGACTGTACCCCTGGCGTCAGCGCGCTCGACTTCATGCACTCCAGAGCCCAGCAGCGCGGCGTCGGCCGCGCGTCCGCAGTGCCGCCGGGAGGCGGAGCCGCGGTGCAGCAGGCGCCGGCGGCAGCGGTCCCGATGGCGAACAGTTCGCCCTGGAGCGAGGACAATATGTGGGATCTTGCGGGCCTGGATCTGGAGGACATGTTTGGGGCGTTGTTGGCGGGGAGCCAGGGGCCGGGGGATTGGCTGTGAGGGGTTGAGGATGGGTTTTGCGTGGCTCGACGCTGGCGAGACGTGGGTGGAATGGTGCGAGATCAACGGGGAGAGGGCATGTGGAGAGGAATGGGGCCGATAGGAGTTCAAGGCTGGGATTGTTCGGCGCATCGCTGAATTGATGGATATCGGGGCTGCGATTTGCGGAGGGGAAAAGCACTACAGTTGCTGAGATCAGGGATGGATTGCGACGCCAGATATGCTCGTAGTAGGCTCCAGAATTCGGAAAGGGATATACAATTCTATCTTACATTTAAATCTATAGTCACTCATCATACCTATATTTTTCACTTTTCTCCATTCTCGGAATCCCTCCCCATAACCACCGGCAGCTGCCAGTATCTTCCCGCCTCCCATCTGCCCAAAAATGGATATCTCGGCCATCCCTGCTCTCCCAACGCCATTCGCCACATTTCAATTATCCCACGACCCCCCCAACTTTTCCCATCCTGCCCACTTCATAATCTCCCAACCCCCTTCAATCGCAGATACACGTCGCATCCCCACCCATACAGACTCTGCACCGCGATCCCGCCCCCGAAGTACTCCGCATACGCCCGGCTCAGCGGCAACCCATAGCCCAACCCCGCAATACTCGAGTTGAAGCCCCCAGGCCCGCCAAGCGCATTAAGCCCGTCCATCCCCGGCGGCGCGCCGGGGTGATTCGCCGTCGCGCCGGGCAGGTCGTCGTTGTCCTCAAACGTCGTGAAGCTGTATGACCACACGGAGGGGAGCACGGCGGGGCTTATGCCGCCGCCGCGGTCGCGGATCCGGATCGTCACGCCCGGCGCGGAGCCAGAGAAGGGAAGAGCGGCGTCGCGGTTGTCGAGCACGGTGTCGCCCTCGTCGTCGGGCTCGGCGGCGATGGTGATGACGACGGGCTCGCTGCTGCGGCCGCTCTCGACGGTGGCGCGGAAGGCGTTCTTCAGCAGCTCCGTGATGATGTACTCGAGATGCACGGGGACGTAGGCGAATGTCGTGTCTGGGTCGCCGTCGATGATCCAGGTGGGGCGCACGCCGTACTTGAGCTCGCAGATCTCGGAGACGAAGTTGCCGCAGCTGTTGATGATGGAGGCTGGGTGCAGCGCCGTGTCGATCACGCCGATGTAGGACGACTCGGGTTGTGCCTCCCCGGGCTGAGAGGAGTCATGTAGCGCGATGTGCTGCTCGGCGACGAGGCGTGTGCCGATGCGTGCGCGGAGGTGCTCGTCCAGGAACCGGGTCACCTCGACGGGGTTGATGTATCGTCTGGACTCGAGGAAGCCGCGCGCGAGGATGGGGATGGTGTCACTGTGCGTCTCGACGAGGTGGGCAAGGACGGCGGTGAACTTAACTTCGTCATCGAGAGTGGTGATCTTCTGCTCGTTGTAGGGCAGGAGGGTGGACAGCGAGTGCTGGTAGTTGCTGTAGATCTGGGAGATGTTGGGGTTGGATACGACGATGTAGGGGAGGTTGCGCAGGGCGTGGATGCGGTGGGCGAGGCGGATAGGGAGGAGGGAGAGGGTGAAGTTGGCGGAGGAGAAGAGATCCTCTTGGGACAGGGGCGGTCGGCCGTGCCTGTTACGAGCCGCAGGTGAGTTAGGTAAACTTGGAAGGGGGAAATAGAAATAGAGCGACGTACCTGACGAGATCCGCGAGGCTGAACTGCTGTAATGGTTTATGGGCGAGGCGGGAGACCTCGTCATCCCCAATTGGCGATGCGGGAAGGCCGCCGGGTAGCCGCTTCTGTAGTCCATGAAGCTTTGTGAAATGTCGAACGGACCGAAGAGGTCGCGTTGGAAACTTCATCGTCGCATGGGCGTTGTGAAGAGTTGTGAAGAGAAGCTTCGGAGGAGTGAGGCAGAGTCATTGAAGTTCGCTTTGCGACAGCGGCGGGTAGGTATCATGCGATAAGGGTTGGTCACGTCGGTCATACGAGCTAATCGCGGGGTGTTGCAGTGTGGGGAGAGCAACTCCGTGATGTGCCGAGGGACGACAAGAACTGACTGCGATGTACACATGCTATGTATGTATGTATGTGAATATTGGCATATGAAGATTGAGACGTACATAGAGAGAGGATGACATTCTGGACATCTGCAATACAGGAGAAAGTGTGCCTATGTATAAATTAAGACGCTGAGGACAGATGTCTTGCACCTTGCAACTACATACCCCTCTATAGCACTTCTCAGACCTCTCAGACTGGCACACGACAGTCAGACAGTCATTCCAGTCGCCATCACATCAACGAATATGGAACCAGCAGAAGCGTATAGACTCGTCTACTCTCCCTTAACATGCAGATCTCCCTGGATATCAATAGCATTCCCAAACCGCCGCCCATCCAGCCATACCGATGCCTCTGCCACCATAGCAAGCCTATTGCGTCCTGACCTCGCCGTCAAGCTCAACAGCCGCAACATGCTCGTTGCCCTCGAGAGTGTTCACCGCGTCCTTATCGAAGGTGACACTACCAATGTATCAGCATCCCATTCCACCCCATTCATACAGTGGTGTGCTGAGCAGAGAGGAACGTACGCGAAGCCCTTGAAGATGGTGTACTCGTGGGTGATCACCCCGCCTTGGTCGACAGCGTGCTTCTTCGCGCTGTGGAGCCGTGTCAGGTATGGCATTGGGAGGAGGTGTAATGGAGAGAATCGTACGCTGCGATCTGCGCGTCGGTGGAATCGGGCTTCAGGGTGACCTTGAACGTCGTCAGCGAGGTGGAGATAAGACGGGAGAACTATACAACTCACGATATATCCAGGCATGATGATGGTTTGAGTGGTTTGAAAGTTCTTTCTTGGTTTCTTGGGAGATGAGATGAGATGAGATGTATACAGATTAAAGATATCAGAGTATGGATATCTCAAGATTTTATGAGGAGGACGGACAGGAAAAGAAGGAAGAAGGAAGAAGAGGAACTGCCCCCCAAATAAGCAGGTCGTAAGTCGTAACCTTGATGTCGCGGCCCTCGCCTCGCTCTGAGTGGATGGACCGAAGTGCGTCATCGTTTCCTTTCATATCCGTAAACTTTACCCGCTTTAGCTTATCCAATCAAGTCTTTAAAAGCCCTTGAGAGCTCTTGGCTCTTTCACGTGCTACATATTGGGAAGGAGGTAAGAGGGAAGATGGAATACGTCACGTGCTGTAATAGGGGCTCTGAAAAGGGCGGATAGCCCACTACCATCCTATCACATCATGCTATTGAGCGCTGATATGAAAAGCCGCGACTCGAATCACTCGATTTTCGAAGTTGGGCACATAAATCGCAGTCTCCCTAGCGAACATTGCCACAGACCAGAAATCAAAATAGATAGATGGATACCAGGATATCATAACAGTCAAATAATATATAATAATCACATACCGCCTACTTCGAGTACTTTCCCCTCTTCCCTCCACCCCCCTCATCGTCCCCCTTCCGCTTCTTTCCCTCCCGCCTCCAATACTCCTGCTTCTCCTTCTTCTCCCTCTCCCCGCGCTTCTCCTCGTTCTCCGCCACCTTCTTCCGATACTCCACCCTCTTCTTCTCCTTCGCCTCGTGCCGCTTCGCCACCTTCTCGTTCCGCACCGTCATCAGCTTCACCATCAGGTCCCTCGCCTTCTTCTCCTCCCCGCCCACCACCACCACCCGCTTCGCCATATACGTCTCCTTCTTGCTCTTCTTCATCTGCGTGATCTGGCTCTTATACGGCAGATCCGCCGCCAACTGTCTCGGCACCCTCAGCGGATTGAAGTGTCTCGCCACCCGCTCCACCGGCTTGTACAGGCTGTTCTTCTGCTGCGGCGTCGGGATCGCCTGGTCGCGGCGCACCTCGCCCGTCAACCGCATCGGGCTCCAGCCGAGCAGGTTCGTGACCGGATTGTAGAAGCGGTGCGGACGCACGGGGTACCACGCGCGCAGGAACACGATGTCCGACATGAGGATCTTGTCCTCGAACGTCGCGCGGAAGTGGCCCTCGGGCTTCGCCAGCGCGCGCTTGATCTGGCCACGGATCCCAGACACCGTCTTGATCGACGCCCCCTCGAACTTGGCGATCTCGAGCGACGTCGTGAACATGTCCTTGATGAACGCCGTGTTCTTGAAGATCTTGTACGGCACGCCCGTGAGCTTGAGCTTCTTCACGATCTCGGTCGACTCGTCGACGTTGAGGACCGTGCCCGTCGCGGCGATGCGGAATCCGGGCGTCTTGGCGCTGAAGGATTGGTAGCACGAGAAGCCGGTGTTCGGCGCGATGAGCGGGCCATAGAAGGTTGCGAAGCAGTGCATGTGCTCGGGTGTGTACTTGAGCATGCGGTTCCGGATTCGAGAGTCCGAGATGCTGTACACGGGCAGCGTCTGGAAGCGCCGCCAGCCGAGGGAGAAGATCAGCGGATCGTTGGTCTTGAGGATCTTCTTGTGCCATCTGTGGCGCTTGATGCGGACTTGTACGAAGCCGAACCGGTCCTCAGTGGCATTGATGCCGCCCACTATGATTGGCATCTTCGGTGAGAAGCGGGTCACGAACTCGGACGGGACGCCTTCGATGACGATCTTAGCGTATTGACCAGCCTTAAGGCCTTCGACATTGATGCGAGAGCGTTCATCGAGGGCTTCGAACTCGGACTTGTTGATGTCCAGCTGCTTTTGGATTGTTGCTTTTTGTGCGTCATACCAGTCGTCCTCACCGAATTCCTCTTCATCGCCACCTTCTCGTCTAGCGATGGCTTTGTCGTTGTTGAAGCCTTCTCGATCTTCTTCTTCGAATCGGAGTTTGAGCTCTTCCTTTCTTCGAGCATTCTTTTCACGCTCGGCCTCCAGGTCATCAGGTTTATCATCCTCTTTCGCTTCTGCCTCCTCAGCCTCGAGATCTTCGAATTCTCCATCACCTTCATCGTCCGAGTCTTCCTCCTCCTCATCGTCATCGCTATCGTCATCTGACCCTGCCTTCTTTTCCTTAAGTAGGTCGGCTGTGGCAAATCTCCGCCGTAAGGCTTCGATGTTGTCCTCAACCGACCATTTCTCTTCCAGCTTGTCGTAATTGAACGAAGGGATCATTCGGTCTTCTCTCAGTTGATCTTCCTTCTCATGGCTAGCTTTCTTAAAGAAAGTATCTTCATCCTCGTCTTCCTCAATATCCTCTTCGTTTTCTTCAATTTCTCCTCTCCATCGCTTTAGCACTTCCGCAGGAGTAAGGGCCTCATCGTACATCAGTCTAGCCAAATCAGCCGTCCTATACGATCTCTTTTTGCCATGCATTTTGTGTGCATTTGCGAGCATGTTCTCTTTCCATTTTGCACTTTCCTCTTCAGAGTCATATTCATCGTCTTCGTCAGACTCTCCGCCAGTAGAAATAGATCCCATATCAGAGTCGCTGTCAGCAAAGGCAATATCTCCATCAACATTCTTCTCCTTCTCTTTTCTGAATGCTTTGCCCAGTTTTTCCTCGCTGATCTCGTCGTCGTCGTCGGGGTCAAGCTCTTCGTCCCCGCTGACAAAGCCTTCATCAACATCATCTTCAGCATCGGAATCGTCCTCTTTCTCGACAAATCGTGCTTTTCTCGGCTGTTTCCGTCCAGAATCCTCTTCCTCCACCGTTTTGATGGTCTCTCCATTACTGAAAAGACGCACAACCTCATCGGTCTGTCCGAGAAGCCTTCGCTCTCCTTGCAAACCGACCATCAGCTCCTCTCCCTGGCCTCTTTCAATTCCATCCTCGGCGTCTTTGTCGAAGTTGAAGCCCTTCTCGCGAGTAATCCAGATAGTGTCTCCTTCAATTTTCAAGCCACTCTTATCTGACATGGGCGCATGCAATCTCTTTTCCTTCTCGTCCAAACGCCTTCTTCCCGTCTTCCCAGTAGCCTTGGCTAGAGCTTGGTCCATAAACGGCGTTGGACATGGATCTGGCAAAGCCTCCATTGAAGATATTGAATAGTCGCCCAGTCCTGGAATATGTACTCTTTGCCCCTGTGCTGCGAAATTGGTCCCTCTGAGGTATCCTGACAAAACAACAGTTCTGTCGCACTTCTCATCTTCTTCAATCTTTGTTGGATGAGTGACATCTCGCATGCTGTCGATAACAGTGTAAGGATGGGCATTGCGCCAGATAAGTGGACGAGGATTCTTCATCACGGAGATGAATCTGGAAAGGTTGTGGATTTCGCGATCAGGATAACGACCGTTCATGACACCGGAGAGATAGAAGAGATGTGCTCCTTGATATAACTCGCTCCAGAATCGATTCTTCAGTCGCTTCTTCGCATCCTTCAGTGTCTGAGGTTTCTTGAACAGGTCCAAATGCGTGAGGATACCGAAGACGTTTCCGGGCATCCCACTGGCTGATAAAATATTAAGAAACTCCATGGTCTCCATTTCGAATCCGAAGTTTCCGTCAATCATCAACAGCACAATGTCTGCCACCTTCGACATGTCCACCATCGCCTCGAGTTCGTTCGGGCATTCTACGAATGTAAGACGCTGGCGCTTCGATGTAACGACGGTGATGGGACCTTGAGGCTCGGACAGAGTTTCTTTCGCATATCGCTTTACGAGGGACTTGAGGAGAGTCGTCTTTCCCACTCCTGGCGGGCCAACGATAGCGACGAGGCGTGGCGGTGGCTCATCGGGGATGCGGTCCACTAATGGGACATGAAGCCGCTTTTCCTTGACCTATTCGCAATATTAGGTATTTGTTTCCTTCAGATCGCCAATGGGACAGGGACAATATCAATGAGATATACGTACATCAGAGGAGCGCGCAGACGTCTTCGCAAGACGTCCTGGATTGGCAAAGGCGAAAGCTTTTGGATTGCGCTCTGGTTGTGCGTCAATATATGCCCATTATGTGTTTTCATGCATACAAACTTACCTCCAGTATGCTTCTTCTTCTCTTTTGAGGGCCTATGAGGCCTATTTGTTTGGTCCTCCATGGTTGGTCTTCGATCAAGACCTTTCGAGGCTCATCTCATCTCCATTTTCCAAATGTTCTTCGTCTGGCGACCCGAAACTTTTTGCGCTAAGGATCTTATCGCGTCGATAAGAACTTTCTGGGGTTCATCACGTGCAGCCTTGGCAATCCTCGCTGGCTCTCGGCATTGCGGAATTTTGCACATTGTCCACTCGCTGCTCGGCAATTCTTCCGGCCGACGGCGTCAGCCGTGCCCAAAAATGGCCGACATTCAGGTCCCAGGGCCGAAAGATCGCGATAAACATCTTTTCCGTACCTTGCGCCTCTGCTTCTGTTAATATCTACTCTGCTTTTGTTTGCCCCTTCAGGCCCAGCATATACTATACAATGCGATTGTAGACGCTCCGTTTGGTCTTTCTCATTATTATCATCACCTTCGCAGATTTAAGACCCCTAAAGCGGAATGCCAAAGGTTCATGCTAGTAGTAGCCTCGTGGCGGCGCAACGGTGTCTGGCGCCGCGAGGGACTACCAACTTTCGACGGTTCACAACTATACAGCAGTTCGCAAGCAAGTCTGGCTGTGTCCGATGCAATCGACAGACGCGAGGATTCGCACAAGGCCTTTCAGCCCGAGGGTTAGCGACGCAGACTGCTGGACTCCGCAGGCCTGTCCACCGTATACTTCCAGCCGCATATGTCGCCGGACAGAGGAGAAGCTACGCCATTGGCAAGCATAGTAGGCATATCTACCTTCTTGAAATATATCAGATGCTGATCTTCTTCAGTCGACCCAGAAGAGCGCGGCCCTTTGGCGGAATATGACGACAGAGTAGCTTCAGGACGGCTAAAAGACGATGACCACCAACGAGGCATCATTGAAAGCTTGCAGCATCTTCATGATGAGCTGAGGTTTTACAAGGCTCCCCCAGTGATCCATCCCACAATCGAGTCGCTGCAACCACCTCCTCCAAAGGGCTTATTCAGCCGGATGTTCGGGAGGAAGGACGAGGAGAAGCCGAAGGAAGAACTCACACCAGAACTCCCTAAAGGGTTATACCTATATGGCGACGTGGGAAGCGGGAAGACAATGTTGATGGACCTCTTTTATGATACTCTGCCAGCCGGAGTTGCATCGAAAACCCGGATCCATTTCCATAACTTCATGCAAGACGTCCATAAGCGATTGCATGCGATGAAGATGACCCACGGAAATGACATTGATGGAATTCCATTCATCGCTGCAGATATTGCTGAGAAAGGCAATGTTCTATGCTTTGACGAATTCCAGTGTACAGATGTGGCAGATGCTATGATTCTGCGAAGGTTCGGATTTCCCTACCACGGATAGTAACTGCGCTGACAATTTTAGATTGCTTGAATCACTGATGTCCCATGGTGTTGTGTTGGTCACTACATCTAACCGACATCCAGACGAGCTCTACAAAAACGGCATTCAGCGCGAATCATTTATGCCTTGTATATATCTGCTGAAAGATCGCCTCCACGTCATCAACCTCGATTCTCCAACCGACTACCGCAAGATCCCTCGTCCTCCATCTGGAGTCTACCATTACCCGCTTGATGCGCACGCTCAATCCCACGCCGAGAAATGGTTTAAGTTCCTTGGCAACCCAGCCGACGATGAGCCGCACTCAGAGACTCAGCACGTCTGGGGCCGTGACATTCACGTTCCCAAAGTCAGCGGCAGAGCGTGCATGTTCTCCTTCGATGAGCTGATCGGCCGCCCCAAGAGCGCTGCTGATTATATCGAATTGGCGCGCCACTACGATGCTTTCGTTATCACCGAAGTTCCGGGCATGAACCATAGGTCTCGTGATTTGGCAAGACGATTTATTACATTTATCGATGCTCTTTACGAGTCTCGTGCAAAGCTTGTGCTTACGACGGCTGTCCAGTTGTCACAGCTTTTCATGTCCAAGGAAGAAGTCTCTGATACACTGAAGAAGGCGGATAATGCAACGGTTGAGACGAAACCAGAAGAAGGGATTCCTGATGTTTATCGAGCTTTGATGGATGATCTTGGCATGAATATGGAGATGCTTAAGAATTCGAATATTTTCTCTGGCGATGAGGAGAGATTCGCCTTTGCAAGAGCATTAAGTAGATTGAGCGAAATGGGAAGCCAGGAATGGGTGGAAAGGGGAATGGGATTAGAAGAGAAGGGCGGAAAGGAAGAGAGGGATAGCTGGCAAAGGGTTAAGAGTAAATGGAGAGAGGATAGCATGTAAGCTATATATATGAGTGGAGAATGCGCCGAAGAATTGTACATAGAAGCATTGCATAGATGAGCGATGAATTGTATACCCACAAGATCGCAATAAAAAAGTTAAATATTATTCGAATTAGTATCATGCTCGCTGTGTCGTGAATATCCATCCACCTTGTGCTGGTCGAAAGTTCTTGTAATTTAAGGGGTAAAATGTTTATCGCGATAAAACGCGGTTGCCATCTCCCTGCCTTGCGTTGCTTAGATCCAGCCACTGTTTGTCAACACCACCGTCATCGCCTCACCATCTCAACGTCTATATTAAAACAACCGTCTCATCGTTCTTCAACGGCCGAGCCCCTGGCTCAGATTGTGCCGGCCATGAGCCACTCATCTCAAACCGGCAGAGGGACAGTGTCTGAACCTCCTCTGCCACCAATCTCAACCACCAGCAGCGAGAATGCTCTCCTGCAGTCCATGACACTCCTTTCACTTAACACAGCATCTGCGACAGCTCTAGCATCTTCGCCCCAAGTCTCGTCACCTCTCAGAAATTCCGCTCGCAAGGCTACTGCCACAAGTGAAAAGCGCACTCAAAGCCCCCTTCGCAGAAGCCCAAGTGCGATGAGCCTGGACACACGCACTGCATCACCGACGTTACTGCGCAAAGCTTCGATGAACTCTCTAAAGAATGCAGGTGCGGCCACGCCGCCTCGACCTTCGCCGTCGAGAAGATCGTCGTCGGCACTTGGAATTAATGGACATGGTACTGCATATGGGAAATCACCACTTTCGAACCTGGATGATGCGCCGGAAGAGAAACCAGCGGTTACGGCGAAATCCATTGCGAATGCACATTTTGTGAAGGAACTCGATCTACATACCTTGAGCGAAGATGAGCGACCGGCGGAAACGATTGTTATTTTGCATGACGCCTGTTATGGGCATCGATATTCGCGACCACGCACTACAAGAGCTGGACTTAGTACCATTGTCGAGAGACCAGAGCGCATCCATGCGAGCATATTGGGCGTCTCAGCGGCATATGTGAGACTTGGGGAGCGACATGCGGAAGGTCGATATGCTATACATCCAAAGAATCATCCATCAAATAACCCCAACATCCCATTTCGGATTCGCAAGACGGCTCGCAAACTTGCTCTCTCGTCTCCAACGGTCACAAATGTACATGGCACAAAGTGGATGGAAGAACTCAAGATCATGTGTGATGGAGCTGAGGCAAAGTTGGCTATGAATGGAAAGGAGTTGGTAAGACCACAGATGAACCGGGGTCCAGACAATGAGCCGCCTCAACAATTTCACGAAGGTGATCTGTATCTCTGCTCTGAATCTCTGAATGCGATGGAGGGGGCATTAGGTGCCGTTTGTGATGGTGTCGACGCTGTTTTCAACAGAAGTGCATCTGGCCAGGGCCCACGTCGGGCATTCGTTGCCATCAGACCTCCAGGACATCACTGCTCAGCTAGCTATCCTTCCGGATTCTGTTGGCTGAACAATGTCCATGTTGGCATTTCTCATGCTACGCTGAACCATGGCCTTACACACGCGGCAATTGTCGATTTCGACCTTCATCATGGTGATGGCTCTCAATCCATTGCATGGGCGCACAATGCTCGTGCTACAAGTCTGCCAAAGAACGCGCCAGCTTGGAAGAAGACCTCTATTGGATATTTCAGTCTCCACGATATCAATTCTTATCCTTGCGAGATGGGCGACGAAGAGAAAGTGAAGAATGCCAGTATCTGCATCGATAATGCTCACGGCCAAAATATTTGGAACGTCCATCTTCAGCCATGGAAGAGCGAGGCAGAGTTCTGGCATCTTTATGAGACTAAGTATATGGTGCTGCTGGACAAGACTCGATTGTTCCTACGCGGCCAGACAGACCGCATTCGTTCTTCGCAGTCAACTCTCAAGCCAAAAGCCGCCATTTTTCTTTCTGCTGGGTTCGATGCTAGTGAGTGGGAGAGCTCTGGCATGCAACGCCATAAGGTCAACGTTCCAACGGAGTTTTATGCACGTATTGCTCGCGATGTGAAGATAATTGCAGCGGAAGAAGGCTGCTCTGTTGATGGTCGCATTATCAGTGTCCTTGAGGGAGGATATAGTGATCGGGCATTATCAAGTGGTGTTCTCAGCCACATCAGTGGGCTGGCTGGTTCTGATCCTGATATGACGGACACACACATTGACCCATCTGGACTTGGGTTCGAGATTGCTCAGCGCACGGGCACATTGAGCTTAAATACCCAGAAATTGGACAACCACTCTCTACCAGCATATGATCCATCATGGTGGGCATTGCCGCAACTCGAGTTGTTGGATTTGACCGTCAACCCACCTGCTGCTCCTGAGCCGAAGAAACCTAGAGACAATATCCCGCCGACCTATTTCTCCTCTACTCAGTCGTTCAGTGCAAAGATTGTCGAATCCCCGAAAATAAGACGCTCATCTTCTGGTATATTCAATAATGGAGGATCTCCGAGATCTCCAGCTCGACCGCCTTCTCCACCTCCACCCGAGGTTGGCTGGGCTACAGCAGCACATGAGTTCAGCAAGCTTCTCATACCCAGCGACAGACAGACCATGAGTTGCAAGCCTGAAGAACTTTCAGCTGAAGCAACTCGTGTCAGGCGCGACCGCCAATCCATCCTTACTCCGCCTGTATCGGCAGGGACGACTCCAGAAATCACTCCAAGTACTAGAATGAGCCTGAGAGAACGCAAAGTCGCGAAGCCAGTTGACAAAGCAGCTGAAGAGCAAAAGGCGGCGGCCGCTGCAAAGACTAGTCGTAGGAAGACTGTCGCCGGTGCTGCTGTGTTAGCTGCTGAAAAGGCCACAGCTCGCAGCAACACTCCAAAGCCTGTGCCCGGCTATAAGCAGCCAACAAAGCAATCAAGTAGGCGTCTAAGCCTGACCTCCAACGCTGGATCCGTTGTAACTGAAGCCCCATCAGTCATGACTTCGGCTGGTACCAGAGTTCCATCTGAACCACGTCTTCCGAATCGACCGGGTAGCTCCCAAAGCATCCGACCCGATTCATCTATGAGCTCTCGAGGTCCATCCATTCCTCCTTTGGCTGTCAAGAAAACAAGAGCTCCGGTCAGCGCTCGTGGTGATGCTGCTACGTCAACTAGGGCGTCCAGTAAGGCGCCAGCTTCGAGAAAGCCCAGTGTGTTGGACGGGGGTAGCGAGCCTTCTACAGATATTGATAGTTTGACCTCTGGAATTAAGAAAATCAGGATCAACCTCACCACAAAGGCACAGCGTGAGGCCAGAGCCGCTTCCGCGACCGCCCCCGCAAAGGCGCCAGCAGAGAAAAAGGCGGCATCAGGTCCGGCAGCCCAGCAAGCCACCCAGGAAGCTGTTCCGGAGCCGGCGTTGCCAAAGCCAGTGACGCCTGCGAAGGAACATCTTGCAGCCCAATCTCAACTATCAATGAATGAAATCCCGCCACTGGTTCCCGAACCCGGCAGCCCGCATGCTTCCATCGCAGCTCGCGTCCGACAACTCTCGGCCGCATCAAACGTCCCTCTGCCTACTAGCTCTCCACCCCGCCTGTCGAGGGCTTCCAGCATCGCATCGGGCTCTACTATCCCATCACAACGAAACGTCTTCATACCCTACCAAGCCGAAGGGCCGACACCAAAGCCGGGTCCGCGAGAGGAGAAGCTGATGTGGCTGGAGCCGAATACTTCAACGCCAGCGGCCAGTCCGATGAGGAAGGGGGAGTTACCTGTTTTTACTAGTACAGGGGTTATTCCCTTTGGCGTTAAGAGGGAGAAGGCCGAGAAGGAGGAGGCTGATATTTGGGAAGTGCCGGAGACGCCTGAGAAATAATATGAGTTGTGCTGACGAGGGAGGAGGGTTTCCTATTTGTTTTTGCTTCGAAGGACTATGATTGGGATGGAGAAATGCATTTTATTCTGTACCATTCTAGAGGATTTGGAAGGAGCTTCCTCTTTATGGCGACTGGGCTTTGTGTTGGGATTTGGGCACAACGATTTGTGGGTTTCATTAAGAGCTTGTTGTCCGTGTTTCCCTACGAGTTGTAATATATGATACCCCTTTCTTTCGCTTCTCGGGAGCCATTGCAGGGTCCAACACGTCGTTTCTTTGCGTCTAGTTAATATATGTATTTAATATGATAGATGCATTCATCGGCATTTAAAATAGTGTAACTCTCTCTCAGGTAATGATTAAGGGGTTTATTAACTCCAGTCACGGTTTTGATATATCCAGTCACAATGGACCCAATAATAATAATTAATGATTTTAGGGTCCACAAATGCCCGTGTAGAGTACAAGATAGGGCGTGCATTTAGATTCGTCTTTCTGTCGGCTTTCTCTCGGATTCGGGGACTGGCTGTGGAAAGATGTCCTTTTCCGCCAACGCTGCTTCCATTTTCTCTGAAGATTTCTTCAGAGGCCATGCATGTCGAGGAGCACAGGTCGGCCTAGGCGACTCGAGCCGCGGCGCAACATGTCGTGCTGGACTTAGGGTAGGATTTGTATGCAGGACCGTCTTCTTAGGCACCATCTGTAAAGTCTGCTCCTCCTTCGCTGACTGATCGAACTCTCTGTGGTTCTCTGCTCTTCCGATTGCATATCAGCCACCGAGAGTACATTGGCTTTCGCAGGTGTAATCGAAGGGGCTCCAAGGTTACGTGGATGGCTGAGTGGCTTCCTGTGACGCAAAGGTGGCAGTTACTTAGCTGCCATGATATCCCGAGTCATTAAATATGTTGTTGCCAGCGCCTGCAAGCACAAGCTTCAGCGATGATACCATCGTCAGTAGTGCTTCTTCCCCCTACCCCCCTTACCTACATATATAGTAGAACCAACCTGTACAGCAGAACCTACCGCCTCTACACATCACTATCTTATCCATCCCCCCCCCTTCTTTTCTCTGTCTTTCTCTCTCTCCTATACTTGCTTACATGTAGATGTTGCCTTTACTTATTAACACCTTTACACCTTACTACGTCGCCTTATATACATGTCCATAGGCTTTTTATAAATTATATATTCCTCTATCTACTATAATATGTCTTAGCATATCGTAGAATCATTTTATTTAAAACAGATGTTATATAAAAATAGTGTTATACCTAAGATATTCTTATACAATAAAGCTAATTCCTAGGGTTGCAGCTGCTGAATTTGGCACGACGCGCGGTTACTGCTTTACACAGCCTCTACCTCCTCGCTAAATCCAAACGCAGGACCCTTTAAACGGATCCTAGTTCCTATGTTCTTTCTGCTTTCCATTTCTCTCTTTCTTACTCGTCCTATGTACATTGGGTCTGCAAGGTGTCAGTCCCAAAACATGATTATGTGAGAGTATGATGGTTATTTTTAGCGGCCACAGAACCCTCTAGAAATATAACCTTGTCGCCATATCCGTCCTATGGAACTGCCCAGAGACCGCTGAGCTCCAGTAGTAGACAGGCGCCCTGGGCCGCAAGGCCGCGGACCGGATCCGCGACGTGGAGCGCAACAATAACTTCACACATGTGCAGTATCGCTAAGCGCCGACCTTTCCTCACCACATCTGCGTGAGCGACGATTTCGCCCTAGGATTACTTCGTAAGTTCTTGTGTGGCTGTGTGCCCGGGAGCATCACTGGGACCGTTCTTCCTTAGGCGTAACCCTCGTAAACCTCCCCTGCTTTGCAACAGTCTTCATTATGCAATCACGTCTGACTGTGGCGCAGCCTGCGACACAACCTAACTAATACCCCCTACTTTTCATTCATTCTTTTTCAAATAGGCGCCCTTTGATACACCTCCTCTAACAGCTACACAATGCAAGCTGCACTTCGTGGCTGCGAAATGGCGCAGCTATGTAACAAGGGGATAGTTCATGCTTGGGCCCCCAACGAGGATACTTATTAGCTGCAAACGTACCCGCTCATATCTCCAATGTAGGCATTGCTACCATTTGGCTTGGCCTTCTCAATGGTGCCGAGACCTGTATTTCTACTGCCACTTCGTCCCTCCTATACCCTCTCCACAACTGCTTCTTAAAGACTTGCTGTGTTATTTTTGACTGCGGCATTCTATTTATCTTTTATCCTTTTATATCTGCTTCCATTCATTCTCTATGAAGCATACCTTAAAACTATAAGCATACCAGTCTCTAATTTAATCCCGACGAATCGGGCAAAATGAAGGCTCAAGCTCAATCTCCATTCTCAGGTGACTGCAAAACCAAAGAATGGGATCCGCATACCACGTTTGGCATTATAAACCCCCACCAAGGAACCTTTACTTGTGTGGGCTATGCTCCATCAAAGCATCGTCGTTGTCGGAACCCGATTGCGCGAGCTGGTCGCGACTTCGTATACGAGCTGCTCGAACTCCTCGCACTAATATCTACGAGCAGCCATGAGTTTGCGATTCTGCTGCAAGAAGCTGCTTGCCGGTCCTTATGTTGGCGACACGGTAGTCAGGTTGACTCTGTCGTGGAACAATGGGGAGCTAGTATCTCTGAGGATCGAAAGCAATCCAAAAGCCGCCTGAAGACGTCGCAGACAACAGGCTCACATTATACGCGCTACACAGATGACGATACCAAAACTAAAACGGATGATCGGAAACAGAAAGAGCAGGCACAGGAATACCAGAGGAGGGAACAGGACCGGGAGCGAAAGAAGAAACAAAAGGAGCAGGACAAGAGGAAAAAGGAGCAAGAACAGCGAGAAGAAGAGGCTCGCGAGCGAAGGCGGCGGGAGGCACAGCAACAACGTGAAGAACGAGAGTGGCGAGGGAGGGACCAAGCTGTGAAGGAACGGAGAGACTGGCAGCAGGCTTGGCAATCTTATGCGACTAAATGGGCTGCCTTCAGGGAAGCGAAGCATGAACCCTCTACGCCTCAGCAAGCTCAACTACTTATTCCCTGGCCTGTGAAATCCGGTCGCTTTGATGACGTGAAGGCTTCAGACGTCAAGACCTTTTATCGCGAGGCTTGCCCTACTGCGAGGACACCAGCCATGTTTAAAACCATCCAGGACGAGAGCTTGAAGTGGCATCCTGATAAAATGCGCATGCTGTATCGCACTTGCACACCAGGTGATGCAGATAAATTGGTCATAGAGATGATCTGCCGAGCGGTGCTCGATTTGAGGGAAGAAGCGAAGGCAATGAGGTCAGGCTGATTGGACCATGGTGAAGTGGATTCTGTCAAATGTAGACACGTAGATAGGCACAGCGAAAAGATGTAAATGAAAGTGATTTGTTAACTATCTATGCTATGGACCATCCTTCTTTTGATATAGGTGGCCGTGACAAAGGCTCAAAGAGCCGATGGATATATGCATGGAACCATCCATGCATAATATGAAGATTCCTCTGGATTCTCATATTCCTGAGAACCGTCTGGTGCCTCGTAGGCACCACCCTCTCTATTCAACAGATTCTACTAGCCATAGCTTTATCGGCGTGCCTGTTATTCTTAAGAAGCTAGGTGTGAAGCACAGCAACCATACGGACACTACGCTGCGACCATCATTCGGTCAAGGTCCTGGCGATGTTATACATACCCGTCATAAACTCGTCCAAGGACTTTTTGCGAGACGACGTCGTATGTCATGCTAGGACGGCAAGCGGAGCATTATGCTCTGAGACAGATGGGCTGGCGTCTAATAGCATAAAATGACAGAATTGCTCCTATTCCCTTGATGTTGGTTGCTGAGGTTAGATATACATTTGATAGTCACTTTGAGGGCAAGACGGGATAAATTTCGATTCAAGAACCTTCCAACGTCAAGTTAGTGAGGCACAAACGTTCCTCAATTACAGCAACGATCTCTTGCCAAGAACACATAACGCCTTGCCCAAAGTCTCCACACGCCAATTCCTTCACCTGTGGCCATAATACTTGAATCCATCCTTTGTCGGGATTCGCGCCTTTCCCCACTCTTCCTCCAATAAGCGTATCTGTTTCGCCGTAATAGGGTGATCCAACATACAGCTGTTTATGTTGAGATATTCAGTTCTCACATATGCATGTCTCATATCATGCACCGAACACCAGAGCAGGATATTTACCTGCATACAGTCCAATAGCCGACTGGTGCCTATTCAGGCGAAGACATATAAATAGTAGATAGATTTACATAGCTAGACTAGACTCTATTCTACATACTATTCATACATTTTATCACTCTGACTCTTCCGCTCGTGATCACACATTCAACAGTTTATACCTGGCGCAACTGTTACGCGGGCCCTTTTCGGATTCATAGGGCTTGTATCCTATGCCCGAATGACACTCTTAGTTCGTATTTTAGAACAAGATCCTGTTAACCCACGTCCATCTATGTCGAAGAAAAAAAAACAGGTTTCTTTGCTAAGGTACCGCTCGACTTTAATGAACAGCAGCTGTCCGAAGCGCTACAGAATCACCCTAAATTTAAATTATGAATTATGCTAAATTATGGGTTCCGGGCAAGCGCGTGCTAGGTGCCGGGGGCGGGGATGTAGGCGGAAGCAGCGCGAACTCCGCGATCCATTGGCACGACGCCCACCATATAAGTGATAGTTATCCCTTAGACAGGAGCTTCGTGCTCAACTCAATACAGCATCTTAACACATACTAGTAACGTGTATACTTGAGAATAAGCCTTTGACCATCAGCCTCGTCAAACAAACAGACAAACAGCCATGGCTTCTAAATTAGAATCCTTCATACCTGAGCTCCTTGAAGTAATAACTGGCGACCTCGACTCTTCCGACCTCGCAAGACTGCTCACATGCAGCAAGAGTTTCCAACAACGCCTCGAGCCCATACTCTACGGATCCAAGGATTTAAGTAACCGCGCCATGCACTGGGCTTGTCTCAATGGCAACCTGTCCACCATTCATCGAGCTATTGCCTATGGCGCGTTTATCAATGCCATCGAGACGCCACATGTGATGAAAGGAAATCCTAAACCGGTCAAAGTGTTACCACTATACTTGGCGGCGAGAAGAAGCCATGCAGATGCCTTTAAGCTGTTGCTGGAACTAGGAGCTCGGGTTGACGATTCGGATGTGGATATTAGGCAACTGAACGACCTGATGAAATGCCTCTGCACATCCGCCAATTTCCCCCTTTTGGCGGCATTTCTCAAAGCCGGGCTCGACTCGCAAGTCCGCACCAGGCAGTGCTCAGAGGTCGCATGGCCTCTGATCCCCGCGATCAGGTCCGGAGCCTCGCTTGACATTGTACGGCTTCTTCTCGACAAAGGAGCTAATCCGAACCAGTTGCAGTTTTGCCAGGGCATCATTACCATGTCTCCGCTCTCCTCTGCCATCATGGCAAACTCGGTGCCGCTTTTCAATCTACTCCTCGAAAGTGGTGCCAAAATTGACGGCACGGACTTTCGTGCTGTGACCAGAAGAGCACTGCACATTCCGATCTTTGCAGCAGCGCAAGCAATGGCAAGGCACGCCCATGGCCGCCAGATGATGCAGCTCTGTTTGGACAATGGAGCCAACATCAACCGCCGCGCAACTTCCATGTTTAACTCTAATAAATATATATCCCGCGACACAACTCCGGTGCTTATATATCTCGACTCGATTGAGAAATAGCAGGCAGACCCCGACACAGGGCTTGGGCCAGCCGAAGGTCTCACGTATCTGCTGGAACACGGTGCATCACTGAAGAGCTCAACCGAACCTTTTTTAATGCCATCATGGAACTGGGTGGAAAGATCGCCGAAACTGCTTGACTTTCTGCTCAAGAAGAAGAACTGGGGATCATCCCATTTGTCAATTCCTGAATTTTCCGCTACGATCAGGATCCTCAGCCAACGTGGGACAGTCGACACAAGTGAGATGGTCATGGACGGGTGGAATGACTTTTTCACACTACTCCCCAAGGACCAGCAAGTCAACGTCACATGGATGCTGCAAGAGCGCATCCTCATACCAGGAATAGGCACTGGTGGAAGACATGAATGGAAATCCCTTGGAGACGTCTGCCGTACTACAATCGACCGCCTACTTGCCGCTGGAGCCAACTTTAATGCTCTCGTCCCTAGCACTTTGTTGCACGCTTCGTGTAGACATTACAGAGACAGCCGGCTTGATTATGGTCGATTCACTCTGAATTATAAGCAGAGATGTGAAATGACATCTTTGTTACTGAGCAAAGGGGGTGATCCAACAATTGCTTTTGACGGCAAAACTGCGATTAATATACTAGAAAGTGAGTTGGAACGTTCAACCGAGTCTAATAGGACGTTTATATTAGATCTGCTTTCACTTTTGAGGAGAGAAGGAGGCGTTGAGGGCTAAGGGTAGATAGATGATGGTAGTGGAGTAATGATAGAAGGATAATAATAATATCATAAGGAGGCTATTAATCGTTTATTATTTTATGTTATGTCTTATAATCTAAGAGAATCCTCTTATTAAATTCTATTCTAAAATTTATATATGTACCAAAGCCATTAAGACATGATTATCAACTCAAAGTGTTCTGTTTTACATTTCTCCATTGGTGCGTCTACACCTTACAACGAGTAGACGTTTATTCTGTTAGAGCCGCCACACAGCTGGGCATTGTTCCCCGGGCAAGGCTTTGTACAACCAGTCGCAATGACTCCGGTGCTAGCTAACTTATTGTCACAGTAACATTCGTTACCATACTCCACGCCAGAGTAAATGTAGCCTTGCGAGCGGCAGGTGCTCCGACACAAGTCAACCGTCATGAGAGTCAACTCATTCGGCACCATAACCCTGTGCTTCAGCGTCCGCGCAGTTACCGAGTCAGAAAGGCATGCCACCTCCTTGTACTGCGGTAGGGATGTGACGGAGATACGGTTGGAGCCTCCGCACTTTTGACTTGGGTTCCCAACACACGTCATGTCGCATCCGCTTGACGCGACCGAGCCGTAGATGGCATTGTCGCAGTAGCACTCCCACCTGTACTCAGTACCAGAGATGCTATATCCTGCGCGCTCACAGGCGGCCTGGCAGACCTGGCGCGTCATTACGGACGTCTCGTTCGGGACAGAGACGCGGGTCTTGAGTGTGCGCGCCGTGGCGGAGTCTGTGAAGCATCCGTAGTCGGCGTACTCAGTGTAGGTGTAAACATCAATCCTATTGCTGCCGGCGCAGACCTCGGCGCTGCTTCCGGGGCACTTCATATCGCATCCCGACGAGGCAGGGCCATTGTTCGCGATGGAGTTGCCGCAGTAGCACTCAGAACCGTATTCAACACCAGAGTATTTATACCCATTAGCTCGGCAGGTGTCTTGACAGAGCCGGGGAGACATCTTGGTCGTTTCGTCTACCACTGATACACGGTTTGGTAAGGTGCGTGCTGTGACACTGTCGGAGTAACAGCCTACGTTAAGTCAGTATGAGAACTCCACAGGGCTCGAGACGCAGACGGCATAGTCAGCCCAGATATTATTGCAGCTAGTGTTGATGAAAGTGTTCCAGAGGACGAGTTGCGAACGTGAGATGACAAACTTGTCAACGATGGTGTTGCAGGTATCTCCAGACTTGACAGTATACCAAGACCTACACTTGGGAGTACTGCCGAGGCTGGTCGGAGCGGCGGGGAGGGGGTACGAGGTTCCATCAATGACAGTCGCAGTTGCAGCAGGACCTGCGGTTGTTGTTGTTGGCGTGCGGGCAGTGTGACCAATGATTGAGACACACACGTAATTGTCAGCCCAGAGAGCAGTGCAGGCAAAGCCAACGGAAGGGTTCCAGGTTATGAACTGAGAGGAGGTGATGCTATATTTAAACGCAATGCTGTCACAAGTGTCGCCTAACTTGGCGAAATAGAATGCGTCGCAGTTGGACACCATGCTGGGCTGAGCTGGCGAGGGTCTGGGTAAGGTGGGAATTAGCATTTTCCTCTCAATTAAGTGGTTTTATAAGGAGAGTCTAAACGTCTCGAAAGTCTGCACGCCCGCCCAATTAGATTATGCAAGGAAGTTATACTCACGTCGAGATGCCGTTTCCGGTGGCAGTGGTGGTGCTAGTCTGTGCTGTTGTGGTCGGCGATGAGGTCGTTGACTTGATAGTACTTGTGGTTGACGTCGTTGGCGCAATGGTGGCTGTGCTAGGGGCAGGCTCACCAGCAGCCTCAACGCAGTACGAGTAACCGTCGAGAAAGCCTCCGCATTCACTCGCGACCGACGGGTTCTTGAGACATGTCAGTAATCTGTGCGGTGCGTGGCAGAACGAACGCATATATGCGACATTGACGTTGGACTAAGAAGTTCGTGTGGACTTACCCATCTCATGAAGTCCTCCATTGTAATTGCCCAGTAGTCAGTCAAGGAAGGTATCGCAAGTGTCATGGCCGTCGTTATCAGCCCACCATGAGCAATACGTGGTCGTTCTGGGATCATAGGGGTAGCCGGGTTCACCACCTTCTGGGGCAGTGATAAGACTGTCGTTGGAGTTAGTTGCGGCGGGGTTGTCTATAGCGCTGGCCAGAGAGAGAGGCAGCCAGCCAGCCACGATGCTGAATGGTACGAGCATCATTTTTGACTGAAGCTTTGAAAGACCTGAAGAGCTGGTACTGAGCTCTGCTGGAGATCGACCAGAAAAAGAGTGGCAGCCGGAGATATCTGACTGGTCTTCTTGTGAATAAATGCTTCGCCCCAGATGTCTTATAAAAGAGCTTGGAGCAGGCGGATCCCCGTGGTGAAAGACTTTCCGTCGTGATTGGCAAGTCGACCTCGGCCATTTCTCCTTAATCTATGCTCAAGGGAGATCCCGACGTGGTTAGGGGAGTTGCATGGCATGATTCCAACAAAGGATTCCAATAATATTAGCTCGTGGTCTCGGAAATTGGTACGGAAAGAATAGAGCAATATACATACAAGCAAATTCGGATGATGGATGTGATCCTTACTATCGACACCGGCTACTAGCAAACATGCCACTAATGCAGGAACACGATAACAACGTTCTCCATCGTGGTCTTTACGGAGCATCAAGACACTGGCCGAACCCCTTTATTCCAAAGTCAATGCCACATGGATAGGTGCTTCCCACAATCCCTTGAAGAGGAAGGTCAGTCTTCGTGGGGCAAGTATCTTGCTGGGTCTGGATAGGGGAGACGGAGTAGTCACCTTTTCCGATAGTATCGTATCTAATTGAAATTGTCCTATTCCGTACGGGACCCGGTCTCTCGACCCGCTTGCCAACCTGTCCTTGCACCGTAGGGTAAAGTATTAGGTATATGGAGAGAAGATCAAATGTGTCATCTGTATGAAGCCTGTCCGTGTTGGATTTAGGATATGGTACAGTAATGGAAAGTACGGATAATAAACCCTTCTGTTTGCGAGCGGGGGGAGAGAGCGCGATAGGGGGAGAGAGAGAGGGAGATTCGGCATAAGATTTACCCAAAATAAGCATGCGGTCGCGAACCTCATATTGTGTCGACAATCTCCGTAAGCGCGATGCCGTCCATTTGGTCGGCTCGCACGACATTTTCATTGGGCGAGGACGAGGTGTCAGTTGCTGCGCAGATGAGGACGGAGGTGGAGAAGCGGCCGGCGCCGGAGCTAGAATAAGGAACGTGATGGCGGGAAGGGTGGGGGCGGTGGCGCATGGCGCAGAGGCGCGGCTAAGGACGGAGGCGGAAGCGGCATCGAGGCGGGCCCCCGGGACGGCTGAAATTACTTGCATGGGCAGCAGTTCACGGACCACCAAAATGACACGTAGAAGAAAGTACAAACCACGAATCGCAGATTACGAATACATTCGCTCGCCAAATAGAGACATGAAGCTCGTCGTCGACTACTACTGTGTATGTACTGTACTACTACGTACTATCTCAATAGTAGTCCAATGCTTACTTAGTATCTTACTTTAACTTAGTACTCCGTACACACATCTAAGGTAGCACTCCATACCTGCATCCTCGCGTCCACCTCACCCAGCCTACCTGCATACCGAGGTCCTTGGTCCTTGCGGTACATACAGTACTACAAAGATAGAAGTACACGTATTATGTAAGTTACCAAGGTATAATGTCACGAATTTTCCATTATACAGAGGCAACACACGACTCTACACGAAGTGTGTGGACCCCACGTTGCCCGCACGTTGCCCGACCTGACCAAGGGACAGTACTCTTAATATCTCCAAGCAAATTCCAACATGGCTAAATCTCATATTATTCACCACCCTTTGCAAGGATAAAACTATGGGACTATGGTAGTATGTACAGAGTAAAGTATTTGCCATGCTCTACCCTAGCTGGCGCTTGTGGAAGCACAGATGCATTCTGCGGCGCAGGCAACTGTTATAGTGGCGCTTGTGACAGCCCAGCTACTGATGTCAGCCAAGATGGTAGGTGTGGACCAGATAATGGCTTCACCATTTGCACCGGTTCGCAGTTTGGCAAGTAAGTATTCCTTTCCTTGCACTTTCATTCAGATTCTTGTTGTCCAAGTTTACTCGGGGGTTCTCGGGCTTGCCTCATCAAAACAAGTTTGTTGACAACGTCACAAACTGAAAAATCCAAATTTATCATATATCGCAATTCAGCCACTAACGCCAACCAGCTGCTGTTCTATATACGGAAATTGAGGCTCAAGCGCTGACTACTGCGGCGCTGGAAACTGCTATTCTGGCGCTTGTGACACTGATATCGGCGGACCAAGCATCAACGGAGAATGCGGACCATTATTCGCTGGAAACAAGACATGCACTGGTACCCAATTTGGTACATGCTGCAGCAACAGTGGATATTGTGGAAGCTCTACCGAATATTGCGGATCCGGGAACTGCTATTCCGGTGCCTGCGACTAGGAAGTGGATGTGAGAGTCTGTTACTAAGTAAGGCATATTGTGTCGATATAGTGAGGTCTTGATTAGAACACGGGAGGGAAATTGTATGAAGAATTGAAAATATAGACAATGGTTTGTGAATGTCATCTCCATTTTACTTCATCGGCTGCAGCCCCTTTACTCATTACCTTACAAAGTGGCCCTTCAACCTCGCTTTGAACACGGATGTCTGTCCACAGTACTAAACGTCATAACTTTCGGTCCATTTTGCAAACCGCCCTCTAAAAGAACAGACAGCCAATCTACCATTTGACGTGAAGCTGATACTTGTAATAATGATCCTCCGTATCCGCCTCTTTGAATTTCTCAATCCCACCCAACACGCCCCCTTCACCTACTTCCCACTCTCCCGCTCCCACCATGGCCTTCCATATAAATAAAATATCTCCTAACTGCGGCGCATGCCCGGGGATATAATGATTATACCCCGTTTGGTACAATTCGTTCCTCCGACCATGAGGCTCTGCCACACCCCCACTCTCAAGTTGCTCTCCAACAAGCGAGTCGTCTCCCAGTCGCGCAAATCCGTTTGCGCCAATCTCAAACGGCAGGCAGAGTTGGCAACCGTCTTCAAACTCGTGCAGGCCGTCTTTGTCGACGGAGTTTGTCCACAGGCCGTGCGGTAGATTGGAGATGTCTTGGAAAGGGTACCTAAAAATAGGCGTGGTTGACCTGGTGTCTGAGACAAACAAGGGGATTGGGAGAATGGGGTTTTCGGAATTGCGAGGACCCTCGAAATTCTGAAGCGGGTGTGGCGAGAAGTCGGCTTCCGTAGGGAGACGCAGACCTGGCGCTATGTATTTGATGTTCGCTTTTGGTCGACGAACCGATCTGAGGAAATCCCGGACGAACCCTTGTTTTAAACCAGCGCTGTCTAAGACTTCCGTAGAGATAAGACCAATTTCGTCTGCGGAGCGTGGTAAATCAAATTTAGCAGTCGCAAGAGCGGCAAGCTTTTCTTGATCTTCCGGATTGTCCTTGGCTTGAAGTGATGGGTTTTCGAGTGAACTCTCTATCCTGAGAATTAGAGTATCAAATTCATTAATAGCGGTTTGGAGATCGTGTTGGCTGTACAGCTGAAGCTCCCAAGGCTCGGCCTCCACGGGTCCTCTGACAGGCGGAGATCTCGCAACGATCTTGCCGGTGTCAATCATGTCCAGCCAGGCAGTCAAGATGACCTCAAGAGGGTCCCAAACCGTTCGACCGTTGGTTGTAATAAACGAGTCTAGGATATCGAGGTGAAAAATTGCCAGAGACGTTTCATGGTCGAAGCTGGATGCGTATCGGGTCAGCCACAGTTCGAAAGCAGCAAGTGATATCTACTTCAGACCATCTTGATGACCACCCATATTTAGATTGGTCATCTGGTACAGACACATAATGCCTTCATCATCATGACATTGGAGAAACAAGTGTGCTGGCATACACAGACCACTGACATAGTAGAAGAAATTCTGATCAGGGGGCGCTTGGAAGGCTGCGTGAAGGAATTGTTTGAGGGATGGCGACAAGCGTCCTGACTATTCGGCCTCGAGAGCTGGGTCCGTGATATGTTCTTGCCACCAAGTTATTCTTGGCATTTCCATCTCTGGTTTGCCGCTGACAGCCCAACCAAGCCGCAGAATGAGGTTGTGAAGAGCAGCGCAGCGTTCCCAATCCATGCCATCCACTTCGCGGATTGGGTTTTCGGCCGTGACTCGCCACGTGAGCTCGTCGTCAATTGAGAAAGCCATGATGGGGATTGAGTACTAAGAGGTTGGAAAATGGGAGTTTAGAAGCCAAACGAGTAGAAAGATGTGTAGCAAGACAGTTGTATATCATGATGTCGTGAAGCGATCATCATCCCTGTTCGGATACCTTACTCTATTTACCGAGAAGACGCCGATAGCTTCAAATATTTCAAAACTGTTTTTACTCCTCCACCACCGCAGCACCGAGATCAGATGAAGACCCTCTGGTAGAGACCATGGGGCGGAGGAACATCAGGGTCAACGGGGTTACCCATGATCCAGGATCCGGCAGGGTGCAGGGTTTAGTGAGGGATCATCGGGTGAGGCAATACACGTGATTCATTGCCTATCTCGTATCGGCTTTCTAATATTCTATATCGTACATCAACTTCGACCTCTTCGATCCACGAAACAGTCCCGTTCCGTTCCCTATCCACCATCCCCTATGACTTACCTCATACTTCCAACCATCACTCCCCATCCCGCTCCACAAATCCCAACCGACTCCTCTCCGGCTCGCTCGGCTTCACCGACGGACTCAGATTCTGCACCATCGGGCTCGAACTCAGCGACGCCACGTCAGGGATATACGTCGGCGTGCTCGCCTTGAAGGACCCAAAGCTGCCCGATCCATTAGCCGTCACCGGGCGCGGGGGCTGTTGAAACTGAATCCAATTGTAGAAATAGATTGAATTGAATTGATGAAAATATCTAGTCTATGGAGCTCTATTGTATTCAAATAGAGTGTTTGCTCTTAAGTTTAGTACGGGTTGCGCGTTGCCGTTGATGAAGGAGTAGTTTTGCGGTGGGGCGGGAGGCGGGAGGCGGGAAACTGTTTGGGCTGTGTGGGATGGGGCGACGAGAATGGACTTTGGCCGTTGAGTTGCGCTCCAAATACTGGACGGACTGGAGTGCTTCCGTTCATATGCGATGGCCAGTTTGGTGCTGCTGGTGTCGAGCCTTGGCTCACTGGTCTATGTTAGAAGCTTGGGAGTCGTGTAGCACCCAACTTTGCGACGTAGGCCGAATCCCAGCTGCTTGATTCTCGGTCTCGGAGGATCGCGAGACCTACGGAAACGCGTCTAGGCGGCCGCTCCCTCCATTGAACGTCTCAGTGAAGGTACGACCAGAGGCCAATAGATATTCTCGATGGTACACCCTCGGTTTCATCTCTACACCAACATTCTAGAGATCCCAGATAACTTCACCGGTCAAGCTGCAAGAGCTGACGATTTGGTCATTGTATTGAATCTATGCAATGCAATAGGACTCCGGATTACGCGGATCAAACTTTAGCCAGTAAGTAATACAGAGACACATGCTGAAACTTGTAAGCCTCATTTCATCATGGATGGCTGCTAGAAGGGTGTAGACAAGGCTGCCGTGGGGGAGCATTGCTGTGATATACAATCGTTCAAAGTGATAGCCGGCGGGGAGCCACAGCCTCGTCTATATCAGAACGGATTCTGCTTGGTTATTAAAATGGATCATTGACTGAGCCACTGATACTGACGCTTTATACTTTCGAAATCCACACTTGAATGCAAGCTTGTACTCCACAAAGACTCTCATAATTAAGTACTGCTTATTGACTTATGTTACGGGATCAGATTTCGAGGCGCTTATAGCAAGACCAGGTCGTGGACAGACTTCCCTGAACTCTAGTATTAAGAAGTTGACGCGGGGCCTCTCGCAATCTATTAGGATCAGCAGAAATTCTAGCCGACAGGACAGCACAACTACGAGAATGGTAATGAATGCCTTGTGGCGAAGACAGAATGAGGATACCGTTTAGTTAACGCTGAAAACAGTCTCCTTCGCGAGAACTGCGGCGGCCCCCGAATTGGGACAGTGTGGGAGCAGCAGTATGCCAACGGGCATACCGGAAGCCAATCTAGCAGTGGGACCGCCCGCCAGTAAGGTGATATCCCCACATCTTCGCACTCCAACGGAAACATCAGTCCTCTTGCAACTGTTGTCCTTGAAGCATCTCAGCGACTTTTGGACTCTCAGGAGGCGACTAAAGTCCTTATTGACGCATGTGAGAAGCACGCACAAGAGAGCAAAGAATTTCCAAACTACAACAGAGGTACAATAAACTCAGCGAACAACTGAGTTTCAAAGACCAAAGAATAAAGATGCATCAGAATACCATTACTTTTTTTGCAGGAGCAGAGTTCCGATAAGGGAGCACACTGCTGCAGACGCTGTTGCAGCCAATTTGGAAGAGAAGAAGAAGCTACAAACGGAGAGAGAAGAACTCGCGAAGAAAGCAGAGACTGTCGATAAAAGACTGAGGGCAAAGGAGGCTGAACTAATTCTCGAAGCAAAGAAAGAGTTGTCAAAGCAGAAGGCCGAGCTGGATAAGCAATTAAACACTCATAAGGAGGCTCAAGAAAGGAGCATGGAAAAACAAGAGAAAGAGCTAGCGGATAAGCTGACCAACCTAGAAGCGAGCAACACAAAAGGCCTCGATACGATCAATGAGCTAAAAGCACAGATTGAGGAACAATGCCGTCTGTTGATAACCGAAGCTGGGAGATATGAAGATCTCGAAAAAGCGAAGGGCGTGTACAAAAAGGAAAAAGAACAACTTGCTGAGCAGTTGGACAGAGGGCTTTCTTCCAAGGAAGCACCATTCTAGCAGTCTCTACTTAAAGTTCGCTAGTTTTAGACTAGCTCTAACACCCGTTCTAGAGACTTTTAATTCTAGACCTAAAATTAATTCTAGGAGGTTAACATTTTACATAAAGCCGCCTAAATTACAACGCTGTAACGTAAGGGGTTGATTTACAGTAATATTGTATTCGATTGGCTGTGTAGAAATTTTGGATGCACAACCTCCGCTGCTATTTTTCAGGGTTTCTCCTCCTGATATCTACAACATGCAAAGCCACGTGGCTTGGCGACCTGATTGGGTAAGTACACAAGAGATCCTCTTGAGATTCGCGTCAGGTCTTGGAGATGGGGACATGCAGAGAGAGAACCGGCAATTTGGACCAATTTGGACCAATTTGGGTAAGTTTGGATGATCGCCGAGCTGTAGCCGGGGGCAAGTGAGTCATTCGGTTAGTTGGCTAAATGTCACTCGAGCCAGCATATCTTGAACATGTATATCGCGATGCTGGACATCGTCAAGAGCACTTCCAGCAACGATCAACCCGAGTAGGAAATTTTTAATTTTTACTCGAGACATATAACCCGATACAAATACGCCATGGCAACAGACGCTACCAGCGCTACGGGTATTGTCTTGTACGACGTGGCCTTTGCACCACCCTACGAGAAGAACACTTGTGCTCCGAACCCATGGAAGGCACGGTATGCCCTCAATTTCAAGGGCGTTGCATACTCGACGCAATGGGTACAAATGCCTGAGATCACCAAGGTGCGACGCAGCTTGGGAGTGCCGCCGTGTCGCAAGTTCGCAGATGGCACCGATTTCTACACCCTTCCCATCCTGACACACTCCAAGACCGGGTCAGCCATTGGCGACTCGTTCGACATTGCCAACTACCTGCAAAACACGTTTCCCGACGCAGGGGCTGGAGAGCTCTTTCCGTCGCAGCAACTCGACTATGTGTGCCCTGGGGCCATGGACTTCGGCGTACCACTGTCCGGGCGCAACGACAATGACCACGCTGATTATGCCCAGTTCAACACCAATGTTGACATGGCATTCTCCTTGCATGCCCAGCTGATGGCGCACGGGATGCACTGGGACCCGGCGTTGGCAGAGGTGATCAAGGCAGAATTCGTGCGGCGAGCGGGGGTGGGGTCTTGGGACGATATAGGGATCTACGGCGAAGCGCGCGACAAGATGAAAGTCTCGCTGCGAGACACTCTACGCGACCTAGCTGCCATGTTTCAACGAGATATGACGGGACCATTCATGCTAGGTAACCAGGCTTCCTATGCGGATATTATTGTTGGCGGTTGGTTGCGCATGCTGAGCAAGACCCTGCCGGAAAGCGAGTGGGAGGAGGTCCAGACATGGCATGATGGTGTTTTCGGAAAGCTGCACGCCGCATTACAACAACGCTTTGGTGATGTAAAATAGTCGAGTTTGAGACCCCAAAGGCAAGCATAATACAATACCATCCCTAGACGTAGCCATTTAATAGAGACGATTCAAATTCATCCATATTGCAAATCACTCACATCCCTAGTTAGCCAGTCGCGAAAAGGGAGGGCAAAAAAAGGCTCAAGAGTTTAACGCATTGAATCACAATATTTGGTCTTCCGGTTCATAGCAAAATATCAAATTAAAACAGAACCAGTCGCAGGTAAAGCAGCAAACCCATATCCAACCCCTAAAACAAACCGATTGCTCAGATAGCGAAACTCAGATTCGTGACTATTTCTACATATTGGAGTCGGTGGACGTGTAGTTCTCCAACATCGCCCCCGATTCCAAGGTTTTGTTCCTGCACCGCATGGTGTCGGACTGGTTTACAAAGGCGGAGGTATGGGAGATGCTGCTGTCGCAGACGGCTGGAACGAGGTTTAGTCCGAATCTCGCGATGCTGAAGGCCTGCGTGTTGCAGCTGAAATGCACTCACATATCTGATAGGTGTCCATTGAATATGAACATTATTTCTGGTGCATTGAGTTATGCGAAAGACGCAGAAGCAGATCTCAACTATGGGTTTTCGAAACTGTTGGATCAGTTGGATATGGTTGCATCTTATCACTGGAGAATGAGTAATGCAAATGGGATGTATCCCGACGAAAACACGCAGGAAATTATAGAGGATGACTTCGAGGATGATCTTCTACCGACATACTCCTTCGCAGAGCGATCTACCATGGCGCAAACCTCCAATATGTCGTCTACCAGCAGACCGCGCTTCGAAACGGCTAATTGTTGCGTGAATACGGGCATTCACTTCCAATAGCTGACGGCCACCCGAAGATTCTGTTTGTGTTCATGCATGGAAGCCACCATGCATGGAACACTGTTTGATACTCTTCACTTCTTTATTTGAGGCTCGCTATATGAGAGATGCCTATTCCGTAGTTTAGATAGATTTATTCTACATGCTTTATCACATTCTGCTTCCGTGCACACAGTCCATCGATACTGTGTTCAACACTAATGCACTCACTTCTTTTTGTTGGATAAAGAGGTTTGGTGCCTGTCTGTAGGCACCCGGGGATTCTCACTTTGGAGAATCTTCACGTCATGCATGGATGATTCCATGCATAGTTCCATCGGCTCTTTAAGCCTTTGTCACGACCACCTATATCAAGAGAAGGATGGTCCATAGCATAGTTAATCAATTAATCACTTTTCATTTCATCTATTCTACTGTGCTGCTCTACTTTTGACAGTTATGAGCCCGGACAGCGCATGTTTGATGAAGATTTGAGAAATTTGAATTCTCATATTGTGTTAAGAACAGCTTAGTCAAACGACTCTGTCTCACTTTTCCGTTTGCTCTACTCTTGAGCAACAGCATCGTTCTCAAAGTTGAGAACAGTTCATTCAATCTATTCTGATTGAATTTTTAGTGTCATCATCACCATGTCTGACTCAAAAGGGGTGACCGTGGTGAACACGGCAAATACGGCCCTGAAGTTGACGAAGAAAAATTACCCCTAGTGGGTCATTAATATGGGCATCCTAATACGCACCTGGAATGAGAAACTCTAGGACTATATCGACGAGCATTGTCCAAAGGATGAGAAGCCGATAGCACCACTCAGCCGTCGACAAAAGAGAGAGCTAGCTAATCTTATGATTCCAATGATCACCGCTGAGGCGATGCAAATGCTATCGTCTCCAAATTATGAAGATGGAGAGCAGCTTTAGGCTGCACTTAAAAAGGCTTTTACAACCACTAGAAAGAGACAATACATTAAATTGGTGCAGGAGCAAAGAGCCCTGCAATACGAAGGATCCATGATGGCATACAACAACGCCTAGCAACGGCTTTAAGATGCAATTGTCGACACAGGCGTACAAGAGACCCCTAACAATAAGAAATTCCTTAACATACTGCGAGTCCTACCGCATGACAAATTTAGAACTGTCATCTCCATATGGCATTTAGTCGACATTAAAACAATCACATCTAAGAAAGCGATGGATATGATTGTCTAAGAGGAAAAGAGGCTTGAGATAGAGAATGACAAATTGAAAAACGGGGCCTATATGGCAAAGCAAGCTCGCTAGGATAAGAAGAAAAGAGAAATACCTACCTACAAGCACTGCAAAAAGAAGGGACATCTCTAGGATAAATGCTATCAACTGTATCTGGAATTGAGGCCTAACAATTGGAAAGACAATTGGAAAGATAAGAGAAAGGAGAAACCGTCTGCATCACTTGCTTAGGACGCTCAAGACGACGATGAACAGCTCGCATTTACATTCGTGAGCGGAGACAAAAGACAAGAGCACATAAGCTAGTTTGTGGATTCAGGCGCCTTAAATCATCTTACTTTTGATAAGTCTTAACTTCAAGACTACGTTAAATACCTAGTTCTAAAGCAGTGTAGAGGGATCAGCTCTAATTTCTTTATTTACGGCCACGGAACCGTGAAGCTCCAATGTCTTAGTGACAAGTCTCGTACAATTACTCTCTCAAATGTCAATTACTCTCCGCAAGCTTCAGCAAATCTGCTGTCTACGGAGCAGGTAAAGGGCATCGTCTAGACTATTGCAGATGGAATCATGAGAGGACGGCTTAGAGAGAGGATTGTCTTCCATGCTCCGCATCTAGGAGGCTAGTACAGGCTCTAAATTGAGGGCTGAAACGGGCCTGTATTTAAGACATCTGGCCCGCATTCTCAAAATGAGAAATCTTAAGAGGAGAATTCTTAAATGCTTTGGCACAGCCGTCTTGGCCATGTTAATTATGGAACGCTCACGAAGATGCATTAAATAGTTGATGGCATCCCAAAGTTTAGCTTAAATTCCGTCCCTTCCTTCTGTGAATCCTGCACGAAGGCAAAGTCTCATAGAATTCCTTTAAGGAATCTAGTTCCTTTACCTACAAGAAAGCTAGAGCTTGTCTATTCAGACGTGGGAATTATGCTAATTGCATCTGTTAGAGGGCACAAATACTACTTAACGTTCATAGAAGCAAAGACTTGATATAAATGGACATATCCTATGAAGCAAAAGGGGGACGTTAAGAAGATCCTACCTTTATGGAAAGAAAGAGCTGAGAATGAATCTTAAGAGAAGCTCTAACGAATCCGCACAGACGGGGGAGG
>Ga0209512_1000702_pt1 | contig 50407 bp, 42 predicted proteins | sample frozenSSSSmetaG_FD_184142 | JGI IMG/M metagenome (GOLD analysis project Ga0209512, IMG submission 184142) | Glacier valley bacterial and archeal communities from Borup Fiord, Nunavut, Canada, to study Microbial Dark Matter (Phase II) -... | ecosystem: Environmental > Aquatic > Freshwater > Ice >...
AAAGAAGCCGGCATTCATGGTACACTAATGAGTTTCGGACTTGGCGTTTCTGTCGGCGATGTAAATGACGATGGCTACCCGGATATTTATGTTTCCAATGATTCTTACGAGCGCGATTATTTATACATCAATCAAAAAAACGGCACATTTAAAGATAACATTGAAGAATGCATGAAGCAAACCAGTTTTTCCTCAATGGGAGCAGACATGGCGGATATTAACAACGATGGCAAGCCTGAAATATTCACTACAGATATGTTGCCAGGTGACGATTACCGGTTAAAGACCCTGGGATCATTTGATAATATTGATGTCTACAGAAATAAATTGCAATTAGGATTATATCATCAGTTTATGAAAAACTGTCTCCAGCTGAATAACGGGGACGGAACATTTTCTGAAATAGCTAATTACAGCAATGTTGTGGCTACAGACTGGAGCTGGGGCGCATTGATATTCGATGCTGATAATGACGGATTGAATGACCTTTTTGTTTGCAACGGTGTAAATAAGGATGTAACCAATCTTGACTTTATGACTTTTTTTGCGAATGATGTTGTTCAAAAAATGGTGCTTACAGGTAAAAAGGATAATGTTGAAGAAGTACTTAAACATATTCCCGTGAACCCAATGGCTAACAAGATGTTCAGGAACATGGGTGATCTTCATTTTGCGGATGTGGGTGAAAGCTGGGGGCTGGGAGAAAAATCATTTTCAAACGGAGTGGCATACGGCGACCTTGATAACGACGGCGACCTGGATCTTATTATTAATAATGAGAACATGCCTTCATTTATTTATAAGAATAATTCTTCAGAAATAAAAACCACTCATTATATAGGCTTTAAATTAACGGGCGATTCTCTCAACACGTATGCCATCGGCAGTAAGATAAAAGTATTCAGTAAGGGAAAATTGTTTTACAGGGAACTGATACCCAGCAGGGGATTTCAGTCCTCAATGGATTATAAACAGATAATTGGTTTGGGAAATAACGCCAGTATAGATTCAGTGGTGATTACATGGCCCGACCATTGCTTTATAAAACTTAATGGTCCGCATGCGGATTCCGTTTATTCAATCAGAAAATCATCAGATAAAACGAAGGAAATCCAGGAGCATCGCAATTACACAACACTGTTCGATTCTGTTCCCGTTGTATTCGACAGGCACAAAGAGGATGATTACGTTGATTTTTATTATGAAAGGAATATACCGGAAATGTTGTCCCGGGAAGGACCAAAAGCAACGACCGGAGATATTAATGGAGACGGATTAATAGATATTTATATTGGTGGAACAAAGGGGTTTCCGGGGCAGGTCTATATTCAGAACAAAAGCGGAGGATTTGATAAAAAAGAAGAAAAAGTATTATACCAGTTCATGGACTTTGAAGATGGAGCTTCTTTGCTTTTTGATGCAGACAACGACGGCGACCTTGATCTGTTCATCGGACCTGCAGGTAATAACCAGCCTGAATTTACCCGTATGATGCAGGACAGGTTGTTGATTAATGACGGGGCGGGCAATTTCAGTCTGCAGGGAGACGCATTTCCTGCTACCGGCTTTAATGTAGGCAGTGTTTCTGCTTATGATTTTGATCATGATGGCGATCTTGACCTTTTTGTTGGCAGCCGTTGTGTGGGTAGGGATTACGGAGCTGATCCCCGGAGTTTTGTTTTTATTAACGACGGCAAAGGGCACTTTACAGACATAGCAAAAACAAATAACGCTGCTGTCGCTAACGCTGGCATGATTACGGGCTCGCTGTGGGCGGATGTTTCAGGCGATTCGGCAAAGGAGCTTATACTTGTAGGAGAATGGATGGAGCCAAAAATATTTTCATTCGACGGTAAACACTTTAATGAAATTAAAACGAATTTATCCGGTATGTTTGGCCTTTGGCAGACCGTGGCTGCTGCCGACCTGAACAAAGACGGGAAAATTGATCTTGTACTAGGAAATCTCGGAGAAAATTTTTATCTGCATCCGGATAAGGATAATCCCGTAAAATTGTGGCGGGCGGATTTTGATAACAGTGGTGACATTGACAAAATACTCACGCGTACCGTTGATGGAACGGACAAGCCTGTTTTCCTGAAAAATGACATACAGGACCAGGTGCCTTCTATAAAAAAGGGAAATTTGAAGAACCATGATTTTGCATTGAAATCCATTCAGGAATTGTTTAGTCCGGATGTTTTAAAAAAAGCTGACGTAAAGCAGTTCAATTATTGCAGTTCAATTGTCGCCCTTAATAAGGGGAACGGTATTTTTGAAATTCAGAAACTCCCTGTCCGCGGGCAATTGTCCTGTATGGTTGCAGTTACATTTGCGGATGTAAACAATGATGGAATGATGGATATTATTTCTGGCGGGAACAGGTCGGGATTCCCTCCTCAGCTGGAAAAACTGGATGCGAGTTATGGAGATGTATTTATCAATAACGGAAAGAGTGTATTTACCTGGCAGCCTTCAAATGTGTCGGGGTTGAAGGTATATGGAGAAGTAAGGGATATCGTTGATCTGAAAACCGCTGCGGGGAAATATTTATTGTTTTTAAGAAATGACGACTTTCCGCAGATGTATCGTTTTGAAACACATAAGATGAATTAATTATGTTCCGTTATAAAAACCGGGTCTTTATATATATTATTTTTGGACTGATCATTTCTTTTCTTTTTGCCTGCAGGGATCGGAAAAAGGAATCATCGGTGTTTGATGTGCTGACCAGCGACAGAACAGGTCTTGATTTTGCTAATCACCTTAGCTCATCGGATTCATTTAATCTTTTTAAGTACATGTATTTTTACAACGGCGCGGGTGTGGCCGCCGGTGATTTTAATAATGACGGATTAATTGATCTTTATTTCGCGTCCAACCAGGGGGATAATTCTTTATACCTGAATAAGGGCAACCTTCAATTTAAAAATGTAACGGCAGCATGCGGTATTCCATTGGATAAAGCCTGGAGCACCGGTGTGTCCGTTGTAGACATTAATAATGACGGATTACTTGATATATATGTTTCCCGGGTAGGTAAATACCGGATACTGGACAGTCGTAACCAATTTTTGATCTGCACGGGAATAGACAGTAGCGGTGTACCTCACTATGTTGATAAAGCAAAGGAATATGGGCTGGATTTTTCCGGATTTGGTACCCAGGCGGCTTTCCTGGATTATGATATGGATGGCGACCTGGATATATTTTTACTGAACCACTCCGTTCATGAAAATGGTACTTTCCGGGCGAGAAGTGCATTCACCGGCACCTTTCATCCTACCACAGGAAGCCGGCTGTTCAGAAATGACGGAAATATCTTTACAGATGTAACAAAAGAATGTGGCATTAACAGTTCTGCGATCGGATATGGACTGGGAATAGCCGTTAGTGATATTAATCTAGATGGCTACCCTGATATTTATATCGGCAATGATTTTCATGAAAATGATTACCTGTACATCAACCAGCACGACGGCACATTTAAAGATGAGCTGGTAAATTCGATGATGCATACCAGCCAGTTTACAATGGGCGTAGATGTGGCTGATGCGGATAATGATGGTTATCCGGAAATCATATCGATGGACATGCTGTCGGCGGATCCGTATGTTTTAAAGCGATCACTGGGGGAAGATGCTTACGATATATTTAATATGAAGATCGGTTATGGCTATAACTATCAGTATACAAGAAACAATCTTCAGTACAACAGAAGAAATGGCAATTTTAGTGAAACAGGTTTATACTCCGGAGTGGCGGCCACGGACTGGTCATGGGCAGTGCTCTGGATGGATTTTGATAATGACGGGTTGAAGGATCTATTTATTTCCAATGGCATTCCCAAGCGGATGAATGATATAGATTACATAAATTATATCTCTGATGAGGAGATCCAGAAAAAGATCAGGGATAATAAGATCGATGAAAAGGACAAGGCCCTCATAGATAAGTTCCCCCAAATAAAAATCCCCAATAAATTTTTCAGGAACAGTGGCGATATGCGTTTTCAGGATATTGCAGATAAGATCGGTAACGATGTAACCTCCTATTCCAATGGTGCTATATATGCTGATCTTGATAACGACGGTGACCTTGATATTGTTGTCAACAATATTGATGAGAATGCCGTGGTTTACCAGAACCGGACCAATGATAAAAAGGTCCATTCTTTTGTGCAGTTAAAATTAAGGGGTCCAGAAAAGAATATAAATGCAATAGGATCAAAAGTGATATTATTTACGCAGGGTAAAGTGAGGACCTATGAAAAATTTGGGGTGCATGGTTTTTTATCCAGTATGGAAATGCCAATTCATATAGGCCTTGACAGTACAAAAGTAGACAGCGCTTTTTTTGTCTGGCCGGATAATACTTTCCAGCCACTTCTTATAAATAATCAGCACGTTACGCTGAACTACAAAAAGGGCCTTCCTTTATTTGATTATAATTATATTAAAAAGCGTATAAAAAATATATCTTACCCGGTCAGGGACATTACAAAAGAGGTGGATCTTTCTTATGTGCATATTGAAAATCCATTTGCTGAATTTGACAGAGAACCGCTGATACCGCACATGATGTCTACCGAAGGTCCGGGTCTTGCCGTGGGAGATATAAACAATGATGGACTGGAAGATGTATTTATTGGATCTTCCAAAGGATATAAGAGCGGAATATTTTTGCAGCAGCCTTCAGGAAAGTTTATCCGTATTTCACAACCTTCTCTTGAAAAAGACAGTATTGATGAAGATGTGGATGCCTGTTGGGTGGATGTTAACAATGATTCGCTACCCGACCTTGTCGTTGCCAGCGGTGGCAATGAATATTATGGAAACGACGCTCATTTGCTTCCCAGGGTTTATATTAATGATGGCAAGTTGAATTTTATCAAAAAAGCAGATGCATTTGACAGCATATACCAAACGGCCTCCTGCGTGGTGGCAAATGACTTTAATGGCGATGGTTACCCCGATCTTTTTATCGGTGGACGTGTAGTGCCCTGGGAATATGGTAAACGGCCTCCGTCTTATTTACTGATGAATGACGGTACAGGAAAATTTAAAGATGTTACAAAAGAATATGCCCCCGAACTCGGAGATGCAGGTTTTGTAACTAAGGCCCTGTGGTTCGATATAGACAAAGACAATGACAAAGACCTTATTATATGTTCCGAGTGGGGAACGATCGATGCGTATATTAATACTAATGGAAAATTTGTAAAGAAAGTTTTGTTTGACAAGAAGGGTTGGTGGAATTTTATTCTGCCCTGCGATGTAGACGGAGATGGAAATATTGACCTGATAGCCGGTAATCTCGGTCTCAACAGCCGGTTGCATGCTTCAGAAAAACAGCCAGTGAGGTTATATTACAACGACTTTGATGATAATGGTAAAAAGGAACAGGTACTGACGTATTATTTACAGGATAAGGAAATACCTTTTCCGAACAAATCTGAAATGGAACTTCAGATGCCCGTAATGCGTAAACGGTTTTTATATGCAAAAGATTTTGCCAAAGCCACTCTTGATGAAATACTTACAACAGATAAAATTGAAAGCTCACAGGTGCTCACTGCTGATTATTTTTCCAATTGTATATTAATTAATAAGGGCGAGTTGAATTTTGAAGCGATGCCAATGCCCTGGGAGGCGCAGTTATCTTCCTACAGGGATGCAGTTGTAGTGAATGCAAATAATGATTCACTGCCGGATGTGCTGCTGGTAGGAAATTATTATGGAAACAACATCGAGATGGGAAGATATGATGCGGACTTTGGTTCGTTATTAATAAATAACGGAAAAGGAAATTTTAAATATGAAAGTCTGAACGGTCTGGCAATAAAGGGCCAACTAAGAGCAATTAAAAAAATAGCCATTAATAAAAAAGACGCATATATAATCGCAAGAAACAATGATACTTCGATGGTTATACAATTTGTGCGGGATAAAATAAAATGATCAGTAAACGGGATAATAAAGTCTCGTCACCCAGTTTGTCGTATCTTTTTCCATGGTTCTGTCTGTGACCAGGGACTCAAAGGGAATAGCCATAGAGGTTCTTTTGAAATCTTTGAAATATAGTTTCATAGATTCATGACCGTGGCTGATCGTGGCAGGCCCTCCTTTTTGTTCGGCGGTAAGAAATCTTCCCGGCACCATTCTTACGAAAAAGATATCAGCTTTACCTTCAGCTATTTTATTCACGGGTACCGCTACCATGCAGCGAAACTGACCACTATCGTTACTGGTAACATTAAGCATCGGAAAACTGGTTTGCACAAGATGCTTTTCTGCAATAAATAATTTAAGCGCATGGATATGCCTGTAAATCTCATTGGTGGTTGGATACTGGTCCACGTTAAATTTTGACGCAAGGAGAAAAGTGTCTTTGGTAGATGTTTGCTTTATGTTAATACCATACACATTTGAATCCTTAGCGCAAAATATCTTAAGCTGATCCATTGCCAGCTTCATTTTTTCTTTAAGGCTGATGGCATTGAGATAACCGGAAATTCTTTCCAGTGGCCCGGATGCAGAGGGAAGGGAGGATTCCCATCTTATGCCTGAACTGTCATCCCTTAAAGGAATAACAATGATCTGGCCCATAACAGACCGTCCTTTGAAGGAAGAACCAACATTTATTCCATTTGAAAGCACTTTGGTAATGGTAAATTCATCCGAAGACCATTTATCCCATAATTGTTGCTGATTCAATGTCCTTTGAACGGCATTAACATTTGATTTAACAAAAATGACATTTACAATCCTGAAAGTGGGAGGGATCAATAAATAGGTTAAAGATAGAAAAATGAGTGCCAGAATTAAAATACCGATGATCCATTTTTTCATACCTGACAATAAAATTGAACAGTCTAAAATAGGTAACTTTATGTTCTTATGATCAAAGCGGTTGCAGTTTATCTTATCATTATACCGGTCTGTATTTTTTTTTCCTGCAATCGCCCTAAAGTGACGGTAAATGAAGATGCCTTATTTGAATTATTACCCTCATCCGGGACAGGAATTTCTTTTAATAATAAAGTTGCGGATACAAAAGAGCTGAACATATTTAATTTCCGGAATTTTTATAATGGTGCTGGTGTGGCCATTGGCGATGTAAACAATGACGGAAGGGCCGATATTTTTTTTACTGCCAACCAGGGACCAAGTAAATTATATATTAACAGGGGGGACTGGAAATTCGAAGATGTTACCGAAGCCGCAGGAATAAAAAATCAGGGTAAATGGTGTACCGGAGTTTCCATGGCAGATGTAAATGGTGACGGGCTGCTCGATATATATGTATGCAATAGCGGCGGTTTGGTTGGATACAACCGGCCCAATGATCTGTATATCAACCAGGGAAATGGCACATTTAAAGAGGAGGCGCATACATACGGACTGGACAATATGGGTCTTTCCACACACGCTGTTTTTTTTGATTACGATCATGATGGCGACCTGGATTGTTTTGTGCTCAATAACAGTCCACGTTCCATTGAAAGCTTTGGGTATAATAAAAATATAAGAAACATCCGGGATACTATAAACGGTGATAAATTTTACAGGAATGATAATAATAAATTCACTGATGTAAGTGAAGCCGCGGGTATATATGGAAGTGAGATAGGCTTTGGACTGGGGGTCACTGTTGGAGATCTCAACAATGACGGTTGGGAAGATATGTATGTGAGTAATGATTTTTTCGAAAGAGATTATTTATATATTAACCAGAAAAATGGCACTTTTAAGGAAGTGATAAATGACGCTATGGGGCATATCAGTCAGGGATCTATGGGTTCGGATATGATTGATATAAATAACGATGGTTACCTGGATATTTTTACCACTGAAATGCTTCCTGAGAGTGATTATAAATTAAAGACATCTATTAAATTCGACGATTATGATGTCCAGAATGCACGGTTACAAAATGATTTTCATCACCAGTTTACAAGTAACTGCCTGCAATTGAATAATGGGGACGGAACATTCAGTGAAGTGGCCCAGCTGGCGGGAATGGACGCCACGGGATGGAGCTGGGGAGCGCTTGGTTTTGATTTTGACAATGACGGAAAGAAAGATGTATTTATTTGCAATGGTATCAGCAAGGATCTTACAGATCAGGACTTCCTGGAATTTTTCGGGAGTGAGGAAGTGTTAAATAAAGTAAAGGAGGGTGGGTTTAATTTCCAGGATATTCTTAAAAGGATGCCTTCTAATAAGATACCTAATTATGCATTTGTAAATAAGGGGAACCTTCAGTTTGAAAATCTTACCGATTCATTGGGTTTCAGCATGCCCTCCTTCAGCAATGGAGCGGCATATGGTGATCTTGACAACGACGGCGATCTTGACCTTGTGATTAACAATGAGAACATGGAAGCTTTTGTTTACAGGAACAAAGCATCCGAAAAGCTGCTGAATCATTTTTGCAGAATAAAACTGCAGGGAGTCAAACCGAATACATTTGGGTATGGCTCGAGAGTTTCGGTTTTCACCAAAGCAGGAAAACAGATAGTAGAACAAATGCCGGCAAGGGGTTTTCAGAGCAGCGTTGATCCGATATTGCATTTTGGTTTGGGGAAAGAGAAAATGATAGACAGTTTAATTATCAGATGGCCCGATGAAAAACAGCAGGTGATCAGGAACATCCCTGCGGACAGTATGATCGTGTTAAAGCAGTCTGAGGCGATTAATGTCATTGAAAACATCAGCGTGCCGCGGCAATTGTTTCATGATATTACCAATAAAGTAATTTCTGGTGATTTTACACATCATGAAAACCAGTTTGTCGATTTTGATGTTGAGCGTCTTATTCCAAAAATGCTTTCAACGGAGGGACCTGCATTAGCTGTTGGAGATATCAACGGCGATGGCCGTGAAGATTTTTTTATGGCCAATGCTTTAGGAGACACGGCCAAAATATTCATTCAGCAATCCAATGGTCATTTTGTGCCCATGGTGCAAACGGCCTTTATTACGGATAAATATTTCGAAACCACGGCGGCCCAGTTTTTTGATTGTGATGGAGACAACGACCTCGATCTTGTTCTTGCTTCCGGTGGCAACCAGGCCGTATTGGGTTCTCCTTATCTAAATGTACGGTTGTATTTAAATGACGGTAAAGGTGTTTTTACAAGAGATACAAGCAGTAACTGGCCCTCGATATCCGTAAATGCGTCCTGCATTACTATTTGTGATATTGATGCGGATGGAAAACCAGATCTTTTTATAGGAGCAAGAAATGTACCCGGCGCTTATGGAGTAATTCCAGCCAGTGCGCTGATAAAAAATAACGGCAGCGGTAAATTTTGGGATGCCACGCAGATGATAGCTCCTTCACTGCTAACTCTTGGAATGGTAACCGATGCAGGATTTGGGGATATCGACAAAGATGGAAAAAATGAATTAGTCGTTGCGGGTGATTGGATGCCCATCGTTATTTTAAAATATGAGAACGGGGCGCTAAAAAGATCCGGAGAAATAATTAATTCCAGCGGGTGGTGGAACAGCATAGCTTTAAGTGACATCGATAATGACGGTGATCTGGATATCATTGCAGGAAATGCAGGACTTAATTCAAGAATAAAAGCTGATCCGGTGAGGCCGGCAAAAATGTATGTAGGTGATTTTGATAAGAACGGTCAAATTGAATGTATTCCTGTTTATTTTAAAACGGACGGTAAATCATATCCTTATTTCACAAAAGGCGAGATCCAGTCACAGATACCTTCCCTGAAAAAGGACTTCTTTCATTTTTCGGATTATGCAGGGAAATCTATCGAACAGCTATTCACCCCTGAGCAGTTGCAAAATGTAAAAGTGCTGACGGTAAACCAGACTCAGTCCTCTGTATATATAAATGATGGTGTGGGAAATTTCATTTGCGAACCATTACCGGCAATGGCGCAACTGTCTTATGTTTTCGCAATTCTGCCGGAAGACCTTAATAATGATGGCATCATGGATATTTTTATGGCCGGTAATTTTTACGGTCTGAAACCGCAGGGCGGGAGATTTGACGCCAGTTACGGGACCACTTTGCTGGGGGATAAAAAGGGAAGGTTTACCTATATTCCTCCGTCTCAAAGCGGTTTGATGGTTCGTGGAGAGGCGCGTGAAATAAAAAGTATAAAAAAAGCCGGTGGAGGCAGCTATATTTTGGTGGCAATGAACAATGAGCCGCTCTATATTTTTGGACGATGAAAATTTACGTGCAAAATAATTATTGATTATCAACGTGTTATAAAAGTGCAATTAAAAAATAGTTGCTATTTATTTCTGTTTTAATAATCCTGATACTTACCTTTGCGCTCCATTTTAATATTTATTTCTCCCGGGTTGGCGGAGAGATATCAAAAAAAGAACAATGAGTAAATTACATTTCACTACAAAACATGCGAATGCGGCTACCGTCAAACACAACTGGTACGTTGTGGATGGTACCAATCAAACCGTTGGTCGCCTGTGTGCTAAAGTTGCAGCGGTTCTCAGAGGTAAGAACAAAGCATATTATACGCCACATGTTGATTGCGGAGACTTTATCATCTTTATCAATGCCGATAAGGTTAAATTTACCGGTAATAAATTAGAAGATAAGGAATACCTGACCTTCTCCGGATATCCTGGCGGACAGAAAGCCGAGACAGCGAAGAACCTGCTGGCGCGCCGTCCCGAAGCCGTTATTGAAAGAGCGGTAAAGGGAATGCTGCCTAAAAACAGGCTTGGACGCAAGATGATTAAAAAACTTTTTGTGTATGCGGGATCAGCGCATCAGCACATCGCACAAAAACCACAACCTTTAACTTTCTAATTAAGTATAAATGGAAAAGCAAAAAAATGCCGTTGGACGCCGTAAGGAAGCTGTTACAAGGGTCTTCCTTTCAAAAGGAACGGGCACTATTACGGTAAACGATAAAGATTACAAGCAATATTTTTCATTGCAATACCTGCAGAACCAGGTTGAACTTCCCATGAAAACGCTCCAGGCACTGGACAAGTATGATGTGAAGATCAATGCTTCGGGCGGTGGCATGAAGGGACAGGCAGAGGCTGCAAAGCTGGGCATCGCCCGCGCTCTTGTGCAGCTTAATGCTGAATTTCGTCCTGTGCTGAAAGCGGTAGGCGTGCTTAAACGCGATCCAAGATCGGTTGAGCGTAAAAAATTCGGGCATAAGAAAGCCAGAAGAAGCTTCCAGTTCAGCAAGCGCTAATTATCAACATTTAAATTTTCAACTTATAATAATGGAAAATAACACTTCATTGCAACAGCAATTACTTGAAGCAGGCGTACATTTTGGACACCTGCGCAAGAAGTGGAACCCGAAAATGCTGCCTTATATTTTCGCTGAAAAGAAGGGCATACATATAATAGATCTCAACAAAACCACTGAAAGTCTACAGGAAGTTGCCGGCGTTCTCAAGCAGATTGCCCGCAGTGGAAAGAAGATCATGTTCGTGGGAACAAAGAAGCAGGCCAAAGAGATCGTTTCCGATTGCGCCAAGAAGATCAACATGCCTTACGCCACTGAACGCTGGCTCGGTGGAATGCTTACCAATTTTAATACGGTCCGCAAGAGCGTGAAGAAAATGCAGAATATCGACAAGATGCTGGGCGACGGAAGCGCGGAAAGTCTAACTAAAAAGGAACGCCTGCAATTGCAGCGCGACCGTGATAAGATGGACAAAGTATTAGGCGGAATCTCCCAGCTGGGACGTGTGCCTGCGGCATTGTTCATCATAGACATTGGTCATGAGCATATTGCGCTGGCTGAGGCGAAACGCCTGGGCATTACTACTTTTGGCATCGTTGATACCAATTGTGATCCTAATAAGGTTGATTTTGCCATTCCTGGTAATGACGATGCGACCAAATCTATCGCTATCATCACCCAATATATCACTGCGGCAATCGCTGAAGGTCTTGCTGAAAGGCAGGCTGCGAAAGACGAAGATGTGGATGACAGCGGTAGTGATGACAATGAAAAGCGCGCAGACAGAATGCAGGCGGAAGCGGAGGCTGAAGCAGCCCGTGGCCGTTCAGGCGGAGCCCCAAGGGGCCGTAGCGCTGGTGGCCCAGGTGGCGCTGCCGGTGGACCAAGACGCCGTACAACAGGTGGTCCAGGCGGTAGTGGCGGCGGTGCACGCAGGCCCGGTGGTGGAAGATAATTTTAGATAACTATTAATAATTTATACATGTCTACAGCAACTATAACTGCGGCCGACATTAATAAACTGCGCCAGGCAACAGGTGCAGGAATGATGGACTGCCGTAAAGCGCTTACTGAAACGAACGGAGATTTTGAAGAAGCTATCGACTGGCTGAGGAAGAAGGGCGCAAAGGTGGCTGCCCTCCGTGGCGACCGTGAAGCAAAGGAAGGTGTGGTGATCGCCAGGACAACGGCCGACAATAAAACCGGTATTGCCTTCAGCGTGAGCTGTGAAACTGATTTTGTGAGTAAGAATTCAGATTTCGTCGCTTTTGCCCAGAGTATTGGTGAAGCGGCTATTCAGAATAATGTTAAAAGTGTTGATGAGCTGAACAATTCAACCGTCAATGGCGCGAGGATCGCCGATATGATAAATGATAAACTGGCAAGCATCGGCGAAAAGATCGGTGTTACTAAGTTTGAACGCATAGACGCTGATTATGTGGCTTCTTATATACACGGCGCTAACAGGATCGGGGTATTGGTTGGATTCAACAGACCTGTTACTGACGCAGGCAAAGATATTGCCATGCAGATTGCTGCGATGAACCCCGTAGCGGTTGATGCGGACAGTGTTCCAGCTGCTACGATTGAAAGAGAAAGGGCAATTGTTACCGAGCAGATCAAAGCTGATCCAAAAATGGAAGGCAAGCCTGCTGAAATGATCTCGAAAATAGCAGATGGAAAGTTGAATGCTTTCTTTAAGGAACAGACACTTCTGGCCCAGGTTTATGTAAAAGACGGGGCAAAAAGTGTTGCTGATTACCTGAAAGGGGTGGATTCTACTTTAAAAGTTACTCAGTTTAAGAGAGTGGCACTGGGCTAAATTTTTTAAACTCATCAATATAAATGCTTCTGAAATACAAACGTATTCTGTTGAAATTATCGGGCGAATCACTGATGGGCGATAAAAGCTTCGGCCTGGACCCTTCTATGATTGAGCAGTATGCCAGGGATATCAAAGGTATTACCGAGCTGGGTGTACAGGTGGCAGTCGTGATCGGCGGTGGTAATATTTACCGCGGCATGAACGAAAAAGATACAGGGATAGAGCGGGCACATGGAGATTACATGGGCATGCTCGCTACTGTTATCAATGGCATGGCCATGCAGGCAATGCTTGAAAAAGTAGGTGTCTTCACCCGTTTACAGAGCGCCATCAAAATGGAGCAGATCGCCGAACCCTATATCAGGCGAAGAGCGATGAGGCACCTGGAGAAGGGGCGTGTGGTGATCTTTGGGGCAGGAACAGGCAATCCTTATTTCACAACCGACACTGCGGGATCCCTGAGAGCAATAGAAATTCAGGCCGACATTATCCTGAAAGGAACCAGGGTAGATGGAATTTATTCTGCAGATCCTGAAAAAGATCCGGCAGCTGTGAAATATAATACGGTTACTTTCCAGGAATGTCTTTCCCAGAATCTTCGCGTAATGGACATGACCGCCTTTACCCTTTGTATGGAGAATAAGCTGCCGATCATTGTTTTTGACATGAATGAGCCGGGAAATCTTCACAGGGTGGTGACTGGTGAGAAGGTCGGAACACTGGTAATAAACTGATTTTAACCGCTTCTTAAACTTTATTGTATTATTCGATATACATTTTGTATTTTTCTACTCTGAAAAGCCACTTTTATAGTGGCTTTTTGTTTACACGGTTCAACATCCTGAGAAAATCAGATCAGCCCTGAAAATCAAAAGCTTCCTGAACCGTTATGAACACTATGCTACTCATTGCTTATGGCATAACAATTGGTATTCCCGAGATCGTAATATTTCTTCTGGCTGCCCTTTTGCTGGGCTTTTCCATTCATTTTTTCTGGAAAGGAAGAAAATCGGTTCATGGTTTTGAAAGATCGTTTGCCATGCACCAGCACGGTATTTCTGAAGAAGAGGAATGGCGGTTATCTTACTATGAGCAGATAGAGCAAAATGAAAAAGTCAAGGAACGCCTGGAAAGAGAATTGGGAAAAATGCGTGAGGCGGAAAAAAAATTGCTGGGTGAACTCGAGGAAACAAGGGAAGAAGTGGAAAGGCTTGAAAGGGTAATAGAAAAATCTTCGCACCAGGCTTCAGGCCCTTCCAGACATATCTCAGATCTTGTCATCGCACAGCAAAACTTAAATGAATACATTTCCAGAGAGATGACTGAACGCTTGGAAAAGGCATACGAAGAATTTAACTTTCTTCAGGACAGAATGCATAAAATTGAATCCCAGTTTGTTTTTTTCAAGGAATTTATAGGAGATATTCAGAAGGTTGCCGGCGATCATACTAAATTGGGAGACCAGTTGAAACACATCCGCGACATCGAATCGATGCTCGCTAAAAGCTCAAAATAAACTTATGCTGGATATGATAGCGGATATAAGGAAGGATTACAGACTGCGGTCCTTGCTGGAAACTGATGTGGACGATGATCCGGTTAAACAATTCGCGAAATGGTGGAAAGAAGCGGTTGACAGTGATATTCCGGAAGTGAATGCTATGACACTGGCCACCTCTTCAATTGACGGAATACCTTCCGCGAGAATTGTTTTGCTGAAAGGATGCGATGTAAAAGGGTTTTATTTTTTTACTAATTATAACAGCTTCAAGGCCCGGCAAATAGCAGAAAATCCCAGGGCATGCCTGGTATTCTTCTGGAAGGAACTGGAAAGACAGGTGCGCGTGACCGGAATAGTACAGAAGATTTCGCCTGAAGAAAGCAGTGATTATTTCAATTCCAGGCCCGAAGGCAGCAGGATCGGTGCCATTGCGTCTCCGCAAAGTCAGGTAATACCGGCAAGGGAATGGCTGGAAAACAAGGTTGAAAGCGTTTCAGAGACGTATGCCGGCAAAGTAATCGGGCGGCCCAATTACTGGGGTGGGTACCTGGTGAGGCCAATCAGCATTGAGTTCTGGCAGGGACGGTCTAACCGTTTGCATGACAGGCTGCATTATAGCCTGGAGGATACAGGTAAATGGAAAATCGAAAGACTGGCGCCATAGCAATGGGTGAATGGCTACACACATGTCGTCCCATACGGGATGCGGTAATCCAATTTTAATGCATGGAATTGTATATTTTGGCAACCACATTACATTTTGCCTACACACATGGTATCCTATACGGGGATGCGGCAAATTAGTTTTGCTTCCAGAATTTTATGTGTTTTCTGTAAGGAACTTAATCTTTCTTCTTAGGTGCGGCAGCTTTCTTTACCGGGTTGGCAGGCCTGGACTTACCGAATGAACCTTTGAATATTTTTCCTTTCTTAGTTTTTTTATCTCCTCTTCCCATGACAATTTTTTTTTAACGTGAAGTGTAAAAATAAAAGGTAAAGCCCAAAGAATAAAATACATTCCTGAATAATGCATTTTGTACTTCAAACCTCACCTTTTAAACGAGCGTGTAGTGCAGCATTATAATTTGCTTTGCAATTCTTTACCTGCTTTGAACCTTGCTACTTTTTTAGCTTTGATTTTAATAACTGCGCCTGTCTGCGGATTGCGGCCATTGCGTGCTGCTCTTTTTGAAACAGAGAATGTGCCAAAACCTACCAGGGTAACTTTACCGCCACCTTTAAGTGTTTTTGTAACTGCTTCAACGAATGAATCTACTACAGCATTGGATTGGGTCTTTGTGATACCTGCGTCGTCAGCAATCTTGGCGATTAATTCAGCTTTATTCATAATGTGTATTTTTATCTGGAACAAATTTAGATGCTTTTTCACTCTTACAAAACTTTTCAAACTCAAAAACAAATCTTTAAGAGTCTTTTAAAAGCCACGTCCGGTAAGGATTTCATCAATATCGTAATTTTACTATCTACTTATTAAAACTTCAGGTAATGCTGAAACAGGCCGTGGGAGCAGGTTTCAGCGCATATGCTCCGAAAGTCATACCAGCAAAGGGTTTGGTTAGATCTGTTCAATGTGCACGAAGCTAAGATTATCCACATTCAGTTAATAACTTCCATCACGGAGCCAAATGAAAAGGTGTCTTCGCCCCATTTAATTTTTTCTTTTTTCTGAATGTCATGAAGAAAATTATTCCTGAAATCATCCAGCTTGGTATGATCATCGCTATATAGTTGCACTGCATACATATGGCCCTCTTCTTCGTTCATCTCCATAATTCTGACCAGCTGATAGCGGCTAAACAAGCCGGTAGCCATTATCGAAGGAAGGTATTCTTCCATTAACCACTGTCTCCACGCATCATGCACATGGCGCCCGACCTGCGTGGTGATGTTGTATATGATCATGCGATCGTTTTTAGCTCCAGGAACACCGGGCAATGATCGCTGTGCTTCACATCGGCCAATATTTTTGCAGATACCAGTGAAGGAACGAGTGGGGTTGTTACATTGAGATAATCGATGCGCCAGCCCTTATTTTGCAGCCGTACTGTAGGAAACCGCTGGCTCCACCAGGAATAATGATGTGGTTCCGGAACAAAATGCCTGAAGCTGTCAGTAAACCCGCTTTCCAGTAGCTTATCGAACCATGCCCGTTCTGACGGAAGAAACCCGGAAGATTTTTTATTTCCTTTTGGGTCATGAATGTCTATTTCTTTATGTGCAATATTATAATCTCCGACAAGAATAATCTTAGGTTTCTGTTTTTTCAATTCTTCCAGGTAAAGATAAAATTCATCGAGCCATTCATATTTAAATGCCTGCCGCAGATCACCGGAGGTTCCTGATGGAAAGTATGCGTTAATCAAACGGATATCGCCAAAATCCAACTGTAATATTCTGCCTTCATCGTCACTTACCCTGTGCCCGTTGCCATACAGAACATTATCTGGTTTGCGTTTGGTAAATACTGCTACTCCACTGTATCCTTTTTTTTGAGCAGAATACCAGTAATCATGAAATCCAAGGCCGGTAAGAATCGTATGATCGATATTTTCTTTTGCAGCTTTGGTTTCCTGTACGCAGATCACATCCGCCGGATCGGTTTTAAGCCATTCAATAAAACCTTTATTAATGGCAGACCTGATTCCATTAACATTATAAGTTATAATGCGCAGGTTCGAAGAAGGAGGAGTATTATTCATATTCAAGTATTGGCATTAACCATTTTTCTATCGTGGCCAGGGGCATTTCTTTTCTTGCGGCATAGTCGGTCACCTGGCCCTTAGTTATCTTTCCGACACCAAAATATTTACTTTCAGGATGAGAAAAATACCATCCGCAAACACTGGATGCCGGATACATAGCCAGCGATTCTGTAAGTATTATCCCTGTGTTGTTTGTGGCATCCAGTAATTCAAATAATTTTATTTTTTCCGTATGGTCCGGACAGGCAGGATATCCCGGTGCTGGTCTGATCCCCCGGTATTCTTCTTTTATCAGTGCTTCATTAGAAAGCTGTTCCTGCTGATCGTAGGCCCAGTATTCTTTTCGCACCAATTCATGCATTTTTTCAGCGAGCGCCTCCGCAAGCCTGTCTGCCAATGCCTGCAGCGAGATCTTGTTGTAATCATCGTGCTGAGATTCAAAACGTTTGATGTGCTGCTCTATGCCATGTATGGTCACTGCAAAGCCACCTATATAATCCGTGAGCCCCTCTTCGGCAGGCGCAATAAAGTCTGCCAGTGAAATATTTGGCTGGCCCTCCGCTTTCTTTATTTGCTGGCGAAGGAATTCAAGCTTTGTATTCTTTCCTTCCTCATCCCTGGATAGCGTGACAGTATCTTTTCCATTTGAATTCGCTTTCCAGAATCCTACAGCCGCATTTGCAGATAACCATTTTTCGTCAATGATCTTTTTCAGGAGTTCCCTGGCGTCGTTGTATAATTTTGTAGCTTCCTTACCAACAATTTCATCGGTTAAAATCTGCGGAAACTTGCCATGCATTTCCCAGGCAATAAAAAATGGCTGCCAGTCAATATATTTAACTAGCCCGCTGAGGTCCACATTATTCAAAGGCCTCACTCCTAAAAATTGTGGCGTTGGCGGCGTATAATTTTTCCAGTTTATTTTTACCTTATTCAACTGTGCCTGGGCGATGTTCAGGTATTGCTTGGCCGATTTTTTATTTGCAAAATCGAATGCCAGGCCAAGGTATTCTTTAGTAATGCCCAGTAAAAAATCTGGTTTTTGTTCTTTGCTTAACAGTGAACCGGCAACGGTAACGCTTCTTGATGCATCCAGTACATGCACTACCCCGTTGTCATATTTAGGTGCGATTTTCACGGCGGTATGCATGCGGGAAGTAGTTGCTCCGCCGATGAGCAGCGGCTGTTTCATGTTGCGTCGCTTCATTTCATTGGCCACATTCACCATTTCATCCAGTGATGGTGTGATCAGCCCGCTTAAACCGATAATATCAGCGTTCTCTCTCTCTGCGGTGTCCAGTATTTTATCAGCAGAAACCATCACGCCGAGATCAATAATATCATACCCGTTACAGCCAAGTACTACGCCTACAATATTTTTTCCGATATCATGCACATCACCTTTCACGGTTGCAAGCAATATTTTTGCGGCGCCACCTTTCTGGCCGTTCGGATTGTTTCTTTTTTCTTCTTCAATGTAAGGTGTCAGCACTGCCACACTCTTTTTCATTACCCTGGCACTTTTTACCACCTGGGGTAAAAACATTTTACCTGAGCCAAAGAGATTACCCACTACGTCCATGCCGGCCATCAGCGGTCCTTCTATCACGTCCAGTGGCTTTGGGTATTTCTGCCTGGCTTCTTCCGTGTCCGCATCTATGAAATCAGTGATGCCATTGACGAGTGAATGTTTCAATCTTTCTTCCACGCTGGTACTTCTCCAGACGTCGTCTTTCTTTTGAACCTTCCCGGCAGACACAACTGTTTCCGCAAATGTGATCAGCTTTTCTGTCGCTTCGTTATTGTCATTGTTGCGGTTAAGGATCACGTTTTCGCATAATTGCCTCAGATCCGGGTCTATTTCGTCATACACAACTAATTGGCCAGCATTGACAATGCCCATGTTCATGCCGGCTTTGATGGCATAAAACAAAAAGATCGAATTCATTGCTTCTCTAACGGTATCGTTACCACGAAAAGAGAAAGATAAATTACTTACACCTCCACTGATACCGGTAAGTGGCATCAATTGCTTAATTTCTTTTGTGGCCTCTATGAAATCAACGCCGTAATTATTATGTTCTTCCAGCCCGGTGGCTATTGCAAAAATATTGGGATCGAAAATAATATCCTGCGGATCGAAGTTTACCTGCTCCGTTAATATTTTATATGCGCGGTGACAGATCTCCACCTTTCTCTGTTTTGTGTCTGCCTGTCCCTGTTCATCGAATGCCATAACAATAACCGATGCGCCGTAGCTCTGGCAAATTATCGCCTGGTCGATGAATTTCTTTTCTCCTTCTTTCATGGAGATGGAGTTCACAATGCATTTTCCCTGCACGCATTTCAATCCGGCTTCGATCACTTCGAACTTCGAAGAATCGATCATCAGCGGAACTCTTGCGATGTCTGGTTCGCTCTGCATCATATTAATAAAAGTGGTCATGGCCTGCACGCCATCCAGCATTGCATCGTCCATGTTCACGTCTATGATCTGGGCGCCGCTTTCGACCTGCTGGCGGGCAACGCTCAGCGCTTCTTCATATTTATTTTCCCTGATGAGCCGCGCAAATTTTTTGGAGCCGGTTACATTTGTGCGCTCACCTATATTAATGAAATTTGTTTCGGGGCGAACCACAAGGGGTTCGAGTCCGGAGAGCCTCAGGTAGGGTTGAATATGTGTTGGTTCAGTCATTATGCTATTTCCTTTTCTACAACTGGTAATTTTCTTGGTGCGAGATTTTTTACATTTTCCGCTATGTGACGAATGTGGTCTGGTGTGGTGCCGCAGCAACCCCCTACGATATTTACAAATCCTTCCCTGGCCCAGTCTTCCAGAAAATGTGCTGTCTGGTGCGGCTCTTCATCATATTCACCCATAGCGTTAGGCAAACCGGCATTAGGATAGGCGGATACATAACAGCCTGCGATTTGGGAAAGCTCGGCAATATGGGGGCGCATTTCTTTTGCGCCAAGCGCGCAGTTTAAACCTACGCTTAATGGTTTCGCATGGGCGATGGAGGTATAGAAAGCCTCAAGGGTTTGTCCGCTTAATGTTCTGCCGGATGCGTCGGTGATCGTACCGCTGATCATTACTGGCAGTGATTCTTTATTAGTGTCCCTGAAATATTTTTTAATAGCGAAAATAGCTGCTTTGGCGTTGAGCGTGTCGAATATTGTTTCTATCAGTAACAGATCAACACCACCATCCACCAGGCCCTTAACCTGCTCATAGTAAGCTTCTAACACTTCGTCAAAATTCACTGCCCGGAAACCGGGATTGTTTACGTCGGGAGACAGGGAGAGTGTTTTATTCAGGGGTCCTATAGCGCCTGCTATCCAGGCGGTTTTGCCTGAAAGCCTGATGGCTTCTTTTGCACAGTTGGCCGCAGCAACGTTAAGTTCATACGCAAGTGACTGCATATTGTAATCTGCCATAGCAATGGCGGTGCTGCTGAAAGTATTTGTTTCAATGATGTCGGCTCCGGCATCAAGGTATTTTTTATGAATTTCGGAAACGATCGCGGGCTGGGTGATGGATAAAAGGTCGTTATTTCCTTTAAGATCGCTTGGCCAGTTTTTGAAGCGTTCACCACGGTAGTCTTCTTCAGCAAGTTTGTATTGCTGGATCATTGTACCCATGGCGCCGTCTATAATGAGAATACGGTCTTCCAGTGCTTTCCTGATGTCTTGCATAGCGTTAAGTTTATCAATTAAAAACGCGAACAACTTAAACGTTTGGGAAACCTGGAGTGTGTGTTTCGTTAGCGTTTATTAGTTCGTTTTTCGCAGGCTGAACAATAAACAAATCGGCCTGAATGGACTGTAAAAATAAGGATTTAGCGCAAAGGCACAAAGATTTAGTGCATAAGCGATCAGTATGAAACGAACCTTTCTACCGGAACCCGGTTCTGAATACTCCTGGCGAGGGTCATTTCATCCGCATATTCCAGTTCACCACCAAAGGCGATGCCCCTGGCTATGGTCGTGATATTTATCTTATGAGGCTGCAACTTCTTCTGAATATAATAAATAGTCGTGTCACCCTGAATGGTGGGATTGAGCGCAAACACGATCTCCTGGATTTTTTCCTTATGGACACGGTTCACCAGCAGTTCAATAGTCAGCTGGTCGGGCCCCACACCATCCAGTGGCGATATTATACCACCGAGCACATGGTAGGTGCCGTTGTACTGCTGGGTGCTTTCGATTGCGATCACATCACGGATATTCTCCACCACACAAACCAGGTCTTGTTTGCGCATGGGATTGGCGCAGATCGAGCAGATGTTTCCATCAGAAATATTACAGCAGCGCTGGCAGAACTTAATTTCCTGGCGCATTTTAAGAACTGTTTCACCAAAATTCTGAACGGAGCCGGCATCCTGTTTTACTAAATACAGCACCAGCCGCAGAGCGGTCTTTTTTCCTATGCCTGGCAGGCGGGCAAATTCATTAACAGCATTTTCTAACAGGGAAGAAGAGAACTGCATGCAGTAAAGATACGAAGCCTACAGCTGTATATCTATCTCATTGTCCCAGTTGGCCTTGACAGTAATTTTCCTTGAAATGAGCAGGACTTTTTCCGGCTGAAGGTGTTTTCCAAAGAATGCGCCGGAATCCCAAATGCCATTCTTATTGTCGTCATACACTATTCTCATCTCGTATTCTCCTGGCGTAAAAAGCTTTGCATAAAATTCAATGCCGCCTTTAAAAACATACGAATACTTTACATCTTCACCCTGTATGAATTGAAGCACCGGGTTCTTGTTCAGTTGCAGGTTCAGGAACCGGAGCCGCACAAGTCCATAGGTGCTTTCTTTTCTGGTCTGGAAATCGAATGTGTCAATTTTAATTAATTTTCTGCCGGCAGAATCAGTAGCGAAAGAGGTGTCGATGATCACCCTGTAATTACTGTTCTCCGTCCAGGGATATTTTATAGTGATCTTTTTACCGGAAGTATCCCTGTTAATAGAATACCCTTTTGCCGGCAGTGAATCCCTGGTAAAAATAATTTTTGTTGAATCATATCGGTAGAACCGTTCAAAAGAACTGATCTCCAGGTTGGAAAGAAGATCCAGCTCACCATTGTTAAGGTTGTTCTGTATTTTAAGAAACCTGTCGGCGCCCTCTTTAGTTTTTTTAGAAGGGGGAACTACCGTTGAGGATACTGATTTCGCAGCATTGCCGGAAGTGTCTTTTTCTATAAAAGCATAGAGCAGGATATCTTTTTTCTGTGATCCGCTTGTTACCGCGGAATCATAAAAAGCGAACAAAGATTTTCTCGACTGGTATCTTCTCGCGCCTTCGTCTTTTACGGCATACATTGCGAATGTTCCAGGTTCCAGATTTTTAAAATGAAAATTGCCGCTGCTGTCCACCCGGGCAATATACCTGGGGCGTTCTTTAATTACGGCAGAATCATCCCTGTTCTTATATAGCATTACAATAATGGTGCTGTCTGTTTTTCCCGTTTCCGCTATGGTCACTTTTCCTGCAAGCTGCAAAGAATCGAGTTTGGTGCCGGTGGAAAAAAGATAAGTAAAGTTTTTGTAAACATTTCCTTCGTTGACGTCCCTGATGGAATTGCCAAAATCCAACGCATAGGTAGTGTTATCTTTCAGGGTATCCCTGATCGTTATAGTAACCGTACGCAGCCTTGCGGTTACGGTAGGATTGATAAGCGGCACCGGGGAAACCAGCATGTTTTGCTGAACATTTTCCGCTTGTACAAATTCATTGAAGTTGAGTACGATCTTTTTACCTGTAAACTTTAATGTTGAATCAACAGGCGATGCGCTGAGCAGTATGGGAGGCAAAGAATCCCTGGGCCCGCCCGTTGGAGGGATAATATTAGCACAGCCCGTTTCTGTCGTGACCAATGCAAAGCCGCAAATAATTAATAAAAAACAAACCAGGTATTTAAGTTTCATTTTAAGCATTAAATTGTGATTCTTCTTCTTCAATTTCATGAAGATCAGTGTAGAGCCCGTTCGTTTTTATAAAGTCGCAATAATGGCACTCTTTCTTACCGCAGCCGGTATAAAAGTCGTGATCGTGAATTTTCTTCCAGGTGTCTGTGATCTGGACAGATACTATTGCGGTGTCTTCCGGAGTGATCGTAAGTTTCTTTTTCTGGTACTTCTTTTTTTTATCGGGTTCAATAAAATCAAATTCGCAGCTAACCACGTTCCAGTCCTTCTGGCCATAATTATCCACCAGTATTTTATAAAAGACTGCCTGCCGCCAGTAATCACCTCCTATAGGCAGCTTGATGTAAGGAGCTTTTATCTTTTCAGATGAATTATCGGGATCGCCGGTTTTATAGTCGACGACATTTACTTCTTTATTATAGAATTCAAGTTTATCCAGCTTGCCTTTTAAGGGTACGCCATTCATGACCACATTGCGGATATTTCTTTCTACCGCCACGATCTTGTTCCACTGGTTAATATACTGATCATAATAAGCGGACAATATTTCTGTTCCGTATTCCAGTCTCCTGTCAAAGGCTTCTTTAACAAAGCTTTCCCTGTGGCGGTGCATGTACCAGTTGAAGTCGTTGAGCATGTCTGCTTTTGAAGGGAATTTCTCTCCCGGGTCGTCTTTCATTTTTTCAAATAACCGCTGAACCGCATAGTGTACGGAGGATCCGAATTCGGTTGCTTCATTTTTTGGTGAAGGAATGCGGATAAGGTTCTTAAAATAAAATTCCAGCGGGCAGCGGAGGTAATTATTCAGTGCCGTAACATTCATCACAAATTTATCCAGCAGCCGGATGATAAAATCTTCTTCTATTTTTTTTATTTCCGGAGCAGCGGTCTCGGCGAACTGCAGCACCTGGAACGCTGTTACCTGTTCAGGATCTATTATAATTTTTTCACAGGGAATATCATGTGTGTCCAGAATTTCCTGCATGAACTTAGACGGCTCCAGGCCCTTGTTGTCATTGGTAAAGGAAGCATGGGTAATGTATAATTGTTTTTGGGCGCGCGTGATGGCGACATAAAATAATCTTCTTAATTCTTCTTCATCGCTCGAAAGCGGCCTGGAAGAAAATATGGTATCGGGAAATTTATACCCTCCTGAGGGCTTTCTTTTCTTTTCCCATAAGGAAGCATTGGAGCCAGCCAGAAAAACATATTCGAATTCTAATCCTTTGGAACCATGTGCGGTGAGGAGATTAACACCTTTTTCACTGCCACCGACCTGCACCAGTGGGATGCGGACGCTATTGACTTTCATGAGTTCTATATTGCGCACCAGGCCGGCAAGGGTAAGGTCCGGATTTCTTCTTGTTTCCTCTTTTACGAAATCAAACAATGCGGTGATCACCTGGATGAACCATATTTTTTCCTGGCTCTGCATGATGAATTTCAATATCCCGGCGTCGCGGATGATATTTTCCAATAAAGTCTGGAGGGTAACATTGACCGTGTCTTCGATCAATTGCTCAATCACAATGCCTGCCTGTTTGAGATTGGGATGGATACCCGTATCAAAAAGATCACGTGGTGGCTGGCTGGATCTTTCATTCAGCAATCTTCTTATAGATGTTTTATTTACCGCGAATTGTCTTTCCGCGACTTCCACGGATAATTTTGCGATTTCAATAGGGGGTATTTTAAAAAAATCGAAATGTAATATCTGGAAGAGCATTTCATCGCCACCATACGGTGTATCGTGCTCGGCGGCCAGGTAGGTTAACAGCTGGATGATCTTTTTTGCCAGTGGTACTTCGGTGAGGTTAATATTCCTTTTACTGTAGGCTGGAATATCTTTGTGCCTGAATAATTTAATTAATTCTTCACCGAACCTGTTCTCCTTGAATATCACCGCGATCTTTCCGGGTTCAATGCCTTCCTTTATTAATTGCTCCGTTTTTAAAGTAATGCCCACCATTTCATGGCGCTGTGTTTCATACTCCAGTATCAGTGGCGGATGGGTCAGCAGGCTGATCTCCGGGTGGCTGGCTATTAATTCTTTGCTCAGGCCCTCCATTTTTCTGATAAGTCTTTCTTCGTTGCGGGAGATCAGCGTTTTGGAAATGTCCAGTATCGGCTGTGTGGATCTGTAATTATTGGTGAGTACCACCTTAAACAGGTCATCGGAGTAATTGGCAACAAACTGCTCCATGTTTTCCACGTTGGCGCCCTGGAATCGGTAGATGCTCTGGTCGTCGTCTCCTACTACGAAAATATTTGGCTGTTCCCAGAAGTTTATCAGCAGTCTCACCAGCTGATTTTGCGTGCCGCTGGTATCCTGGTATTCGTCCACTAATATATATTGATAGCGTTCCTGGTAGTTCAGTAATAAAGCGGGGTTCTGTTCGAAAGCCCTGATCACCCAGTTGATCATGTCATCGAAGTCGTACCGGTTTTTGGCCCTCATCATTCCCTGGAACTTGTCGAACTCGTTCACTGCTGCGGCGAGCTTGGACATCTTTTCCTTTTCTTCCTCAATTTTATCGGTTCTTATATCTCCTTTTTTAAAATCCTTTGTGGCTCTCTTGGCGGTGAAGCCGTCCCTGTTGGGAAGATCTGAAATATAGGTATTAATGCTGCCGGTGATCTGAGCAGGTTTCCAGCCTTCCTGTTTCATCGTAGAGAAAAGGCTGGCAAGGTTGCGGATCTCGTAGTATACGTCGCCCCTGTACCTTTTGAGGGGATGGTTCTTTGGAAACTCATCTATCAGCTTCGTGAGGTACTCTATCTTCTCCAGTTCCGAAATGGGATCCATTTCATTTTTCTCGAACAGGGAAAGATTTTCCTGGATAATATCGTTGCAAAAAGCGTGAAAAGTGTAGATGTTCACTTTATAGGCGTCGGAGCCAATGAAGAGTACCAGCCTCCGGCGCATGGCGAGCGCTCCGGCATCTGTGTAGGTAAGGCAAAGTATATTTGAGGGGGATGTGTCTGTGTCGAGCAGGATCTTTCCGATTCTGGCAGCCAGGATCTGTGTTTTACCTGTGCCCGGCCCGGCAATGACCATCACGGGGCCTTCAATTTTATCAACGGCCATTCGCTGCTGGTCATTAAGGCGTGCATATTCCTGTGTAAACTGTTTATTGAGCTTATCCCTTAAAATCATCGTGTAAAGTTAAGGTTTCATACAAAGGCATGAAGTAAGCGGATAGGCGTCACGAATGTCTTTATATCCCTTTTCTTCTTTGGGTGAAACGAGGTGAAAATCATGAATTTCCGGGTATTCATGGGAAATCGGCTCCATTTTGGGAATAATTTATATAATTCTGCGTTATAGGTAAGAATCACGTCTATGAAAAACCCGAATGCACTGAAAATCTTCATCCTTGAAGATGACAAGTGGTATGGCTCCATGCTGCACCATTACCTTTCTCTTAACCCCGATTACGAGGTCAGGAGGTTCGAGAATTCAGCAGAATTTTTTAACCACCTGCATGAAACTCCCGACGTCGTAACGCTCGATTATTCGCTGCCGGATATGGCTGGCGATGAGGTGCTTAAAAAAATAAAGGAGACTTATCCCTCCATACAGGTGCTGGTTATTTCCGGGCAGGAAGATGTGGCCACAGCTATCAGCTTATTAAAAAATGGCGCCTTTGATTATATCGTTAAAGACGATGATACAAAGGACCGGGTATGGAATGCCTTACTGCATCTAAAAGAAATTAACGGCCTGAGAAAAGAAGTCGAGAAGCTGAAAGAACAGGTAGTCCGGCAGCATGATTTTTCAAAATTCATCATCGGCAAAAGCGATCAGATCATGAAGGTGTGCATGATGATCGAAAAGGCTTCCAAAACAAATATAATAGTTTCCATAACAGGTGAAACCGGCTCTGGTAAAGAGGTTGTGGCCAAGGCCATACATTATAATTCGGACCGCAGTAAAAACCCGTTTGTAGCGGTCAACGTCGCGGCCATTCCGCGGGACCTGATGGAAAGTGAATTATTCGGACATGAAAAAGGCGCATTCACAGGTGCGGTGACCCGGCGCATCGGGAAATTTGAAGAAGCCAATAACGGCACATTATTTCTCGATGAAATAGGTGAAATGGACATTAACCTGCAGGCTAAATTATTACGTGTGCTCCAGGAGCGTGAAATAGTAAGAGTTGGGGGTAATGAAGTGACAAAAATAAATTGCCGGATAGTGGTGGCCACACATAGAAATCTACTGCAGGAAGTGCAAAACAAAACATTCCGCGAGGATCTGTATTACAGGCTGATCGGTCTTCCGATCCATATCGCGCCATTGCGTGAAAGGGGCAATGATATCATCATACTTGCAAAACATTTCATGGACCTGTTCTGCAAAGAAAATAATAATCCCAAAAAAATATTATCGGCGGAGGCACAGCAAAAATTATTGTCTTATCCTTTTCCAGGTAATGTTCGCGAACTGCGTTCCGTGATTGAACTGGCGGTAGTGATGGCCGATGAAGAAATTATTTTGCCTGAGCATTTGACGCTGAGCACTGCGAGTTCCATTAGCGGGCTGCTTAATAACGAAAAATCATTAAAACAATATGAGATCGATATCATTCAGCATTACCTTGAAAAATATGATAAGGATGTGTTGCTTGTAGCGAAGAAGCTTGATGTTGGCAAAAGTACCATCTACAGGATGATACAGGCAGGAGAAGTTAATAACAAATAAATTATCCAATACAAATAGCAAGGATGGGTCAATATACCGGCTTAGAGCAAAAAAGGATCCTGGTGGTGGAAGATGTGGAGCTTAACCAGTTTCTGGCGCGGCATATCATGGAATCATGGGGGTGTGTAGTGCAGGTAGTGGAAAACGGTGCACTTGCCGTGGAAAGCATCAGCAACAGCGATTTTGATCTGGTGCTGATGGATATTCAAATGCCGGTAATGGATGGCATCCAGGCGACACGGCAGATCCGGGAAATGAAGGATGGCCGCAAATCGTCGATACCTATTGTGGCGCTGACGGCAAATGCCCTTCGCGGTGATTTCGATACGTATTTAAGAGCAGGCATGAACGATTGTTTGCCCAAGCCTTTTGAAGAGCCCGCATTATTTAAAATAGTATATAAAAATATACAGAAAAATAAAGAATGCCCCATGAACGTATTGCCTGAAATCATTTTTCCGGAGGTGCCAGCCGGTATTTCAAAAAGGTATGACCTGTCTATGGTAGAAGCGATATCAGGTGGCGACAAAGATTTTATTGTAAAAATGCTCTGTCTGTTTTTGGAAACGGTTCCTCCTTCGCTGCGTGAAATGCATTCTTATACAGATAAGGGTGAGTGGTTGAAGGTAAGTAAAGTGGCACACAAATTAAAATCCACTATCGACTCGATGGGTATTAATGAATTAATGCAGACCATCAGGGAGGTAGAGAGCAATGGCAAGACAGGAGTTAATACCGGGGCTTTGCCTTCGCTTGTCGGAGCAATTACCGATATAATGAACCAGGTAATGGCAGAAGTAAAAAAAGATTATTCTTTGTAAACTATTACCGGCAGATATTGTAATAGCAATATGGCTGTTCACTCACTGAAGGCGATCCAGAATATTCCTGTAACTCTTGAAAGGGCATGGGATTTTTTCTCCGATCCCGCCAATCTTCCTTCTATCACTCCTCCTTCGATGTCCTTTAAGATCATTTCGCGTCATCACGGAGAAAAAATGTATCCCGGCCAGATCATTGAATACACGGTGTCGCCTGTAGCGGGCGTCAGGCTTTACTGGATGACGGAAATTACGCATGTTTATGATCAGCATTTTTTTATCGATGAGCAGCGGTACGGTCCATATTCCATGTGGCATCACCAGCATCATTTTAAGGAAATTCCGGGTGGTGTGGAGATGACGGACATTGTTCATTACAAAAATCCATTGGGATTTTTAGGGGAGATGGTCAATCCTTTTTTTGTAAAGCCTAAGCTGAAAGATATTTTTCAATACAGATTCCGGCGGGTAAATGAATTATTCGGCGGATGGGATGGTCAGGGAGTTCAATTAGAGATGTATTGATAATTAAAAGGTAGTGAACATTGCCAGTATTTACAAGTTCCGTTCAATTACAGATTTAATGATCATCGAGGTTCACGAGCAGGTGTATATTGAATAATAAGTTCTGGGTCAGATATTGTATTGTCAAATTAACCAGACCAATCAGTGGCATCATCGATTCAGTCCTGTATCTATAGTCAAATTAACCGGGAATCCTGGAAATATACTTTTCTATTTCCTTAACCTGCGAAACGAGCTGCGGATTTGTAGGCTTCAGTGCTTTAGTTCTTTTAAAGAAATCTTTCGCGGCGCGGAATTCTCTTTTGTTCATCATAATATTACACATCTGCAGATAGGCGGCGGCTTCGTTTTCCTTGTCCGGCAGTCCTTTTCGGATGGCTTGCCTGATATAGCTTTCTCCCTGTTTGAAGTTTCCTTTCTGCATATTGATCATACCGATCTGAAGGAGATTGGCGCCTTCCATTTCTTTGATCGGGGAGCCGAGATCGATACCTTTTTTCATATTCTTTTCAGCGCCGTCAAAATCCTGCTTCATCATATCCATCTGACCTTTTACGGTATAATAAGCGGAGCGGATGGGCTTATACAATAGGTTGGGATAGCGGACGGAGTTAACTACCCGTTCGGCACCTTCCATGTCTCCGTCTTCCATAAACTGCTGAACGAGGCGGAGGGGGCCGATGAAGAAATGCCCTGCGATAAGGATCAGGCCGATCAGGTACGCGGGAAATGCGGGCCAGAAGCCTGCCCAGACATTTGCGGCGATGCCGAGGACGAGCAGGGCGATGCCTAGCTGCAGGCGGAAACGTATGACGAGGTTATAAAATTTCATTTTTGTTATTAATGGAGGGTAAAGATAAGTTAATGGGGAGGTTTGGCGGTATGGGGGAGCTTTTGTTTTTCTTTTGGGTGAGAATGGCTACTTTTGAGCCCGGTTTTGAAAAACTGGGTGGATAGTTCAGTTTGTATCGTGAGATACAACCAGATTGGGAAGCGGCTATAAAAAGAGAGATAAGGTTAAAATCAGGCTTTGGAAAGGAGTTCTTAAAATCATTGGTCTTGTAGTTCAACGGATAGAATACCTGCCTGCCGGCAGGCAGGGAAGTTTGCTAAACTTGGTGTAGAATGACAACGGTGTATGCGATAAGGAGTTTGGTAAATGGAGATATTTACGTTGGAATTGCAAAGGATGCAGCTATTCGCCTGAAGGAATATAAATCATTGGTCCCGTAGTTCAACGGATAGAATAGAAGTTTCCTAAACTTTAGATACAGGTTCGATTCCTGTCGGGACCACTACACAGGACAAAGTCAGCTTATTTTGACTTTGTTCTTTTTTATTTGGCCAAAATCCATTCTTCAGCGTACATCGAACACAGGATTTGATTTTTGAGGTGTGTTGCCTGAAACATACACCCTGTCTACATTCTGTAAAAGGGTAAATCCAAAATTCAGATATTGCTTATAATCAGATGCTTTAGGGAGTGCCGCTTTCATTTCGTCTTCAGATTCTTTGATAAGCGGTTCATATTTGTTTTTGATCGAACGCTATTCTGTAATATCTAATTGCCCATTGAGCATCAGCTTCTCTGCATGGTAAATTCGATCCTGATTCTTTTTTATTTCAGTAAGATAATTTTCAAATTTGGCGAACAACATGAAAGTGAATTATGGAAGGAATTTCAAAACAATCTTACAGGGTCGGACTTAAGCAAGTGTCTTTATCATTCAGGAAGCGAAGATCGCCCGGATAATTTGGGCTACCATATAGGATATAAAATCACTGAATCGTTCTATCTTAATAGTAAAAATAAAAAGGCGGCGGTTAGTAAAATATTGAATATTAAAGACTTTAATTCATTTTTAAAATCGAGCAAATACGCTGATAAATTCAACTGAATCTTCAAAGTCGGTAATTGCAATTTCAAGGAAAAAGAAAAATTTATTTTAAATATTATTGAATAGGCTAAGTCCTGGTAACTAACCAAACAAACGACGTTTTAAAATCTGTTGTCAGACAAGTGTAATCACCGGCCCTTCACTCCGATGGGTAAGACGACCAAATGACCGGCAAAAACCTGCAGCCAATCCCTGCTGCTTTAATAATTCTTCAAATGCCGGAGCCGCTTCTTCCAATACTGCCACCAGCAGCCCCCCGCTTGTCTGCGGATCTGCCAGTATATACCGTTGTTCATCGGACAATGCACTCACCTTATGTCCATAGCTGCTCCAGTTCCGCTGCGTCCCACCGGGATAACAGCCCTGCCGGAGATAATGGGAAAGAGAACTGATCACCGGCACTTTCTCAAATTCTATCATTGCCGACAAACCGCTTCCGTCGCACATTTCTATCAGGTGTCCCAACAGACCGAAACCTGTTACATCCGTCATCGCCTTTACCTCATTCAAATGCCCGAAAACTTCTCCCAGCTTATTCAGCGTTACCATGCTTTGCAAAGCAACTGCAGCATCCTCCGGTAGAAGCACCCCGCGTTTCTGAGCCGTAGAAAGAATGCCTACTCCCAAGGCCTTTGTCAGGTATAATCGGCAACCTGCTGTAGCCGTAGAGTTCTGCTTCAGCTGCGAAATGCTGACCAGCCCGTTTACAGCCAACCCGAATACCGGTTCCGGGCAATCGATACTATGCCCGCCCGCCAGGGTTATTCCCGCTTCCGAGCAAACAGCCCGGGAACCCTCCAGCACTTGTTGCGCCACCTCCGGAGGTAAATCAGCAATTGGCCAACCCAGGATCGCAATAGCCAGGACCGGTTTGCCTCCCATAGCATACACATCACTGATCGCATTTGCCGAGGCAATTCGTCCGAAATCATATGCATCGTCCACGATAGGCATGAAAAAATCTGTCGTTGAAATCAACGCCGTCCCGTTGCCCAGGTCCAATACGGCTGCGTCATCCCTTTTGTCATTACCCACCAGCAGCCTGGGATCAGGCGCAAAACTTAATTTGCTATGTAAGATCTTATCCAGGATAGCCGGACTGATCTTACAACCGCAGCCCGCCCCATGAGAGTACTGGGTTAATTTGATCTCGTTTGCATTCATCATTTAACGTTTACATTGGCTACAAAGGCCGGATGGTCTTCGCATAATTTAAAAGGTGGGCGGCATTTAGTGATGGATCAGTATCCATAACGGGTAACATAAAAATACGGTTCTCCGCCCGGAAATTCAATCCCATCCTGTACGTCTTATCATAATATACCAGCACCAGCCTTACAAATTCCTCCATCTTATCCTCCCTGATCGCCGCAATGGCATATTTCGTCTGTTCCGGCCCAAGTCGCTTGCGGATACGGTCGGTACATTCTACCAGAAATTCTTTTTCCAGAGATCCATATTCCTGTACCAGTGCCCTGGCGCGTTGATCCAACGGCACCTGCAAATTAAATAGCAAAGCCGCCTGCATCTGGTTCCAGAAAGGTTTCGGTATTAAGCGCTTCCCTATGGTCACACTTTCATCTTCAACCCATATTTTCCGTTGCCGGTCCATATACTGCAGCTTGTCCGCCAGATTATTTTCAAATTGTTCCTGCGAAGGCTGAACCAGCCGGTTCAACGTGCCATAGGTAGACCCCTGGTGCTGCGCAAGTTCTTCAAGGTCGATCACCTGCTCCCCCATCGCCCGAAGGGACTGAAGGATGCGCGTCTTACCTGAACCGGTCATACCACCGACCAGCCACAGATCCCAAGCCTCCAATTGGTGCAGGACCCACTTCCTGTACTGCTTATAACCCTTGTCTACCAGGAACACCTCAAATCCATACAAGTCCAGCGCCCAGGCCATTGCCTCGCTGCGCATTCCACCGCGCCAGCAGTGCACCGCCACCTTCTTTTGCGGAGCGATCTCCATCGCCTGCCGGACAAAGCCCGACCACTTTAATCCCGTAAGGTCGAACCCCAATAAGATCGCCGCCTGCCGACCCACCTGCTTGTACGTTGTCCCCACCTGTATCCTTTCCTCATTGCTGAACAAAGGGATATTAAAGCCTCCGGGTATGTGCCCGTGACAAAACTCCGCCGGCGTCCGCACATCCACGAACGGAATGCGCTCACGCATCTTCATCAAGTCATTAATCGTAATCCGTTGGATCATTCCATTTCAATTGCCATCTTTAAACCAATGGCCAGCCGGTAAATATACAGCATCCTTCAAGTTTGTAAACCCGGCAACAATACCGCTATGATAATGTGCATATAATTTTCAGGTATCAATTTTATTAAACAATGCCTCTTCCTGGTTACGTTGGGAGTAATTTTTATCAGCCTGCTCATCCACATTCAGGATAACCTCCAATGGAACTTAAGCAGTATATCCATTTATTGTTTAAAAATTATGCAACATCAAATCAATAACCTGCTCCTGGGTTAAGGCACTATTTAAAATCATTACGTCATCAATGGCTCCGTGAAAAACCCTGTCTACAGCCGTTTCGTTACGGCCAATATTCCACAGGTTATGGGAATAATCAGCCGTTCCGGTTTCTCCTTTCGGATTGCGTAATTCACCTTGCTTGGTTTCAACCAATTTACCATCTACGTACAACTTAAAATATTTTCCGTCTGCAACACCCGCCAGGTGGTGCCAATGTTGGTTCCAGTTATCAGGAACAGTTGCTGTTGCTTCGTGCCCCTCCCAACCATTGGTGTAAAAGTTTATAAATTGATTGCTGCCTTTTAGCTGAAGGCTGTTCCAGTCACCTTTAGAAATAATATCTGCAAAGTTTTTTTCATCATTGGGGTAAACCCATGCCATCAGCGTTAATGCCGTAGTTTCTCCTAATTGATTAAGGGCCGAGCTGTCAGGAAATACAATATAGTTTCCCAAAGAAGCATCTGTTTGTATGCCTTTTCCAAATACGCCATCCACCCATTTTAAATTTCCTTTTACGATTCCATTATTACCCTGTCCCGAAAAATCATGGATTGAATCTAAGGGAGCCTCATCAAAATCCAGTATCAGTAATGGTTTTAGGGATTTTAACGTAGAATAGTCACAATTCTTTTTAAGAGTGGGAATTAAAATATTTATCATTACCGGTTTCAGGTCTGCAATACTGATTCTACAAATACCTTCTCTTGTTGCCGGATAATTGAATTTGATTTCTTTTTCTTCACCGGGATTTAAAAATATTATTTTAGATTGGCATTCAACGCCATTCATAAATAGTTTTACCGGCGTGGAAGCGGGGATGCTACCAGTGTTTTTAACTTTTGCGCTTACATTGATACTGTCTGAAAGTTTTACCAAAGGAGGCAGAGGTATTTTAAGATCGCTGTAAGAAAAAGCAGGGATAGTTTTTTGAACTATAAGTTTCATCGCTGCTTTGCCTGGCACTTCAATGCTGTGCATACCCTCGTAGTACAAAGTAATGCCAGCGTGAATGATTTTATTTTCGCCGGGATCGAGCACTGTGGAAATCGTATCAAATATTTTTCCATCTACAATTAGAGGAACGCTGAATGTTCCAATTACTTTACTGTGGTTTTGTACATTAATTAAAATTCTGATGGGCTCATTTGCTTTTACAACATTGGCAGAAATGCTGATATTTTTTATTATAAATGCAGGTGTTCCGTTCGTCATGGAATATGGCTTGTATGCTTCACTGCTGCCCCATGCTTTGTTAGGGTTAGGTCCCATTTCCAAAACCAGTGTTTTGCCACTTACAATTTCTTCATGTGTAATCCATGACCGGTTAAATGGCATGCCGTTAATGCTGGCAGATTGTATAAATTTATTTTGTCGCGAAACTTGATTGGCTTTTAAAACAAATTGATGACCATTGTAAAGATGGATGATAGTCTCTTCAAAAACCGGGCTGCCGATTTGATATTGAGTTGTTCCCGGAGTAACGGGGTAAAAGCCCATTGCACTAAAAACAAACCAGCTGGATAAAGTACCCAGATCATCATTTCCCGGCAGGCCACCCGGATCAGTTGAATAGTTTTCTTCAACAATTTGCCTTGCCCAAAATTGTGTTTTCCAGGGTTCCCCACAAAAATTAAATAAGTAGGCATAGTGCAGTGGTGGTTCATTATCATGCACATAGTGGCCATCTTTGAAACAGATGCTAAGTCGTTTTGAAAAAGTGGCTTTACCACCCATTAGGTTAATTAATCCCTGTACATCATGCGGTACATACCAGGAATAAGTCCAGTCCGTACCTTCTGCATAACCTCCCTGAGTCCATTTGCCGGAAATTGTTTTGGCTTTCATGAAACCAGAGACTGCATCAAAACTATTTTTGTAATAGCCGGCCCGTTCAGTGAGTATATGATATTGCTTCAGGTATTTCTTTTTGTTGCCTGTTTTTTCTAGAAAATTGGCAACCGCCCAACTATTGTAGGCATATTCAAGCGAATGCGTGACATTGCTGGTTATGTTTGCAGGGACAAATTTATATCTGACAAAATCGCTCATTTCGCGGCGGGCATAGGGTGGCACAATAAGGCTTTTGCTCATTGCTTCAGCAGCCTTTGAAGTATTAAAACCTGTTGCGCCTTTTACGTAGCTGTCTAAAATAAGTTCGGTGTTATGATTACCCATCATGTTGTCGGTAGGTAACCAGCCTGTCCTGTCGTATTCTGCAAGTACGGAAGCAACCATATCACTCTCCCTGCGTGGATCAAGTAATGTAATTAAGGGATGTTTAGTTCTGTAGGTATCCCATGGAAAGAGTGGTCCATAAATATCCTTCGGAGAATCTGCATCTGATAAAATAGCCGGCATAAACATGGAATGATACAATGCCGTATAGAAAATTTCTTTTGTGTTTTCACTTGGCGTTTTGACTTCTATTTGTGTTAATTTCTTATTCCATATTTTTTTGGATTGCAATTTCGTTTGCTCAAAATCCCAACCAGGCTGTTCCATCCTGATGTTATTTTCAACCCCTTTAAAGGATGTTGTTGAGAATCCAATTTTAACCAGGATAATTTCATTTTCTTTTGTTTCGTAGTTTATAATAATGGCAGATGGAAATGTGTTGTCAGCTGAAGCCACAGGCTTTTCATCCTTACCGGAGTAAGGGTTAACGGAATCAAAAGCTTTGCTGAGCTTCATTGTAAAATAGTACCCTCCGCAGCGACCGCTGATTGTATTGCTGTCGATAACCGTTGTATTGGTAATGTCGGATAAAACAAGATGCGCCCTGGAAGATTTTGAGAAAGTAAACTTGCAAAGTGCCGTTCTTTCAGTTGCAATGAAAGCTGCGATGATACCGGAATTTTTCAGCAGTACCTGGTAATTGTATGGCGTAGCAATCTCGTTGGTGTGATCAAAATCAGCGGCTGTTTTTTCTGTAGCAATGCTATCACCGGTGAACGCCATAATGTTGAAACTGCCGTTGGAAAAATAGCCGCTGGCATGATTGATAAAACTAAAACTTTTTATTTTTTTGTCCGAATAAATATAACCATCCGGCGTGATTTGCACCATACCAAAAGGCCGCAGCACACCGGGAAAGGTCGCTCCCCTTGATTCCCATACGGTATGATGACTTGACTTTTCTGTACCAATAAATGGATTTACGTAATCAATGGGCTGTTTAATTTGTGCTGAAAGGTTAGTAAAGCTCATTGTTGTAAAAAATACAAACACAATCTTTTTTATACGTATCTTTTCTAAGATCATTTCAATTTATTATAAAAATAATTTTAAAATTACCGCAATTAGCTTATTACTGATCAATGAAAAAATAAAGAGAGGTTTATTGTTGGTTGTGAACCATCAAGTGTATAATGAATAGCTCCCAGTTGTGCCAGTTTAGCGGAAACTGTTTTCAAACATATTTATGAACGTCAAATGATCTTTCATACAATTTTCCTTCAACGGCTGTTTTAAACCGCTGTAAGGAATTTCAATTTTAGTAAGCAATAACTGTTTATTGAACCGGTATTATCACAACATCTTTTTGTCTTGATGCCGGTGTTACTTTAAGCTGTTGTAGTTTTCCATTTTTCAATGTTCCTTCAACCAGGGTATGCCGGGGCGCAGGAAACCGGAACGAAACATCCCAGTCCTTTGGCCATGCCGGAAAAAGTAAAATCTTGTTCTTCTCCGTTTGCATCAGCATTGCCTGCAAAGCCAGTTGCCCTACACCTCCATGGTCGAGGTCAGGTATTTCGTCATTGCCGGGTCCCCACATGGCAGGGAATGCATACTCCTTATTCCAGCTGGTCATTCGTTTTGTAACACCTCTTGCAGCTTCATCAGTAAGTCCCAGGTAAGCGGCCTGTGCATCATCCTGGTACCAGCAACGGCTCTCTTTATTTGTGCGAACGGCATAAGTATTTCTTGCAATTTCCAATGATGGCTTTTCTACACCAAATAGCCGAAAAGGAAATACCGCATACAGTTCAGGGTTTTCAACATTGGCACTTTCCGTAACAACCTGGGCAGGCAGCAATACTGTTTTGCCATCAGTTATTTTTATAGGTAAGGGGGGCAAATCATTAAGGGTTTTTGTCCATGCATTGCGTTGTTGCAGTGTAATGATATGCGGCGGAAGATCGAGTAACTGCAATAGTACATATTGAAGGCCTGCGATTTCGGGCATTGGGTTGATGGCAGTTTGCCATGTCTCCAAAGATTGAGATGGATCAAAAAGTATTTTCCCATCTTCTCCCCGTTTCCAGTGTTCATCATAAAACTGAATTATTTCAGTTGCGATGGGAAGCAATGTATCTGTAAGAAAATGTTTATTAGCAGTAAGCAGGTATTGCTGTAACATCATGGCAGTAAGTTCTAGCCCACTTGACCAATGCCGGCGAATGTATGGATTGATAACAAAGCCCGGGGCAATACCTTCCCGGTTATAACCATAATCTCCATTTGTATAGCTTCCCCATGCATAGGATGTTTCAGAAAAAAAAGCGCCCTTATGGCCGTAATATAAAGCTGTTCTTTTTTTTGCCAAAGGCAAAGCCTTAAGATAAGTGGCATAGAAGGGAGACATGATATCAAAATCGCCAGCGTTGATTGAAGGCCAGTAAACCAACCTTACGTTTTGAAACCAGTTGGCGCTTCCCCACCTGCGAAAATCCGCATCATGTTCATAAGGCAGTGTAAAGATGGAACCATTAAATTTTATCCATCCTTTGCCGCGGCCACTGCAAGCTGCAAGATACCGTTGTAAATTATAACTACGGGTTATAACATCTCCTGTTTCGGTTACCGTATGAATGTTTATATAACTGCGGTTCCAGAATTGGTTCCACCATTGCTCATGATGGGCGCGGCACTGTTCAATATTCATTTTTTCGATACCCGTTTTTTGTGTGTTTAATGCGTTAAGCCATGCGGCAGGTGTTGTGGAAGTTTTAGTCAATACATTAACAATTATATTTTGTGTTACCACAGGTCGTACTGCAATAAGCGTAGTATCGCTTTGTCGCTTTAATCCATTGCCATTAATTACAGCGCCAAATATATTATTCAGCAGAGGGTCAGTTTGTGTTTTCGTTAATGTTTCCAGTCCTTGCAGCGTTAAAGTAAATGGCCAGCAAGAATGTTTATTGTGATGATACCATGTGATGGTATTGTTTTGTTGAGAAAGAATACTGTCGGGATATTGAATAGCGCTTTCACCAGGTTTACTTCCATCAAAACCAACATTGTAAGGATCACTGAACGACAGGTCTTCTAAAATGTGTTCATCCCGGCGCCAGTTTTGTAACTGAACAGTGGAGGTAAATTTTTTATCACCCGTCATTTCTAACCTGATAACAGGATGATTGGCGTCAACCCATAAACGTAATTTAAAGGTATTGTTATCGCTGCCTGTTTGTACTGTAATGGCTGATTGTTTCAGTTGCAGTTGTTGTGCAAAAGGTGTATCGGACGCGAAAGGATTGGGAGAAATTTTAACCCTCACCAAACCGATTTTTAGCAAGCGGTTATTATCATCATAAGCATCTGTTTTTGAAATGTAAAATAAAATGTCACCATCTTTTTCTGTCCACATACTAATACCAATATCACCATTTCCAGTGGGCATTGCATTGTGAAAATCTTTCCCTGCGGTATTCCATGTAATGTTGGATTGTTCAAGTCCCGGTATTATATTGGTTAAGCGTTCTGCTTTTTTTTTGTTTTCGGAAAATGATTGTGCAGCAACAGGTAAGCCAAAAAGTAATTGTATAAGTGTATATAATAAGAAACTGACTATATTTTTCATGAATTTTTATTTCTTATCAAATACCAGAAATGTTTTTATGTTTGGCTTTTATTTAAAAGTGCCGGGTTAAACGGGTTATAAAAATGGCCTTACAATAAACTTTTTAATTGCCCGATGAAGGTATCGGTATCATACTTTCTCATTCCTTCATGAAAGAAGACGACATTACCGGATTTGTCAAGTATAACCGTTGTAGGCAGTGTTCCCTTAAAAATCATTTCGGGGACGCCCCCCGATGGGGTATACAGCGGCAGCGTGAATGCCTTTTCCCGCAGGTAAGAGATTGCTTTTGTTTTGTTATCATCTTCGTTAAGAAATAGAAAAACAATTCGGTCATCGCTTTTTAATTTTAGATACAACTGGTTTAATGATACCATTTCGGCGCGGCAAGGCGGGCACCAGGATGCCCAGAAATTGATGAACACTATTTTACCTCTTAGAGAAGCCGTGTTTTTTATGTTGCCCTCATTATCCAAATAATCAAAAGACAGGTTTACTGAATTGCTTTTACCAGAAACGTTTTTATCAAATCTCGCATTGAATAACCCGGTGGCCACCAATTGCTGCAAAATCCACGATTTCGCAGCAGGGCTGACCAGGATCAGTACCAGGAAAGCATAAAGTAAAATGGCAAGACCCCTTTTTTTAATGAACAACAGGTATTTTGCTGCAGACATGCCGCAATGATAAGCATTTTACCTAAAGCATTCTGTGTATTTGACTTTTTATGCTATCTGATCACACTTTCTTTAATCGACCGGGTATAAATCAGGTTAAATTAGTAAAACGGTCAATTATCTCATAGTAACTTCACCGGAACGACTAATGAAGAAAACACATCATTATGCTCCAATTAATACAACAACCCTGGCCATGGTACATCGCAGGTCCGCTTATCGGACTGATTGTTCCAGCTCTACTATTGCTCGGCAATAAACATTTTGGTATTTCTTCCAATCTGCGCCATATCTGCGCGGCTTGTTTTCCCTCGAATCTTTCCTTTTTTAAATATGATTGGAAAAAGGAAAGTTGGAACTTATTTTTTGTGGTGGGAATTTTAGCTGGCGCTATCATTGCTTCGGTTTGGTTACGAAATCCTTCGCCTGTTCTGGTTAATCCTGCATTGGTAGAAGAACTGAAAAGTTATGGAATAACCAACTACAATTATTTGCTGCCACCGGAAATATTCAGCTTTTCCAGTCTGTTTACCGTCAGGGGATTTATTTTATTGGTTGTTGGCGGATTTTTCGTTGGATTCGGAACCAGGTATGCGGGTGGCTGTACTTCCGGACATGCGATCATGGGCCTGAGCAACCTGCAATGGCCTTCACTGGTGGCCACTGTTAGTTTTATGGTTGGCGGATTTTTAATGGCCAATGTTATTCTTCCTTTTATTATGCACCTCTAATTTTTATTATGATTAAATACGCATTTGTAGGCATGGCATTTGGAATCCTCTTTGTCAAGGGAGAGATCATTTCATGGTTTCGCATCCAGGAAATGTTCCGGTTGCAAAGTTTTCACATGTATGGCGTAATCGGATCTGCAGTTATAGTGGGGATGATATCCATCGCATTAATAAAAAAATTTAATGTAAAAACCGTTCATAGCGAACAGATCACCTTTCCTGTTAAACAATTCAATAAGGGACAAATTATTGGAGGGCTGATCTTTGGGTTAGGCTGGGCGATGACAGGAGCGTGTCCGGGGCCGCTGTTTGCGCAGATCGGTACAGGAGCATTCGTTATAGTGGTGGTGTTGCTATCAGCCATTGCAGGTACATGGGTGTATGGGTATTTCAGGGAACGGTTGCCGCATTGATAGTATTGAATTTTGATGGACAGGTATAATAATATCGGAATCATTCATGTGTCTGCCAGGTCAGCTGGCTGAATTAACATTTGTGATACATTTTTTGATCACCTGATTTTTAGAAATGCTTTACCTTCATGAAATATTTTAGTGTTGAAAAGCAGATTGTCAGAATATATTACCCGTTTATCACTGCTGGCAGTGTATTCCTCTTTTTTTGTAGTGCAGGCTTTTTACACTTCTGGCAATACTGACCAGGTTTCCGGTTATCGCTTGATGGGAAACGCATCTATCCAAAAGGATCAGCATGCTTTTAATAGCTTATCAGACAAAAACAGTTCTTCCAAACCGACCAATATCAGGTTAAATAAGCGCTTTCAGCCGGAAGCAATACCCACTTGCGCCTATACTGCTTTACCTCCCTTGTTCATACACACCCTGGTGTATCTGGTCAGCACACCGACAGAATACCTGTTGATTTCTTCTATACTTGCCGATTCACTTCGGGGACCGCCTTCAATGGGATAATTCATTCTTTATCTCATTTATTTATTTAAAACCAGGCGAATGTCATTTTTCAGCATACACAAGTGCTGCATTACACTGATTATATTTTATCTGTGTGCTGAGCGTATACAGGCTCAATATTCACTATCAGTGTTGGCAGATTCAGCAGTACACTACTTGCCGGTAATTAAGCAAAGAGAGGCGGGTATCAACGCCGCCAAGGCAGGATTAACAGCTACGCGGCATTCTTTTCTTCCCCAAATCAGGATCAGTGAACAGGTTAATATAGGCACTGATAATTCCCTTGCGGGAAGTTATTTTACATTCGGAATTACACCTTCAACTTCTTCAGGGGTAAGCGCAGAAAATAAATCCACGGCAGAGAGTGGCAACCTGGGCATAATATACAGCGAATATGAACTGTATAATTTCGGCTTGAACACGGCAAAGGTCAACAATGCCAAAGCGGGGATTGATTTGCAGGAGGCCAATCTTCAAAGAGAACAATATGTGTTACAGCTGCAGGTGGCCAGACTTTATTTTTCCATACTGAAAAATCAGTATAAGCTCCATGCCGATAAGCAAAACGTTTACCGCTACGACAGCATTTATTCGGTGATCCGCGCGCTTGCTTCCGCAGGGATCCGGCCTGGGGCCGATTCATCACTGGCAAGGGCAGAGTTGTCGAAAGCCAAAGTGAATTATAATCAAACAATGGGTATCCTTTTACAGCTAAAGGACGAAATGGGTTACCTGACAGGCTTGCCGGCCTCCTTAATTATTATTGATACGGCATCGCCTGATCCGGGCAAACATATTATTCAGTCTGATTCATTAACATCAAACGCTTCCACATTTCCGCTTGTCCGCTCGTTTTTATCCAGGAGAAATACATATCTGACCAATGAACAGGTCATCAGAAAAAGTTATCTCCCTAAAATAATACTGGCGGCAAGTACCTGGGCAAGGGGATCAAGTATTCAATATAATGATAATTACAAATCACTTCCTTATGGCTGGGCATATCAGCGGTTTAATTATGTTGCAGGAATTGCGGTGACGTATAATCTTTTCAATGGGTTGTATAAAAAGGACCAGCTGGCCATTAATCGGTTTCAGTTTGAGGCAAGCGACGCGGATCTGCAGCAGCAATTGCTGGCGCTGCAGGCAGATTCCCGTAAAGCCGATCACGCCATACAAACTGCCAGCGCCAATTTTTTAGAGATCCCCATACAATTGCAATCCGCCAATGACACTTACCGGCAAAAGGTGGCGCAATATAAGGCCGGGCTGATCTCACTGATAGATCTCACCAATGCTTCTTTTGTCCTCTATCGTTCACAGATAGATTATTCAGAAGGCCTGACGGATCTTTTCCAGGCGCGGCTGGATAAAGCGGCCTCGACCGGGTCATTGTACAACTTCATTCAATCTTTTAAATAATTAATATGGTACGGGCAGCACTCAAAAGACCAATTGCCATACTGGTGATCTTCACGGGACTTTTGCTTTTTTCGGTAATGGCGGTTCGCACCATTCCGATCGACATCTTTCCCAAACTCAATTTGCCGACGATGTATGTTATAGAATCGTATGGAGGCATGTCACCACAACAGATGGAAGGTTTTTTTGCCACCCGCATGCAGGATCAGTTCCTGTATGTGAACGGCGTAAAAAACATAGAAAGCAAAAACATTCAGGGTCTTACCTTAATTAAATTATCCTTTTATGAAAGTACCGACATGGCCGAAGCCTCGGCCCAGGTGGCCTTACAGGTAAACAGGGCATCCAAATTCTTTCCACCAGGTGCGTTGCCTCCGCAAGTAATCAGGTTTGATGCCTCTTCATTGCCGGTGGGTCAACTGGTGTTCAGCAGTAAAACAAAATCCCTGAAGGAAATTTATGATCTGGCGGTTACCCGTGTCAGGCCAATGTTCTCTACAGTTGCAGGGCTATCGGCTCCTCCTCCTTTTGGTGCGAATTCGAGATCGGTGGTGGTGAGTGTGGACCCGGAAAAACTAAGACGATTTAATATTTCTCCCGACCAGGTGGTGGAGGCGATCTCAAAGAATAATTCTATGACGCCGTCCGGGAATCTGAGAGTAGACAGTGTGATGTATGTGACAACACTGAATTCTTTAGAGGATAATGTAAAGGATTTTGAAGATATTCCGATTGTCACCAATGCGAATGGCGCGGTATTTATTCGCGATGTAGGCACTGTGGCCGATGCTGCCGATGTTACAGTGGATTATGCGCTGATCAATGGCAAGCGATCCGTATATATTCCTGTAGTGAAAACAGCAGATGCCTCCACCTGGGGCGTGGTGCAAACGCTAAAGGCGCGCCTTCCGGAAATGAAAAGTTTGTTGCCTGATGATGTGCAGCTGAGTTATGAGTTTGACCAATCGGTTTTTGTAATCAACGCAGTAAAAAGCCTGATGACAGAAGGCGTGCTGGGTGCAATCCTTACCGGTCTGATGGTGCTGTTGTTTTTGAGGGACTGGCGAAGCAGCCTCGTGGTAATTATCACCATTCCTGTTGCAATACTAAGCAGTGTATTGTTTTTAAACCTGTTCGGCCAGACTATCAATATTATGACGCTGAGCGGCCTTGCACTGGCCATCGGTGTATTGGTGGACCAGGCAACGGTCACCATCGAAAACATTCATCAGCACCTGGAAATGGGCAAACCCAAACGACAGGCCATCAAAGAGGCCTGTGAAGAGATCTCTTTTCCCCTGCTGCTGATCTTACTGTGCATCCTGGCCGTATTTGCACCTTCTTTTGTAATGACCGGTGTGCCCCGGGCGATGTTCCTTCCTTTGTCGTTATCCATTGGATTCGCAATGATCGTTTCCTTTGTCGCGGCTCAAACACTTGTGCCGGTTATTTCCAATTATTTATTGAAGGAAGAGAAATTTCAATATCACCATACAAGTGATCATGCGCATGCCGGACTTGCACTGGACCCGCAGGAAGTGAAAGAAGTGGGGATGCATACCGAACAGGACAGACAGCATCCTGAAGAAAATAATTTCTTCCAGCGAATTAAAATGAACCTTATGAGTTTGCTGCAAAAATGGATGCCCTATCGAAAAATAATCGTGGTTAGTTATGTAGTGACCGCCTTTTTAGCCGCGGGCGCCTGTTATCTTATAATTGGTAAGGATCTTCTTCCTAAAAACAATAATGGACAATTGCAGTTGCGTATTAAGGAACCGGATGGCACGAGGCTTGAAAAAACAGAAAGGGCAGTAAAAGGAATTTTGAATATTGTCGATTCCACTACTGAAGGGCATGTCGCCGTCACTTCCACCTATGTCGGATTGATACCCAGCAGTTATGGCACGAGTAATTTATACATATTCAACAGCGGCACGCATGAAGCTATCATGCAAATAAACCTGGATGAGAAATACAAGGGGAAACTTGATGCTTTGAAGGATCTTATCCGAAGAAATGTACGGGCAGTTTACCCGGAAATTGCTATTTCTTTCGAGCCTATTGAGCTCACTGAAAAAATTATGGCCCAGGGTGCTTCCACTCCAATAGAAGTAAGGGTTGCAGGAAAGAGCTTCGGCGACATACAATCGTATGCTTCGAAATTGGTAAACAGTCTGAAAACGGTTCCGTATTTTAGAGATGTGCAGATTGCGCAGCCGCTGCATTTCCCTACCGTTAAAATGCATATCGACCGGTACAAGCTGGCGCAAATGGGCCTTAATTTAACTGAAGTGGCGCGGAGCATTACAGATGCCACTTCTTCCAGCAGGTTCACTGAAAAAGTGCAGTGGCTGGATCAGAAGGTTGCCTATACTTACCAGGTGCAGGTGCAGGTACCGGAGTACCTGATGAATTCCATTGAGCAGTTGAAATCGATTTCTCTTGTCAAGGGACAGGTAAGGCCGGTATTGTCGGATGTCGCTGATTTCACGATGGATGTCGCTCCCGGGGAATATGACCGGGCAGGCCCCCGACGATTTCTAACCGTAAGCGCCAATATCAGCGGCAGTGATCTGGGAAGCGCCACTGCCGAAGTGAAAAAAAAGATCATGGAGCTTGGTCAGCCGCCTTCGGGATTAATTACGGAGATAAAGGGGATGTCCTCTCTTCTCACCGAAACGTTAGGCAGCCTGCAAACAGGATTGTTGGTGGCGGTAGTCGTTATATTATTACTGTTAACTGCCAATTATCAGTCTTTCGGTTTAGCGGTGGCTGTTTTGGCTACAATTCCTGCAGTATTGTTGGGTGCGATGCTGCTGCTGCTGCTTACCGGCGCAACGCTGAACCTGCAATCTTATATGGGAATCATTATGTCTACAGGTGTTTCAGTGGCCAATGCCATACTGATCGTCACCAATGCCGAATCGCTGAGGCTTGAATACCGGGATCCCTTCCGTGCCGCCACGGTCAGTGCCGGAGTGAGGCTCAGACCTATTTTAATGACGAGCCTCGCCATGATAGCAGGAATGGTACCCATGGCCAGCGGTCTTGGTGAAGCCGGTGATCAATCTGCTCCTTTGGGGCGTGCAGTCATCGGCGGACTGGCCGCTTCTACCTTTGCCGCCTTATATATTGTTCCATTGGTATATGGCTGGATACAGCAAAAAACAAGTTTCACATCGGTTTCTCTTTTACCAGAAGAATCCATTAAATAAATACAATAATGAAACATTCTTATAAATTTATGCTGATCATGGTATTGTTTGCGGCCTGTTCATCATCTGATCAGCAGAAGGAACCGGCAATACCAAAAAAGCCAGCTGCATTTCAACTGGCAGCTGTTCAAAAAATACCCGTCGGCAGCAGTATTAAATTGCCTGGTCAATTCGCGGCCTATCAGCAGGTCAGCATTTTTCCCAAGGTCAATGCGTATGTCAAAACCGTTTATGCAGACATTGGTGATAAAGTGAAACAGGGACAATTACTGATGAAACTCGAAGCGCCGGAATTGCAGCAAGCTACCTTACAGGCAAAAGAAAAATATGCACGGGCAAAAGCGGATTTTTCTATCGACAGGGAACATTTCCAACGTTTGATGGAAGCCTCAACCACTCCAGGTGCTATATCTGCGCTGGACCTTAGTACTATCCGTTCAAAAATGGATGCTGACAGTGCACTGGGCAATGCGGAAAAAAGTAACTGGCAGATGCAGCAGGAAATGCAGACTTACCTGACCGTCACTGCGCCTTTTAATGGAGTCATTACGGAACGGAATGTATATCCGGGAGCGCTGGTGAATGCGGTGGCCAAAGACAAGCCGATGCTGGAACTCAAAGAAATCTCCAGATTGCGGTTGCAGGCGGATATTCCCGAGGCACTGGCTTCCACACTTCAGGTTAATGACACCATTTCATTTTATACCAGTGCATTACCCGGGAAAAAAATTAGCAGTAACATCAGCAGAAAATCCATGAACGTCAACCCGCAGTTTCGTTCAGAAAGAATTGAAATCGATGTGAACAATAAGGATGCACAATTGTCGCCGGGCATGTACGCTGATGTAATCATTTATTCTACAGGAAATACATCTGCGCTGAGTGTTCCTGTTTCATCCGTCGTGACAACCACAGAAAAGAAATTCGTTTGGCTGGCAGCGAATGGAAGAGCAAGGAGAATTGACGTCACTACGGGTAATGTCTCTGGTGGGAAAACGGAAGTATATGGAAACCTTCGGGAAGGTCAACAAGTCATAGCTGATCCGGGTGACGACCTGACCGATGGCCAGGCTTTGCAATAGGTTTAGAAGAAATAATGCGGTCGTATCTTTAATTTCCACTTACGGGTAATACGGACCCTTTACCTCTATCAAACAACTTTAAAAAAGATAAACACAATGAAAAAAATATCAGTATTAATATTCGGTTTAGTATTAAGCGCCACCGTCCTGCATGCACAAACCACTGACAAAGCTTTTGACAATAACAAAGCGTTTACGGGTGCTAAAGCCACTCAGAAAAAGTATCATGCGATCTATCAACTGGACAACAGTGATCCAAAGATTATTGAAAAGGCCATACGCAACATAAACAATGCGCTGGCTGATTGGCGGCTTGCCGGAAAAATCGAAATTGAACTTATCGCTTTTGGCGGGGGCACGGAAGCGTATATGAAAGGGGGTAAATATGAAGAGGATTTAAAAGCACTCGTTCAAAAGGGCGTGATCGTGGCGCAATGCAATAATACCTTAAGAGAAAAGAAAATATCCCGTGACCAGTTGTATGATTTTATTGCGATCGTACCCAGCGGCAATGGAGAACTCATCATTCGCCAGGCGGAAGGCTGGTCAGTCATCAAACCCTGAGCAGGTAAAAATCTCCTTAACTTAATACTACACTTTGCTAAGAGCGGGCCTATATCTTCAGTCATTACTTTACCTGCTTGCCGGAATAAATCATTTCCGGAAACCTGCAGCGTATGTATCGATCATGCCCCGGTGGTTGCCCGGGCACTATGAGTTGGTGTACGCGAGCGGAATTATAGAAATAGGATTGGGCATTTTATTATTAGTTCCTTCTACCAGGCAATTTGCTGCCTGGGGAATTATTGCTTTACTTATAGTTGTATTTCCCGCCAATATCCAGATGGCTGTCAATTATATCAACATGGATCATCCGGCTACCTGGCTGGCGATCCTGCGGCTACCGCTCCAGTTTGTGCTCATCCGGCTGGCCTGGATATACACCCGTTAATAAATACGATCCTCACTGAGATGAGGTATCCGGTAACTGAATCGTAAAACGATCCGTCCATAAATGAAAAAAATATTCCCATTATGAAACGCATTTGTTTGCTATTTAATGATGAAGCCCTTACTGGCGGCGGCTTTCAGTTCTGGCACGTGAATGGTTATACCTCATTCGGTTTTTCATAGGATATTGGATTTTAAAACACGGGCCCGGATTTCTATCCTGGGCCCTTTTTGTTTACACGGCTACTGGGCTTCTGTGATCCCGTTAAATAAAAAAAGGCCGCCCTTTACTTTTGAGCGGCCTTTTTTGATTTGAGCGTTGAGGGTAGTTTTATGCACATATTGGCTGTATAAAAAGGACATTTTAATAAGCAGTTTAGTATACTTTTTGTGGTGTATTGGGTATGGCAAGAGGTAAAACATTATCGGTTGTATTCAAAAGCAACCATCAGCATCAGGCGATGTTGCCGCCGCCTGATGCTGAATGATTTAATAGCCACTAATCATCCGGTACGGGTAGTGAGCGAAGTGATAGATAAAGTGGATATTACCGAGCTGCTGCACCAGTATAAGCCAGGAGGCACCAGCAGTTATCATCCGCGCATGCTATTAAAAGTACTGGTGTTCGCTTATATCAATAATATTTACAGCAGCCGTAAAATAAAAGAAGCGGTGGGTTAAAACATCCACTTCATGTGGCTGGCCGGTATGAGTAGACCTGATCATAATACCATTAACCGTTTCAGGGGACAGCGCCTGCAAAAAACATTACAACCTATATTTACCCCGGTCGTTTTACTGTTGTGCCAGGAAGGGCTATTGAGTGTAAAGGAACTCTATACTGATGGCACTAAAATAGAAGCCAATGCCAACCGCTATACGTTCGTCTGGGGCAACGCCATTAAGCATAATAAAGAGAAGATAAAAACACAGTTAAATGAGCTCTGGCAATATGCACAGTCAGTAGCATCCAGTGAACTCGATGATACTGATCCATCGGGCTTTGATAAAATAGATGCGGATAAAGTAAATGCCACTATCGATAATATTAATACGGCCCTTAAGGATAAACAGGTAGATAAAAAAGTAAAGCAGAAATTAAAATATATTAATTAATCACCTGACCGGGCATATCAACAGCTTCAAGCAAAAACCCACTAATATTACCGCTGATTCCGGTTATGGCAGCGAACAAAACTACGAGTGGCTGGAAGACAAAAAAATTACGGCTTATGTAAAGTACAATCAGTTCGACCGGATGCAAAATGGAATTATACGCAGTAAAAATCCCTTCCATGTTAATGAGCTATCCAATGATGCAAAAAATAATGAATACCAGTGTCCAATCGGAGAACCAATGAAACACACCGGCTGGCACATCCAAGAAACAAAGGGCGGTTATGCGCAGATCATCGACGGCTTCGAGGCCGCAAACTGTGCTGGATGTTTTTTACAAGGCACCTGTCACCAGCAGCAGGGCAATCGTAAAATAGGGGTCGCATTAAATTATCACCGACTCAAAGAGGCTGCTGAAAAACGATTAAAAAATAAACAGGGCATACAAAAAAGAAAACAACGCTGCTTCGATGCCGAACCGGTGTTTGCCAATATCAAACACAATCATCACTTCAAACGATTTATGCTCAGAGGGCTTGATAAAGTGGCCATAGAAACAGGATTATTAGCCCTGGCGCACAACTTAAGGAAGAAAGTAGCCTGAAATAAAGGAAAAATCCCTGCTAAAAAATTATTTTTAATCTTTACTGCTTCACCACAGGCAATATCCACACTTTTTTAGAGTGCTACCATAAAAATCTATAGAGCGCCTTAAAATAAAAAAAGGCCGCCCTTTACTTTTGGGACGGCCTCTTTTAAAAAGAATGAAATAATTAATTCTATCTCACTACGCTTATTTTTTGCACCTCCGTTTTATCTTCTTTTTTCA